>Ga0105249_10001576_pt1 | contig 20012 bp, 17 predicted proteins | sample KBSS44metaG_FD_81522 | JGI IMG/M metagenome (GOLD analysis project Ga0105249, IMG submission 81522) | Switchgrass rhizosphere microbial communities from Kellogg Biological Station, Michigan, USA - KBS S4-4 metaG | ecosystem: Host-associated > Plants > Roots > Rhizosphere > Soil | place...
AATAGCAACTTTTGACGGTCGTCCCAAATAGCAAAAGCGAACATTCCTCTGAGGTGATGAACGCAGTTCTCGCCAAACTCTTCAACAAGGTGACTAACACCTCGGGATCCGTATCCTTTGTGAATGTATTGCCTTTCTCCAATAATTTGTTTTTCAAGTGTTGATAGTTGTAGATCTCCCCATTGAATACGATCCATACACTACCATCCTCGTTTGAGATCGGCTGATGTCCCGTTGTGAGGTCAATGATAGAAAGTCTTCGAAATCCCAACCCGATAGAACCAGAGTGAAAATAGCCTTCATCGTCCGGCCCCCGGTGGTGGATTGTATCCGTCATCACTTTCAATTCTGATAAAGCTACTTCATCAGTTGGGTCAAAGTTGAGCTTTCCGCAAATTCCGCACATGGCAGCACCTATTCTCGGGATTTACCCGACTCACTGTCATCGAGTGTTGGGGTTACCCGATTGTCCAATTCAGAAGTGAACTCCACTGTTTCCAGGAATACCTTGCTTTTCAGCTCACCGGTGTAGCCTCGAAATGATTCCCTCAAGCGCCCGTCCAAATGTCTAGATTTGGTGTTTTCCATACAAGCTCGTCCGAAGGAGAATGCTCGACAGGAGAAGATGCCACGCGATTAGTGGTTACGTTATCTTGTCCTGCTTTGGCGGCTGGCATAGGCGCAGTTGCAACGATGATGATTGCCAACAAGCCGTACCACCCAAAAATAGATTGATCCGAAAAACTGATACCAAAGAACGACACAACTTGGGAAAAGAGACCCGCTCCAATAAGCCACAATGACCATTGCTGCTTACGGCCATGAGAGAGTCTTCGGGCGATTCCAATCCGTCCAAAGCACCTGGAAATCATCATGATGAAGCACGTCACAGTAGCTAATCCTCCAGTTTCTCCTTCTGCTACAAACTGATTCGCTTGATCCCACATGTCCCAGCCCCAGCTAGCAGTGGAGGCTACACCGATCAGCCACCATTCTGTGAAATGAGTGACAAATCCGTCGATGAGCATAGCCCGGTGATAAGAAGAATTTCCCCCCACCATATCGATATGGTTGATGAGCATCCAAACCGGAGCTTTCATTACCATATGCAGAATCAGCAGTGTCATTGAAAAGGCCCAGCGGATCGGGCGCATATATTGTCGAAAGGGCCAAAAGGAGATACCCAAGATTCCCGCCGGAAAGGCCATCAGCGGCGTACTGGACTGAGAAGTGAACATCATTACAGTGCTACCAATTACGCCTATGAATCCGAACATAAAAGACCGTCCACTTGTCCAGAGCCAGATGAACAGACACAACAGCGTTGCGCCGAACGTACCAGCCGGTATCGGGCCTGTAAACGGACCCTGCGATCGAATCTTACCGTCTCGGAGGAAAGGCTCCAGACGCCCGCCAATGTACCCAAATGCGTTCTTGGCCGTAAGTTGCTCGTTTATCATGGTCACTGAAAGGATTGCCACAATTACGGCGAAGGTCTTCATTACACGAACGATATCTTCTTTATCGCGGATCAGAAAGCGGAAGAGAAAGTATCCGCCAAGGGAGTCCCAGAGGAAAGCAACCTGATTTATTATCGCGCCCATCTCGAGAAACGTTAAGCATGTCGCGATTGCTCGTAATATCGCCCACCACACGAAGAGTTTGTCTATTCCATTAAATCCGCCAGAGACGATCTCGGTATTGGAGGATCCGGCCTTAATCATGACAATCCGAATCCAGGCAAAGACAATCAGTATCCTTCCAACGAATAGATGCACCCCCACATGCAACTGCTGGCCAAATGGGCTAAGAACGACAATCAGCAAGAACGGCACAATCATCTTCTGCCGAGGTAAAGTGAAGAGCAGGATGATTGTGATAACCATCCAAACCATGACCGCCGGGTGTAACATTGACCCGTCGGCCCCGCCGCCAAATCTTAAGTTCTCAGGATTCTGATACATCTGCTTGTTCTTACGTTTGTTGAAGCTGTTCCGGCACGTGAGGATAATTCACTTCCGGCACTGCTGAGGTACATATTTCTGGAATTAGATTGAGGATCGTTCGTTTCACGGTCGGCATCTTGGCATCGAGCAGAGCTCGAAGCTCGGCGCGCCGGTCGAAGCGGTCCCCCACGATTTGCAGCATCTCGGCCGTCCCGAGAATTCTGGGGTCCACTACAAGCTGGCCGGCACCTATCGCTCCGAGCACGCCGATGAATTTTCGGCTGTAAGCCACCGACACCGCGGGAATACCCTGCGATAGCGCGCCAATACATGCGTGCATACGTGCCCCAATGAAGAAATCACACTTACCGATGACATACTTGATTTCAGGTGTCGTATACATCCCACGAACCAACCCGATTTTGTCGCCATACTGATCCTTTAGTTTCTCGTATATTTCTGCACTTATAGGAGAATCGCTTTCCGCGTCCGTTCCAATAACGTGAGGGATCAGTAATACCCTTACTTTCTTTGTGCAGATCAGGAAGTCAATGATTCTGTGGGAAAAGTCTATGTATCTATCGCGAAACCCGAATGTATCCTTCCGGCTGTACCCTCCCATAAAGAGCAACCCGCTGATATTCAAGCCCACCAAGGGTGTTTCAACCCGTTCCTCAATCGAGATCCCGGCCACATCCAGACTCACCGGCGGATGGGGTTCTACTACGAAACCGAGGTCGTAACAGAATCGGAGCCGCCCCGGCTCAATCCTATCACCAAGCATGGCCTGTATCTCGTGAAGTCCTTCGTGGTCTCTTGAGTAAACCGAGTCTGCCCGGCCTAGGATGAAGCGCGCCGCGACTTTCGCTGTTATTCCAGTGAAGGGGCCGAGCGTCTGAGGAAGGAGAGTTAACTTCTTGCCTAATAGGATCACCAGGATTTGCGGCAGCGACATGTCCACTAACCGTCTGAGACCGTATATATCGCTAAAGCTGTCGCCTCCCGCAATGGCTACGACCGCATCCGCTTCCTGGATATGACGCAATACCGAATTCTTGGAAATTACCCATTCTCTGATGCTTTTCGAGGGAATCAGCCGCAGAACAAGCGCGTACATCACCAGGAAAACGATATTGTTCGCGGGATAGGGCTTCATCCTCATCATCACCGTCTGAATAGGGATCACACGGCCGTCGTAGGGAAAGTGGAACAAGGTAGGTTGCCGAGCATAATCCAGTAGCGAAATCTCGGCATCTGGGAACGCCTTCGCGATGCAGGTGACAATGCCTATCGCTAGAGCACTGACCCCCAGGTTATTGTTATCAAAGGATGCGCCCAGTATGGTGATTCTCATGACTTTTGCTGACTCGTTGGGCGATTGGCGAGCATGGGATGGGCGGAATCAGGCAAGAGGGGTTTAATCATATGCTCCATCAGGAGTGCGCATTCGGACACTGATTTCTCCCACCAACGGCTCTCCAGTACACGCTCGCGAATTTCCTGGGTGAACCGGAAACGAATAACTCGCGCTGGGTTGCCTGCGACGATGGCAAAGTCCGCAACGTCCTTGGTTACAACTGCCCCAGCGCCCACCAGAGCACCAATGCCGATGCGGCGGCAGCTCGGTGTGATGATAGCCCGCTCTCCCAGCCACGCATCATGACCAATTTCCAGGGAACCTGTGAAAATAGAATCCTCTTTCAACCATCCGAGATGCCGATTGTAGAAAAAGGGGTGAAGGGATAACCGTTCCATGGGATGATTTCGCAGGAACACCCGGACGCCTGGAGCGATGGAGACATACCGGCCGACCGTGACCCCAGCCGGCCAGGCGCCGGGAATCATACATTCGCCATAGCTATAGGCCCCGACCGTAACACCATGGTATTTTGCCAGGATTTCCCGCAGGGTTGCCGAATAGAATTCGCCACCTTCCAGGCGACGAATCATCCCAAGAGAAAACCGTCGGAGACGGTTCCACCTGTAAATCCTGCTCAGCAAAGGTGACAAGAAACAGCGGCGCAACTCATTCATTAGGAATTAACCTTCTCCGAGTACCCGCTGAAGGCCAACCTATTGATTCTGTGCACGACAGCAGCTTGTTTCCGTGTCCCTTGCGGTTACGCTTCAACGACGGCGGCGGGACGTGGCTTGAACAGTGAAGAACGGATGTCGGCATAGAAATCAGGAAACGCCACCAACATTGCTATGCTCACTAAAATTGTGCAACCCAACCAAGATCCAATGGTCATCGCCCAGCCCGTTCTCGCCTCCCATGCGAAGAATGAACTGATAGCAACTCCACCAGCAGCAATCATAATAGGCTTGGCGCAGAGGCTTGGCGGAATTTCGTTCTTGCGATACAACCGCCAGACACTTGTCACAAGTGCAAGCAGTTCTCCGCAGAATCCAGAAATCGCAATCCACACCAATCCCGATCCCGTTCCGGCGGCGATGGCCATCCCGACTAGGGCCAGAGACCTGCTCGAATTTGAGAACATCATATTCTTCGTATCTCCCATCGCGACGGCGGCTAGCGTTGGAGCAACACGAATGACCCTAAGCGCCCACATTACGGTCAGCCATCCAACAACCGTGCTCGCCGCGGCGTATTTAGAGCCGTAAAGAATACTCACCAGCTTTCCACCAGCGGTGATGAAGAAGATTGATATGACTGCTGCCGCTAGGCACGTTGACTGAGAACAGGCAAGATAGCGCTGCCTGAACAGGTCAGAACTTCTTTGTACTCTCGAGAGCAATGGCAAAAACAGCGAGGAACTAATGTTGGCAATAAATAAGGCCGGGGCCATGGTCAGCGAGAATGCCACAGAATACACACCCAAATCTGTGAGGGTATATACACTTCGGGAAAACAGACGTTGCGAGGAACCGATGACCAGCCGGTCGCCTTCAAAGATTCCGAACATCAGTATGCCATTGACCAGTAAAGGCCAGCCAAATGAAGTGATCCGTTTCCAGTAGGCTCTATCCCAAATCCATGAGTAGTGCCGTTCTGCAAGAAAATGAGAAGTTAGGGTGGCCGCAGCAACTTGTATGAGGAGAGCCCAGAGCATGGCCGAATAGTCACGTAACCAGAACGCCAACGGGATGGCAATGATGGTGGCGGCCCAGGTAGAGCCAGCATCCACAATGACAGATGGCCCAAACCGTAATGTGCGCTGAAAGCGATTCACGTCGAGGTGGCCTAAGCTTCGTAAAACCGGAAGAAGCGCAAGACATCGAAAGGCCCAGGTCGCTTGTGGCACTCCGAACAGCTTCGCAAAAGGCCCCGCCAGGACAAGAATGATTAGACTATTGCCTGCGCCTCGAACAACACGGATAAATTGAACCGTAGCTTGCAGGCGCTCTTCGTCGCCATCCTCGGCCTGAATCAAGAGCGTCTCCGCCGCGATGTTACTTAACATCTCCACCATTTGGAGTACGATGCCAAATACGGCAGCAATCCCGAAATCACCAGGGCTGATTAGCCGGGCCAGAATGATGTTTCTGACAAAGGAGCTGACCTGCGCCGCAGCTTGTCCCAAGGATAGATGAAACCCACCCTTCACTAACGAAGTCTTGAGGTTCATGTTTTGATAAATTTAACAGCGAGCGTGTGGGGCCAGCTCGGAAGCCCCCGGAAACGTACCCGGGGGCAGACGATGGCTGAACATGCAGCTATAGCAGTGTGGGCAAAAACGCTTATTGCGCTGTCGCTGTGAGGCCTGTGGGGGGTAATGCCGTAGTGACTGTGCCTAGGAATTGATACGCGCCCATATCCCAGGCAGTAGATGACGGACGGGAAATACCATCCTTGTCGAGGGTTAACATAAGAAGATTTAGATTAGTACCAGCAGCGATCGCCGGAGAACCCAAGGTCAAATGTTGATTCGTAGGTGACGAAACCCAACCCGGATTGACGCCCAGAACACCGTGCGTGTCGCGACCACTGGCCTTCCACTGAGAATAGCTTTGAAAGCTTGACCCCCATACCAATTGGCCAGATCCGCCGCTCAAGAGGTTGTAATCGCTCACAAATGAGGTTCCTGACCCTGCAGGATCTTCTACATAGATTGGGTAAAGCATCCCGTAAATGATATTGTTTTTGAGGGTGACATTGTAAGCGCCTTCTGAAATGTCGACCCCCGCTGACATCGCATTTGTGCCGATGTTAGCCAGCGAATTGTTGTAAATTCCAATTGACATGGGATGGGTGTTCCCCTTCCCAAACAATACGATGAGACCTTGGAACATGTTAGCCTGCGCGGGAGCAAAGCTCATGTCATTATTGGCGATGATGCCCGTCATTGAGCCTTCAACAAAGAACAATCCCGTCATCGCCCCGTCGCTGCCATAGCTTCTGGTGAAGTCCCCATAGAATCGGTTACTGGAAAAGTTAACTCCGTCAATGTATTGAGTCGAATCGTTTGCAGGAACTGCGAAATAGTGCCATGCTCCATCTCCATGAACACCTCCCCCAATTTGAGAGGAGTAGTCATGGAACACATTATTGGTATACGTAATGTTGTGCATGGCGGTATTAGCTGCCGCCGAGGCGAACCAAATGGCTCCCGAAGTGTGCGACCAATCGTTACCAGTAAAGGTGAAATTGGAGTGATTGGCGCCGTCCGCGAAGACGAAATACACAGCGATCCAATTGTAAGTAGTGAAAGTGTTGTTCGACAGCGTAATGTCGTTAGTGTTCTGAAACACAAGACACTTATCGGAGTCGGCGACCTGTGGCGCCCCACACTTAGTGAATGTCAGATCATTGAAGGTCAGATATCCTAGACCGTTCGCGTTTAACATTCCCGTCGCGCCGGGATGTGAACTTCCATCATCAAAAATCGGCTGCGTGAAACTACCGCCGGAAAACCAACTGTGATTTGTCGTGTATATGTCCGGTGAGCCGCTGCCGCCGCCATTCTTAATAATCCATGGGTAGACGGTTGATGGCCAGGTCACGCCGCCCTTGAAGATAAAAATATCTCCATTCTGGTGCGAGTATGAGCGAGTGAATCCCTGCATCCCCGGCGCAAGTCTCCAAGGTGAAGCCATGCTAGTGCCGCTATTGCTGTCCAGCCCTCCCGCATAGTCAATGTAGTAAGTCGCAGCCGAGGCCTGAGACGAAAGTAGACTGCTGGTGAAAAGTACAGCCAAACTAGATAAAAAGACGTTTCGTACACTAAGAACCACGATTTCCACTCCCTTGGACGATAAGCTGTAAACGTAGCACGCCCGTCGTTTGACGAAAAGTACTGGTACGAGTGTACTGGTCCCTACCGTACCAAGTCAAGTTGGTGATAAACCTTAATGGCGCTTAATTAGTCGCTTACGCGAAATAGTACTAGTACCCTCGCGGAATCCACTCACGTCGGTTTCTTGACCCAAGTCTCAAGCCCGATCGACCATCGAAGCACGCTCACCCATTTCTTGAGTGCGTTTCCTAGTGCTTCCCTGCGGTACCGTCCCCCAGTTATGAGTAAGACCCCTCCGATCAGAAAGATCCTGCATACGGCAGCGAATCCCATTGTGACCTGATAAAGAATAGCCTGGGACCGGCCTCGACGGATTTCAAAGAACCTCCGCACCGACTCCCTCGTCATTACCACCGCGAAGTTGCTCTCCGGCTTTGCTCCAGAACTCTGACCACCGTAATGCATCACGACGGCATCATTGATGTAATAGTTCTTCAATCCGGCCTTCATCGCTTTGAAGCACAAGTCGATGTCTTCTGAATACATAAAGTAGTCAGAACTAAACCCCCCAACTGTTTTAAAGAGATCTCGCTTGATCATGAGACAGGCTCCGGAAATGGCCTCGACCGGCGAAACTCCAGGCAGCAACTCGGAGAAAGCCTGTGTTCCCCAAATGGAAGCACCAGGAAATCTCTGCCGAAGAGTTTCTGCATCCAATAACTGGTTCCAAACGGAAGGGAACGCCTGGACGCAACTGGTTTGTAGAGAAGAGTCGGCATTCAACAGCCGGGCTCCCACGATGCCTGCGTCCGGTGTAGAGTTCAAAACAGAATCCATCCTCGCCAGAGCGTTTCCCATCACCTGGGTGTCGGGGTTCAGGAACAAAAGATTCCGTCCGGCCGAGTGTTCGAATCCCAGATTGTTGGCCAGCGCAAAACCCAGGTTCTTGTCACTTTGAACGTAATGTACTTCGGGAAATTTCTCGGCTAACATCTGTTTTGCGCCGTCGTGGGAGGCGTTGTCCACTACGATCACTTCGAAATTTAGGCCTTGATCGTTTGCGTACACGCTCTCAATACATTGCCGCAGAAAGTCACAGGACTTCCAGTTGACGATAATAATGGAAAGCTCTTTGGTAAAAGCCGGAGCCTCCGATTCCTGTTGCATCCGCTGCATAGAAGATAGCGACATATCAAAATCTCATCTGCCGTCGGTAACTAAACATCGCTTCCACCACTTGCGCTGAACTACCCGTCGAATCGTTCCAAAAACAGTGCGGAACTTAATCTGTGCCGGCTGGCGAATCCAGCTATGCCACAGCGAGAAGCCGGGAAAGAATGGTCGTGGAACCGCAAACAGACGCATCGCCAGAAACCGCCCGAAGAGTTCCTTGCGCCTTTGTAATAAGTTGCGCTGGGCCTCGCATACCGCGGTTGGCCCAACCGGTTCGAGGTCAACGTAGCCGGCAGCAATTGCCCCGTGCAGAATCTGCTTCCCTCGTTGAGTTCGGACAATGACAAGCGATCTGCCTGGATCGTCGTCGCCGGTATGTTTCTCCCATGCGTCTCCACACGAAATGTCAGCGACACGTCCTAGCCCGTCGGGGCAAAGATTGCATCGAAGGGAGCGATAGCCGGTAAGTTTGCCCCAGGATTCAACGTAAGAAAGAGATTCCTCTTTCGCATTCTGATCGTAGCGGACTTTAAAGCGGCCTGGCCAACCTTCTCCCCTATAACGCACTGTGTTTATTTCTCTGGAATCGACCTTCAAGGAAGTAATCAGATCGAGTGTGCCCTGGGTACTTGGAGTTCCCGCACAGAAGAAGGTCATAACAAGGCCAAGTTTCTTGTCTAGCGCTGGGTTCTGCCGACGAAGCATAGCTACTGCCGCGGTATCACACGGCTTCCCGATGAAAACACATGGACCCTCGCTTGTTTCGATGCTTTGAAGGTCCTCACAGGGCGATGAGGGAGCATAGCGTGAACCAGTGCGCGCCAGTAATTCCTTGCGGTTCTTGCTCTTGACGGTACGGTTGAGCCATGGTTGCTCCGCATCACTGTCAGTGTGCAACACAAACTCCATTCCTTCCGCCTCGAGGCAATAGAGCGCAATAGCCGATAATAGCCCGCCTGACGATGCTCGATATCTGATCTCCGTATCTCGCGCGTGGCCCTCCCAGATTTCCAGAGCCGCTCCGAATTCCTCTTCGGCGGGTGTGGGCTTATCCGCGCTCTGTATCTCCAGATTTCCATCGACAGAATAGCCCGGACAAATCGAAAGACACTTTGTACACGACGTGCAAGCATCTGTATTGAAGTGCGGTCGTATTCCCACGGCCGGAACATTTTTGAGGGTGATGGCTCCCTGCCCGCAAGCGTAGTAGCAGGCGCCGCAGCCTGTACAAAGGCCCCAGTCAACAACGTCTTTAAGAGTCTTGATTTGCTGAAACACGATAGAAGAAGGCCGAAGCGGAGTTGCTAGACGCTGGCCACAATAGGGCTGGCGTTGACGAACATTTTCGGCGAGATAAATGTTTGGTGCCACATTTCGAACGAAATCAAAAGATAGATATGCCGCAAGTAGTCGCGCCGATTCGCCTTGTGATCGGAGACGATCTGCCGGATGTATTCGCGGTCAAAATACTTTCCAACCGCTGCGTGCTCACTGAGCAGGCAGTCTCCAACATAGCGGCTTAGGCCGTCCCGTAGCCATTGGTCCACTGGATTCGCGAACCCCTTCTTCTTGCTGTAGACAAGCTGTTTTGGCAGCCATTTCTCTGCAGCTCTCTTATGCAGGTACTTCCCCTGAAGCCCACGGATCTTAAGGTCCGGTGCCAACGTTTCGCAGAATTCAACCAAGCGATAATCCAGAAAGGGAACCCGCACTTCGATCGAGTTGGCCATTGCAGTTTTGTCAGAGACCATCAGGAGATCGTCGGTGAGGTTTGACCGCGTGTCAATATAGAGCATCTGCGTTAAGGGGTCAAGGCTCTGTACGTCGCTGTACAGGTGGCGCAAGGCATTTCGGGCCTCAAGTCCATCTGGTGAGACAATCTCTCTGAGCCAGGGCTGGAAAAGCTGCCTTTTCATCGCCGTAGTGTAAAACGAGTAAATATTGACAAACCTGGCTAAGACGTCCTTCTCATGTAAGGAAAAGACGGCACGCCTGAGTTGTTCGTTTTTCGAGAATCGGGTGACAAGGGGATCGAGCAATTGGCGGGTCATGAATTCGGGCAAGCGGCTATACATCTCCGAAAGCTTAGCGCCCAGGTGGCGGGGATAACCACCCCATGGTTCGTCGGCACCCTGACCGGTCAGGGCCACTTTTACTTTTCGGCCGGCAATTAAGCTAACGAAGTAGAATGCCGCGGCGCTCTCGTTACCCAGAGGCTCTTCAAGATCTGACAAATAGCGTTCGTAGTAATTCTCGTAATCCCGATGGCCAATAATCATTTCTTCATGATTGGCCCCAAAGCGGGCGGCGAGTTCCCTCGCGCCCGCAGTTTCGTTAGTGTTTTCACCCTGTTCGAAGCCAATGGTAAACGTGTTGATTGGCTGACTGGTATGGTGACTCATCATCGCCAGCAGACTGCCAGAATCGACGCCGGAACTGAGAAACAGGCCCACGGGGACATCGCTCCGCATCTGCAAACGAACTGCGTCTTCGACCAGTGTTTGATAGGTTTGGATCAGTTCCTGCTCGTCGTATCTGGCTCTGATCTGCGGCTTCCAATTCCAAAACCGGGATATTTCTATACCGCTGGGACGCACCAGCATCCGGTGCCCTGGTGGAAGTTTCTTGATGCGATCAAAGAGTGTGTCCGGCGACGGGACATAGCGCAGCGTGAACAGTTGGCTCAGCGCCGGTAGATTTACCTCTCGCGGGCACTCCGGGTCTGTGAGTAGAGCCTTGATTTCGGACGCGAACAGAAGCCTCTTTCCTAAGACGATATAGTAGAGCGGCTTAACTCCGAGATGATCTCTTGCCAGAAAGAGTTGTTCCTGACTTTGGTCCCATAGAGCAAAGGCAAACATCCCGTTGAAACGGCCCACACAATCCAAGCCCCACTCCTCGTAGCCATGAACGATGACCTCCGTATCGGAGCGCGTTTTGAAGATGTGCCCTTTCTCTTCCAATTCTTTTCGCAACTCTATGAAGTTATAGATCTCGCCGTTGAAAACTACTTGAATTCTGCCGTCCTCGTTGGCAATTGGCTGGGATCCTCCTTCCAGGTCAATGATGCTCAAGCGCCTGTGTCCGAGCCCGATCCTGCCCGAGATGTAGCGGCCTGAACCATCCGGACCCCGGTGATGAATGGCAGAAGACATCCTATCGACGAGTTCTCGGCCTACAGGTTCACCGCTAAAATCGAAGACACCATTGATTCCGCACATTTTAGTTGTACAACCCTTTCCCTCTGACCCAAGCACCGAGGCCAGCAAGGTTTTGGATGAGCCGGCGATTTAAGAGAGCGCGATATGATCTAGCTTCAGCGTCTGTAGCCAGTCTTGGCTTTTGGCTAAGCTTCGCCTTCAGAAAACCGGCAACCAGCATTAGCCCACCTATTATGAAAGGCTTTCCAAACAGTAACCGGTGGAGAAACTTTAAAAACAGGAAGAATCCGCCACCGCCGGTCAAGTAGTATATCTCTCCGTGCATCATGCTGGTACGCACGAAACCGATTCCACTCCCTTCCGGCTTCAAATGATAAAACTGGAGCTCTGAGAAGTGGCGTGTTTTCCATCCCTTCATCTCGGCGCGGATCTCGTCAATCGTGTCCCAGCCCCGGTATGGGACAAAGCCTCCAATATCTGCGAAACACTGCGCCCGAACCATTTTCGATGCACCGCTGGCGTGGTAAGACGGCATTTTGCAGGGAATCCACTGCCCTTGCTTTTCCTCCAGATATTCACCAGAAGCAATCCCAAGACTTTTGTCCTCGCGAAACCTCACTAAGAGCTGTTCGAAGTAGTCACTGGGCAAATCAAGGTCGGCGTCCATCTTCACGACGTAATCGTATTTGGTATCGCCGATCAACTCAAAACCTTTCGCAAAGGCGTGAATGACCGCAGAGCCCGGTTGCCTTTCGTTGCGAACGGGTAGACAAAGGAGTGTGATCCAGTGAAACTTCTCGCTGAAACGCTCAATGATCGCTCGTGTTTGGTCGCGAGACCCATCGTCCACAATGATCCAGCGCGAGGGAAGGATAGTCTGCTGGACCATTGAGTGGAGCGTTCTCTCGATGTGCAGCCCCTCGTCCTTTACCGGGGTGATAACAATATAGTTGCAATTGTCAGTCATCACGAGATCCAAGCGCGGCTTAATTTCTTCAAGTGCTGCATTGGATGAAGCCAATCGTAGCCTCCCTCCAACTTGGCTCGGAAGAGCCGAAGATCATCGCAAGAGTTGGCCGGCAATCTCTCCATGAAGAAGCGGTCACTCCCCAGGGCTGCGGTCCCAATAATGGTGGAAACACCGTTCTCATATCCGGCTTCGTCGAGTTGACTTCGCAACCGCTGCGTAAAACCCCGATCCGTCTCTGGAAATGCATATGGGTAAGCGAAAGACTTCACAGCACAACCTAACTTCTGTTCAATTGTCTCTTTTGAATATTGGATTTCATATCGTATTTTGTCCGGTTTCAGAGACTTGAGTTGAGGATGTGTGACCGTGTGGGATCCGAACTCTACACCAACTTCTCGCAGTTCTCGGATCTGATCCCAAGTCATACACAGGGAACCCTTGAACTCTCGAGCACTTTGCCCGATAAAATCCGTGGGCAGATACACGGTTGGCCTGAAACCATACCGATTCATAATGGGAAAGGCATTTGTGTAGAAGTCTTCAAATCCATCGTCGAAGGTGATTGCAACCGGTAGCTTTCCTTCTGGGGCTAATCCATTCAGGTAGTTGATCGTTTCGCTGAGGCCGATAGTCGAATATCCGTGGTCAGAGAGATACTGCATGTGTTGCGCAAACACATCAGGGGTAGTCCTCGTCTGATAGTAGGGATGTACAGTTTCCCGACCGGCATTCGATACGCTGTGATACATCAGAATCGGAACACGCCCTTTTTTCTGCAAACGGAATTTCCCCAAAGGATGAAACAAGTACAGAGTTGCAAACGCATCAGCTCGTAACATAGATCTCACCGATCCAGATCCGTCTTCAGGCTCAGCACACCTTTTCAGCCGAGGCAAAACTCGCCACTTCACTCACTACCCTGCCTTGTTGGTCCTCTCGCAGCCCCGGGAACATCGGCAACGAAACAATCTCCAGAGCGACCTTCTCCGCGATTGGAAAACTCCCCTGTTCGTAACCGAGCGATTTGTAAGCCTTCTGCAGATGCAGAGGAATCGGATAGTGAATTCCGGTGCCGATCCCAGCTGACGCTAGGTGCTTCATGAACTCGTCCCGGTCCTGAACCCTCACTATGAAGAGATGGTAGACGGGTTTCGTCCAAGACGGCTCATACGGCAAATTTACCTTATGATCAACCGCCGCAAACAACTCCCGATAGCGGGCCGCGGCCGCCTGCCGTTGCTCTGTCCATTCCGGAAGACGTTTGAGTTTGACCCGCAAAATCCCAGCTTGAATCGCATCCAGACGGCCGTTGTAACCTTCGATATCGTGATAATACTTTTGAGCCTGGCCATGATCGCGAAGCATTCGAATTTTCTGTGCTATGGCCGCGTCGTTAGTCGTGACGGCTCCAGCCTCCCCACAGGCACCCAGATTCTTGCCGGGGTAAAAGCTGAAAGCTGCCACCAGGCCCATCGACCCGGTTTTCCTCCAACGATTTTCTTTCTTCGAAAAGTACTCAGCCCCGTGAGCCTGACACGCGTCTTCAATCACGATCAGGTTGTACTTTTCAGCGATCTCCAGAATAGGGTCCATGTCTGCAGGCTGGCCATAAAGATGCACCGGCACGATAGCTGCGACACGGCTCTTCGTCTTTCTGTGTACCAACCTTCCCAATTCATCATCTACTTCGCATTCAAACTCAATAAATTCGCGAAGCTTAGCAATATCCAGGTTATAGGTCCGATCGTCAACATCCACAAACATCGGCCTACCACCGGCCTGTGAAATCGCCTCTGTGGTCGCAATGAATGTGTTTGGAACGGTGACAACGATGTCACCACTCTCGATTCCCGCAGCGATAAGAGCGAATCTAAGCGCGTCGGTACCGTTGGCAACTCCAACGCAGTGCTGAGTGTCACAATATTGCGCGAAGTCGGTTTCAAATCCCTGAACCAGGGGCCCACCTATAAAACCAGCGGTCTCCAGGCATGTTCTGAAGACCTCGCACAACTCTTCTTTCAACTCCATATGGGGAGTAACGAGGTCCAAAAAAGGAATGGTATTCAGTTTGGTCATATTACGCTTTCGTCCCTACAGAATGAATACTACGCACCACTCTGGCGGGATTGCCCACAACCACCGCGTCAGCAGGAACAGACTTGGTTACCACGCTTCCCGCCCCGACAATGGCGTTTTCGCCAACCGTAAGGTTCGCAAGGATTGTGGCTCCAGAACCAATCGAGGCTCCTTTCTTTATGAGAGTGCTCTCCACTTTCCAGTCCGCTTCAGTTTGCAACTCGCCGCCGGATGTAGTTGCCCTTGGGTACATATCATTTATGAAAACGACACCATGTCCGACGAACACGTTGTCTTCAATCGTCACGCCTTCGCAGATAAAGGTATGACTGGAAATCTTGCACCTTTCGCCCACTCTTGCGTTCTTTTGAATCTCGACGAAGGCTCCAACTTTGGTGTAATCACCAATTTCACAACCGTACAGATTTACGAACTGGGACAGCTTGACGTCTTTCCCAAGCTTTACATCCGCCGAGATGCATCTGTAGTCGCTCATGCGTAAACTGCTTTACCTTTACCCTTCAATGATTCTTCCGCAGCCTCCAACATCCTTACTACGCGCAATCCCGCCATGCCATCGTTGAAAGGTATCTCGCCGTTCTCAATGCACCCTGCAAAGTATGCCAACTCCGCTTTCAGCGCCTCCGTAGCTTCAATTTTCGGGGCCCACATGTCTCCTGAACGATAGCTAACTAGCAGGTCGTACACTCCTTCGCGGCTAGACATATTTACGCCACGATCGTAGACCTTGATCTTCTCGTCCACCTCCAGGTCATTCCAGACCAGCATTTTCTTTTCTCCGCCGATCAGGGTCGTTCGGACCTTCACTGGAGATAGCCAGTTCACATTAATATGCGCAATGACGTTATCTGGGAAGTACGCCGTCAAATATGCAACATCGGTCAGCCCATTTAGGTGAGCTGAGCCTGTGGCAACAATCGCCTCCGGACTCTTGCCAAAAAGATAGTCGACAATCGCTAGATCGTGGGGAGCCAGATCCCAAAGTACGTTGACGTCGTGCTGGAAAAGTCCCAGATTGACTCTTGTCGAATCGTAATAATAAATCTTGCCCAATGTACTGTCGTCAATCAGTTGATGGATCTTCTTCACGGCCCCTGTAAAGAGGAACGTGTGATCTACCATGATCTTGAGATGGTTTCTCTCGGCTAGCTCTATCAATTCCTCGGCTTGGTGAGAGGTGGACGTAAACGGTTTTTCGACAAAGACATGTTTCCCGTTTTGAAGAGCACGCTTAGCTAACTCAAAATGCGACCAGACGGGGGTGATTACCGCAATCGCATCAATGTCAGGCGACTCCAGCAACTCTGAAGCGTCGGAAGTAAGATGGATTTCGGGAAACGCCTGTTTTGCCCGCCGCAAAGCCCCGCTGCTCTTATCGCATACGGCAACAACAGATACCGTATCGAGGTTTCGAAGGTTGCGGACAATATTCGGGCCCCAATAGCCGTACCCGATAACGCCAAATCGGATCATGATTGATTTCCTTTAGATTGAGATAATCGGATGTCGATGCGGCGGACCCAGGCTGCTCTAATAGGCGCCGTCACCAGAAACAATAGCGCGCGGTGTTTCCAGAAGAATTTTGATATCCAGCCACAGCGACCATGACTTTGCATACTTGAGGTCCAGGCGAACCATCTCGTCAAAAGAAGTTCGGCTTCGCCCTCTGACTTGCCACAATCCGGTAATACCCGGTTTCACCGCCAGTAACCGTTGGTTGTGCCACAGATCGTAACATTCGACCTCGTACGGGATTGGCGGCCGCGGCCCTACAAGGGACATTTCCCCTTTCAGAACATTAACGAATTGAGGGAATTCGTCGAGGCTTGTCCTTCTGAGTATCTTGCCGAGTTGAGTAATTCGCGAGTCGTGAGTCAGTTTGTAAACTTTCGCTTGCTGGCCATTCGTCTGGTCAGATCCTGTCCCTCCCGATATCAGACGCTTCACGAACTCCTGATGAACGGCGCTATCGTTCGCAACGTACATGGACCGGAATTTCAAGAATTTGAACTTACGGCCATATTGACCAACGCGATCCTGACGAAAAAGGACGGGGCCTTTGGAAGTAAGCTTGATGGCGAGGGCTATTGTTGCCAAGATTGGCATAAGAACAATCAAGGCCAAAAGACTACCTACAATGTCCATGGCCCTTTTCACCAGCAGCGCTGGGGCGTTACGACTATCTCGCACCAACCCCGGGTGGAGTTTTAAGATATCGGAACCGCTGCTGCCATCCTGGCGCCAATCTTCAGGAAAAACATGTGCGGAGATTCCGATCTGACTTGCCTGCTCATCCTCAAGAGCAATCGATAACGCATTTTTAACTTTTTCCAGTAGAACTGCAGCGGCTGCTTGCTTTTCGTCTGAAGGCGATACCTCTGTAAAAATGACTCCAATCACAGATCCATCTTTGTACCAACCTTTTGTGTCTGTTTCCCGGATGACGCTTGATAGGGCAAAAAGGATTTCGTCGAGAGTTTCCACCGTCTTACCGGCAGATAGGAGGCTGCCACAATTCAGTAACATCAGGATGAAACGTCTGCGGGACCTCTCTGTTCTCTTCTGTTCGACATAGATCATCTTCACAAAAGCCGTTTCGGGCATCAATTCGGGGGCTGAGCCCTCTAGCGGCGAGAAAATCTTCGTCTTTGATTCGAAGGGTTTATTCAAGTTTCGTAGGTTCCACATAGCTGATCACCTGACTGCCCCTTGCGGTCGAGCGGCTCGAGTAATACTCGAAAGCTTTTGGCGTGGGAAACTGCGTGTTGCTCGTACTACTGAGAACTTTTACGATTTACAAGTACTGATCTGGATCGCTAGTTGGCCTTTCCAAAGACCTGACCCAATCATGTTCAATATCTACAGCGACTGAGCGCTTCAACACAGTGAGAGCAACTATAATTTGTCGCTGCTCATTGTTCCCACTGAGAAGACCTTCCACTCCCGCCAGGGGACCGGCCTTGAGTCGCACTCTATTTCCCCCTTCCGGGAAAGGACATGGTTTTGTCGGAAGTTCGGATTGAACAGCAATTTGAATTGCTGCAATTTCCCCATCATCTATGGCTACCGGGATCTTCCCTACCCCCACGAAGTTGAGAACGCCAGGGATTGTGAGGAGCGGAAGCCGGTATTCCGGATTTAGCCGGCAGAACACATATCCCGGAAAGAGCGGGACCGATACCGACTGCATACGATCTGACCATCGCTGTAACCTTCTACAGAGCGGCAGGAACTCCTCGAATCCCTTCTGATGTGCAGCCGCTGCAACCACTTTTTCACGACGAGACTTTACGCGCAGTGCAAACCATTGCCGATCAGATTGTCCCGTCTCCATAATGTTTGGAGTTTGCAGCAGAAGGACGACATTTGGGCATGCTACCGCCCTTTTAGTCCCATTCAGATTTGATTTCCGAAGGTTCGAAATCCCTTCCCAGGAACCTTCTTATCTGAACGTAGAAGCTCTGGATATGCAGTTCAAATGCCAAAGCTTCTTGGTGGGCCTAAGTGGTTTGTTTGGCATCGCTCAAAACGATTGGAGATGAAGGAAATGTGCTACAGATTAAGATGATTCGGAATTGCTCTCACTTTGTGACACAAGTTGGGATTCAGTGGTCCTCCAACTTGCTTACGGCTTTAGTTCGGCTCAGTGGGACCCAACTCAAGGGAGAAGTGCGGAAGTCACCCGATAATATGGGACGTCATTCAAAAGACTTGTAACACTTTAGCATTTACCTCCTTCAGAAAACTCTTAAAGTTACTATTCTTCAAGCACTTCCGTAATGGTAGCGAAAATGCTTAACTGAAGATACACATTGGCTTTGAGCCAACGTGTATCGGGGGATTACAACTCAGAATGGCAAGACCAGCAGCAACTACTCACTGTATTGCGGCGCTCACTCTTTTGTGTGCGGCAGCAACCAGCGCATTTCCCCAGTCGACTCTCACGCTTACTGGCGCAGGTCCCAACAGCTTGGCAGGTGTTTACATAGGTCCTTATACAGTCACGATTGACGGCGTACCAACCCAAGCGATTTGCGACGACTACGAAACTGAAACCTATTTCAATACCCCTTGGACTGCCAACGTCTCTACGCTGGCGGACGGCCTCACGGGCAAGAAATTCGCTAACCAAGCCGATGCTCTAACGAAGTATAAGGAAGTCGCCTGGTTGAGCCTCCAACTTTTCAATCCGGTGTCCACATGCGCGCCTGGCTTTGCATGCGGGGCCGGTAGCAACAATACCGCAGATATTCAATTCGCCATCTGGCAGGTTTTTGATAGCCCGACACCGATTAACACACTCACCGATCCGGACCAAAGCAACGCGTATGCCTGGTTGAAAGCCGCAGAAGATCAAAAACTTAACAATTTCAGTTCTCTTGGCGACCTCTCCTCGTATTTGTTCTACACTCCTAACCCGCTTAACGCTTCGCAGGAGTTTATCGTGAAGACCCCCGAGGCCTCCGCGCTTGCTCTCTTAGGCATTGACCTATCGGCCGTTGGTGGTCTGCTTTTGGTATTCCACCGCCGCTCTTCAATCCGTCGTTCCATGCAAGCCTAGCAACAACGTTTCCATTCTCCACCTTGCGCCCAACCGTCACCTACGGTTGGGCGTGTTTTGCGAGTGGCGGAGAATAAATGAGCGAGATCTCGATCACAACCTCCACGTCAACCGGCACGCTGTTGCGGGTTGCCGGCTTAAACTCCCAGAAAACCATATCACGAATCGCCGCTTGTTCGGCCACCGGACCGGCCTTCGCAACCGCGGTTAATCCGCCCAGTTTGCCGTCCTTCTGCAGGACTCCCATAATCTGCACCCGTTCTCCGGCAGGGTTCCCCACTGCCACCTGATCAACAGGCTCGAGCTTCCGAAAGGGCAATGGTGCCCTCATCAACGGCGTCTCTCCCGTCTTCGGTTCTTTTTCTGCAAACCAGATAATCCAGTCTCCGGCATACGCCGGCAGATTCTCAATCGGAATGACCATCGTGTAAACATTCCGGCCTTGAAACCGGGCATCCACTGCCCTCGGAATCGTCCGATTGGAAGGTTTTAGCGGGACCGACAGTGTAGAGGTACTGATACTCCGCACCTTTTCAGAATACAAAGTGGTCTTCAGGTTCGATTTACTCTCAGGAACTCCCACAGACTTGGTCTTGTCTTCTCGAATTGTCAGATTCGGGACTATCAGGGAGGCGGATCCATTCCCTTCTCCCGCCCCTGGCACACCCTTTGTCGGTGCTTTGGAAAACTTGCCAGGCCTTTCTCCTTCCGGCAATTCCCTGTTTGCGTCGTTAGGGTGTAGACTGGCGACGGCAATGTCGATGTTCGCATTGCCAGGCGTCGCAACCCGAGCTATAGGCGCCGTCGGCGGGGGCAAAGAGCCTCGCGAAAACACGGGTAAGCCTGCCCCGGCCGGAAGTTGGTTGTTCATCGCTTCGGAGCCTCCCTGAAGCGATGGGGCATCCT
>Ga0105249_10001578_pt1 | contig 20001 bp, 15 predicted proteins | sample KBSS44metaG_FD_81522 | JGI IMG/M metagenome (GOLD analysis project Ga0105249, IMG submission 81522) | Switchgrass rhizosphere microbial communities from Kellogg Biological Station, Michigan, USA - KBS S4-4 metaG | ecosystem: Host-associated > Plants > Roots > Rhizosphere > Soil | place...
GTCGTGATCACTTTTCATGAGGTCACCCGGGATGTCGAGCGGCTGGGCCGCCCAGGGCGTCTCCTGTACCGGCACCTGGCCCGGCAGGCGTCGGTCTCGATAGTCCACACCCGTGCCGCGGCCGAGCTGCTGACCGGCCTGCTGGGTGGCCGGTCCGGACGGGTCAAGCTTGTCGACCATCCGGTGCGGGAGATCCGGACCGGTCGTGACGCGGACGGGGACGATGCCACCGCCGGTCACGGCGGGCCGGTCCCGCCGGACGCCGCAGTGCTGCGCGGCCGCCACGGACTCGGGGACCGTCGGATCCTCCTCGCGTTCGGATTCATCCACGTCCACAAAGGGCTGGACGTCGCGGTCGAGGCGTTGGCCAAGCTGCGGGTAACGACACCCGAGGTGCTGCGCCAGGTGGTTCTGGTCGTCGCAGGTGATGTACGCCGGCGTAGCGGCGTCTTCCGGGTGTTTGAGTTCGCGGATCGCGTACATCTGCGGCGGGTTCGTCGCACGGTCAGGAGACGCCGCCTCGACGGTCACATCTGCTTCACCGGTTTTGTTCCGGCGAGCGACGTCGAGGGATGGTTCAGGACCGCGGAGGCCGTCGTTCTGCCCTATGTACGGACGGAGCAGAGCGGCGTGGCGAACCTGGCGATCGCCTACGAACGACCGGTGATCGCGTCGGACGTCGGCGGGCTCGCCGACCTGTTCCACGACGCGGGTCTGCTCTGCCGCCCCGGCGACGTCGGCGACCTCGCGGCGGCGATCGCGAAGATGGTCCGCGAGGATGGGCTCGCCCAGCCCGGTGAGCACTACCGGGCGCTGCTCGCCCGGGCACATCCGGACAGGATCGCCGGCCAGATGTCGGACATCTATGCGGACACGTTGAGCGGGACAGGAACGCGATGACCAGCCAGCTCGACCTCAGCGTCGTGGTGTGCTCGCTGAACGGCGCGGCCCGCATCCCGGCCACCTTGACGCTGCTCAACGGACAGACGGTCCGGGACCGTATCGACCTGGTGGTCGTTGACGACGGCTCGACGGACGGCCTGGAGGCCGTGGCGGCCAGCCATGGCGCGCGGGTGGTGCGGCACGAGGTGAATCGGGGCCTTGCCGCTGCCCGCAACACGGGGATCCTGGCGGCCATGGCGGAGATCGTCGCCTTCGTCGACGATGACTGCCGGCCTTGCGCCGACTGGGCTGAACGCCTCCTGGAGGGTTACACCGGGCCGGAGATCCTCGGCGTCGGTGGCCCTGCCCTGCCGACCGAGAGCGACTCGTTCGTCCTCGAGTATCTGGCCGCGAACAACCCGCTGGGCCCTCTCGAACTCGACCTGGCGCACAGTTCTCGGCTCACCTACCGGCTCGGGCGCTACCTCCTACGCAACCTGCTGCCCAGCGATCCTGACCCGACAGAAAGGGCAGTCTTCATGATCACTGGCGCCAACATGTCATTCCGACGTGAGGCGCTCGTGGACGTCGGCCTGTTCGACGAGCGGTTCCGGTTCGGCGCGGAGGAGGAGGACCTGTGCCGCAGGCTGGTCCTGCGGCGCGGAAAGGAATCGCTGCGCTACCTGCCGGGCGCGGTCGTCCTCCACGAGTTCGAGCCGGGGTTGAAGGACACGCTGCGTCGCAGCTTCGCATACGGGAAGGGCAGCGCGCGGATGTTCCTGAAGCATCCTGAGCTCTCGCTGACTGTCTTCCCGGCTCCGATCATGGCCTTCGGCCTCTTGGCCGCCGCGGTGATTACCAGGAGGCCGGTGTTCGCGCTGGCCGCGGCAGTGCTGCCGCACCTCGCCTTCCCCAAGCATGTTTTTCGTCTCGTCGAGTCCAAGAACTGGCGTTGTCTTCTTTGGCCGTATCTGCAGCTTGGTCAGGAGACTGCCGGCGACGCGGGCGTCGCAGTCGGCTACCGGCAGTTCCGCCACTTGTTTCGCGGAAATCCCGAAGGCAGTTCCGCCGATCTGATCCAGTGAGGTCTACCGATGAGTGCAATCGAGCCGGACAGTCCGCTTGTCTCGGTAGTGATCATTAGCAAGGACGAGCCGGCATTGGCCACGACGCTGGTCGATGTCACGGCGCAGGCCGCTGCCTATCCCGAGCCTGTAGAGATCATTGTAGTAGACGCGTCATCCGGACGATTGGACGAGATCCGACGCGGCGCGCCCACCGTGCGCTGGATCGACTTCCCGTCGGTGCCCGGCGTCCGGGTGACCATTCCGCACCAGCGGAATGTCGGGGTCCGGGCAAGCGAGGGGCAGGTCGCCGTCTTTACCGACTGCGCCTGCTATCCGGAGCCGGACTGGCTCGAGCGCCTGGTCGCGCCGATCCTCGCGGGCGAGGAGGACGTCGTCTCCGGCGCGACCTTGTCGGCCGGCCGGACGGGGGTCTATGACGACCCGCGCTACCAGCCGCGCTCGGAGTACCTCGAGGAGTGCGCCACCATCACCCTGGCGTTTCGCAGGTCGGTGTTCGACAGCGTCGGCGGCTTTGACGAGCGGTTCGAGTATGGTTCGGACGTCGACTTCACGTGGCGGATCCGCGACGCCGGGACGCGGATCCGCCACGAGCCTGCGGCGGTCGTCCGTCATGACTGGGAGCATGCCCGTCGCAGGCTGCGGCGTTCCTATGTCTACGGCCAGGCCCGAGCGCGGCTGTACCTGAAGCACCGGAGCCGTCTGCGGACATTGCCCAAGTCGGACCCGATGCTGCTCGTCTACCCGCTGTTCCTCCTGGGCCTACCAGTGGCGGTGTTCTTCCCCGCCTACCTTCTGCTGCTTGCCATCCCACTGTGGCGCAGCCGGTCGCACAAGCCTTTCGACGTACTGGTCGACCATTTGGCCTACGGAGTGGGTGCGCTGCGGGAACTGGCCCGGGCAGTTCGATGAAGATCGCTGTCCTCCCCCGGGACCCGAACCCATACCAGGGGCTGCTGTACGGAGAGATGGCCCGCTGGGGAGTGACGGCCAGATACCTCGGCGAGCTGACTGGGTCACACACCTTGAACGTCCTCGCGCTGCCGCTGGAGCTCGTCGCCGCGCGCCTGGCCGGCGTCCGGGTCGTCCATGTTCACTGGCTCTATCGGTTCGCTTTGCCAGCGCCGGCAGGGCACCACGACGGTGTGCGCCGGGTCATGCAGATGTGGGCCTGGCTGCTGCCGCGCTGGGCGCGGCTGCTTCGCATGAAGGTCGTATGGACGGCGCACAACGCACTGCCGCATGATCGGATCTTCTGGGACGACCGGGCCGCCAGGCGGCAGCTGGTCGCCGCCTGCGACCTGGTCCTCGCCCACGACGAGGCGGTCCTGTCGGAGCTGGCGGCGTTCGGCGCTCGGCCGAGGAGAAGCGCGGTCATTCCGCAGGGCGCTTATGTGGACTGCTATCCTCCCGGCGTCGGCCGCGCGGCGGCGCGGGCGGCGCTGGGGGCGAGCCCCCAAGACGTCGTGCTGCTGTTCTTCGGGCGGATCGCGGCCTACAAAGGAGTCGAGGACCTGCTGGTCGCGGCCGACAAGGCGGTCGCATCGGGGCGGGTCATCCTGCAGGTCATCGGCGACTGCCCGGACGCAGCCCTGCGGCGGCGGCTCGAGGCGAGCGCCGCGGCGTACGGACCGGCGGTCCGCCTCGATCCGCGCCACGTGCCGGACGAGCAGGTCGCTGACCTGTTCGCCGCGGCGGACGTGGTCGTGCTGCCGTTCCAGGCCGTCTCCAACAGCGGTTCCGCGCTCCTGGCAATGACCTTTGGCCGGCCGGTCGTGGTTCCTCCACTCGAGGCGTTCGACGAGTTCCCGCCGGATGCCTGCGTGCGCTATGACGGCACGACGGAGGATCTCCGGGCCGTGCTGGCTCGGCTCGCGGAACCCGAGACGGCGTCAGAACTCGCGACCCGGGCGGAGGGGCCGGCGCGAGCATTCGCCGAGGAACGAACCTGGCGACACTGCGCGCAGGAGACCTTCACCGCTTTGGCCCGCTTACGGTGGCCCTGACACCGCCCAGCAGTGGGGGTTCTGCGTGTCGGCCGCCCGCCCAGCGGAGGTAGGCAGCCAATCGGACGGCGTACGTTGACCGGAATCGAGTGCGTCCCTGGCTCCGCTTACACGGGGTGGCACATGCCGCAATCGAGGCAAGTTTCAGGTCTGTCAGCAGAAGAACGCGGCGGCGAGGTGGCTGGGAGCTGGCGCCAGCGGGTGCGACTGGTGGTCGTGATACCAGCGGCCCGGCGCGATGATGTTCTGGACACGGTGCGCAGCGTTCTCGCCCATGCCGTGGGCGACCTGGGGATCGTCGTGCTGGACGACTCCCGCGGGCGTGGGCCGGACCTACAGACGCTGCGAGGATTGTCTCCTGCCGTCAGGGTGCTGACGGCTCCGGCCGCGGCACCTGGGACCCGGGGCGGGCTCTGGGCGAAGGTCGCGTATGGAGTACGTCATGCCTTGCGGCACTTCGACTTCGAGGTCCTCCTCCGGCTGGACGCCGATGCACTCATGATCGGTAGCGGTGGCGACCTCCACGCCATCGAGCGTTTCCGGGCAGCGCCGGAGGTTGGGATGCTGGGTTCGTTCCGGGTCGGCTGGGACGGTCGGCCGCGGGACGCCCGGCCGGCCGCGCGCATCCTTGCCCTGGCAATGGGAAGACGCGGGTTCCTGGATCCGGACTGTCGCCGGCTGTTGCGCGACCTGGTCGAGAATGCCACCGCGAGCGGATACAGCCTTGGCGACCACGCGCTCGGGTCGGCGACGTTCGTCTCGCGAGCGGCCGTTGACGCGCTCGATACGCGCGGCTGGCTCGTCGCGCCGGAACTCGCGCGGTCCAGCATCCCGGACGACCACCTGCTGAGCCTGCTGGTGGCCGCAGCGGGCTACCAGATCGGTGACTTTGGTCGGCCGGGGGACCCGCTGGCGCTAAGTTGGCGCGGCCTGCCCGCGGCGCCGGAAAAACTGCTCGACGCCGGCGTCAGCATTGTGCATTCCGTTCGTTCCTATGCCGACCTGGACGAGGCTGCCATCCGCGGCCTGTTCGCCCGACATCGCGGCGAGTTGGTTGACGAGGTGGGGTGAGCATCGTTACGTCGTCGAGCGGGTAGCCGAGTGCACAGCATGATCCAGAATGGAGCTCCTGGCGTCGGCCGGGCCGACTCGGTTTATCGGCGCAAATGGGCATGTCTAGTGTCTCTCGACGCCCGCTTCCGCACCGGTTCGGTAGCTCCGGCCAAGCTTGCCAACCTCGACCACCTTAGGTGACGTAACGTAACCGGAATAGCAGGACACTAGACTGAGCACTGCGCAGGGGCGGAGCTGCCCGGCTTGTGTGTCCTCTGATGCCTTTGCTGTCAGTCCAAGCGAGGAGGCTTCGTGTCGAGCCGCTCCATGAGCGTCCGCGGCCAGGTGAGCATTTGCCGGCGATGGCCCGGAGCGGACCTGACGCGAAACCGGCGTCCACTCCTGTGGAGCCGTGTCAGCGTAGCCAGGCGGGGCCCGCACGGTGTCGGGCGATGAGCGTGCGGCAAGGGCGAGATGAAGGTAAGGATGGTCACGGTCCGGTCCAGGCGGGGAAAACAGTGGCCCCGCCGCGCAGGGTGACCATGGTGACCCTCGCTGCCGTGCTGCTCCTCCTGGTCATCCAGTTCGGACCACCGAGGAAACTGTTCGACCAGATCATGAGCACGCCGGACGGCACATTCGCCGAGTTCTACTTCGACAACCCTGATGCGCTGCCGACTAGACACTCGGGAATGGGACCCGTCCACTTCGACGTCGGCATTGCCAACCATTTCTCGTCGGCCAGGACCTTTCACTGGGCCGTCGTCACAAAGTCCAGCGCCGGCGAGGTCAAACAACCTGGCGGCACGGTCGACGTCGGACCGGACGAGACACAGACCCTGGGGGTGTCCGTGAATCTGCAGCCGGTGACCGGCCTGCAGCGGATCACGGTCCGCCTGGAGGAGCAGGAACTCGAGATCTCGCTTCTGGTGGATCAGCGGCCATGACCGAGCGCGAACTTGGGCCGAGAGACCCCCGATCCCACGCGCCGCGCCGCCGCGACCCGGGACAGGACACCGTGCTCACCCGGCCGCGGCACGACGTGCGCCCGGTGAGTTCCTCGAACTCGCCGGGGAACTCGCCGGGGGACGTCACCCAGCCGGACGCGACGATGACCATACGGCGAGTTACGCCAAGCCGTTCCGGGCTCTCCTCGGCGTCATCGCTCCTGCGGTGGAGCCCTTACCGGACACAGTGCCTGGCCGCCCTGGCGGCGCTCGACCTCGGCATCGTGCTCAACCAGATCTGGGTATTCCGTGTCCTGGTGCTGATAGTGGCGTTCTCGTTCCCGGGGATCCTCGTGCTGGATGCGCTGCGGGTGCCGCGCCCCACGGTTGGGAGATACCCCGCCATCGTGGTCGGAGCGAGCGTCGCGGTGATGATGGTCGTGGGAGGAGTCGCCCACGTCATCGGCCATGCGGCAGGAATCGAACCGCTGAGCAAATCAACCTTGGTGATCAGCTTCTCGGTCACATTGATCTTCATCGGCGGTGTGGCCGGGCCGGGTAAGACCTTCGTCATCGGCGACCTGAAGTTCCGCAAGTCCACGTTCTTGCTACCGGTGCCGGTCGTCACCGCGGCAGCAGGGGCCATCACGCTCAACCACGGCGGGCCGTCCGTGATCGCCGTGGCCGGGTCGGTGTTCGCCGTCGCGGGCATACTCGCGGCCCTCGTCCTGCCGGCTCCGCTTCTGGACCGTCTGGCCAAGCCGTTGATCTTCTCGTCGGCTCTCGCGCTCCTGTACGCCTTCTCGCTGCGCAGCAACTATGTGTACGGCTGGGACATCTCGCAGGAGTATCGCGTCCTTTCGCAGACCGCGAGCAACGAAAACTGGACCAGTAACGTGCATGGCAACGCCTATGCGGCCATGCTGAGCATCACCATGGTGCCGGCGATGCTAGTCAAGATCACGGGCCTCGACGGCTCCTACGTCTTCAAACTGATCTATCCCTGCTTCGCGGCCCTGATTCCTGTCACGATCTACGCGCTGGGCCGCCAGTATTTGCCCGCGAGGTTCGCCGTGGCCGGGCCCGTCCTCATTCTGGCGCAGCAGTCGTGGTCCTCGATGATCCCCGCACTGGCCCGGCAGGAGCTCGGGCTCTTCTACTTCGCACTGCTTCTTGTGGCGCTTATGGACCCATCGCTCCCGGCGAGGTGCCGGCTGTACCTGGGGGTCATCTTCGGAGCGGCCCTGGTTCTCTCGCACTACTCCTCGACCTATATCTCGGCGATACTCTTCGTCGGCACGTCCGTGCTGGCAGTGATATTCAGCTGCACCGGTAGGCGAAAACCGTCCTCGCGGACCGCCTTGATCGCGACGACGGTCACCCTCGTCGTCGGGGCGATGATCTGGTACGTGCCGGTGACTCATTCGACGTCCGAGCTAAGCAGAGTGGCCAGCGGTCTCCTGGAAAAGGGGCCGCAAATCCTGCCCAACAAGGAAAAAGGATCTTTCATTGGCACGTGGCTCAACGGCAACACCGGCCACGGCCTCACCGTGTCCGAGTACAACGAGGAGCTTGAGAAGGCACGGGGCTGGGTGGTGTCGGCGAAAGATACCGACGCCTATCCGCTGGCATCGGCGCCCGCCATGCCCGGCGGTGACCGTCTCGCCGCGGTTCTTCCCTTCGTAACCCTCGGGACCGTCGCCCTCAATCAGCTGACCAACCTGCTGGCGATCGCCGGAACCGTGGTCCTCCTGGTGACCGCCCGCCGGCGCGGCGACCCAAGGCTCCTCATCGCCAGCCTGCTGTCGGTGGTAATGGTCCTGCTGCTCGCCTCGCTGCGGCTAAGCGCGGCGATCGCGGAGGCCTACAACCAGGAACGCATGATGGTCCAGGCCCTGGAAGTTCTCTCACTCGCAATTGGAATGCTTCTGCTGCGGGTGAGCGCCTTGACCAAGAAGATCGTTCACCTGAGTCGCGCGGTACCGGTCCTCGTCGCCGCGTCCGTTGGGTTTCTGCTGGCGAACAACACCGGGATGATCTCCTACTTCAACTCCGGGAACGCCGCCAACTTCGCCAACAGGGGAGAAGACTACGAGCGTTTCTATGAACATGCTCCTGAAGTGGCATCGGCCCAGTGGCTAACAGCACGGATCCAGCCCAAGGACATTCTGGTCACCGACCGGTACGGCCAGCTCCGTATGGCGCTGTTCCTGGACCGCAAGGAAGGAATCGTCACGGATCTTGCCCCGGCCGCTATCGACAAGAACTCGTATGTCTACCTGACCACCGTGAACATGGAGGGACGGGTCCGCGCAGGCATCGGGCGTAACGTGGTGATGTTCGCGACACCTTTCAGGTACCTGGACGACACGAAGGGTGTCGTCTATGCCAACTTCTATGTGAAGGTCTACCGTTGATGCGTCCCGGTGGCGCGGACGGCCCGATCGTTTCTGAGCACGGCGATCGCGAGCCCCGGCAACCAGAGCGGCAACGGTATGCCGCTGCGAGCGACCCGCCATTCTACGACGATGAAGAAACTGTGCTGCTGTACCGGCAGGCGGTGCCCGCCGCGCGCCAGGAGGTCTCGTCGCCGAGCGGCTACCCAGTTGACGAGAAAACGCTGCAGATAGCCCGCCGGCTGATCGCCGGGGCCGATGCCCCCAGCGTAGGGAAGGCCAAGAAAGAGAAAGCTTCCCGAAGCGCCGACAGATCTCTCGCGAAGAACTCGACGATGCTGCTCGCGAATTTGATCGTGGGATCGGTGGGCGGATTTGTCTTCTATACCGTTCTGGCCAGGCTGTACAGCACCCACGATGTGGGTGTCGCATCCGCCGCGTTTTCGTCGACTTCGCTGATTGTGAGCCTGAGCGGGCTCGGTGGGTTCACCTACTCGCTGGTGAGGATGCTTCCGGAGATATCGGACAAGCGCGCTCTCATAAATGCCGCTTTGATGGTGGTCGGTGTCGCCTCTCTGGCCATTGGCGTTGTGTTCGTCGCGTGGCCGCCCGCTACGGGGCATTCGGTCACCCTGCAAGACCCCGTCTTCGCCTCTGTTTTCGTCATAGGTGGCGTCGTGACGGCCTTGAAGGGGGTACTGGACAGCCTTCATAATGCCCACAGAGACGCGCCAATGATATTGGCCGGCGGTGTCCTGACGACTGTTGTCCGAATAATATTGCCGGTCGTCGCAGTGTCGTTCGGCGTCTTGGGGATCTACTTGTCCCAGGCGGTGGCGACAGGCTGTGGTCTTGTCCTCCTTGCGATCTCCTTGATGTCCAGGCACCACCACGGTTTCAGAGTCCAGATACGCATTCCCGACGGCCAGGAGTTTGTTCGGCTGTCGGGGGTAAACTATCTCACGTCCATTGTTGGCGGACTTCCAGTGGCTCTGCTGCCGCTTCTGGTGGTAAGCCACCTAGGTCCCGAGCAGAACGCGGTCTGGTCGATCGCGATGCTAATCGCTTCCGCCTGCTTCATGCTTCCATCTGCCATCAGTCAGGCCCTTTTGGCGGAGGGGGCACATAACCCCGACGAGCGGATGCGGCTGCTCAGGCGTTCTACCGTCGTTCTCTTTGCTTTGCTCACGCCGATCATTCTGGCGGGAATATTCCTGGCGCCGTATGGTCTCGCAGTCTTCGGTGACGAATATCGCGACGGCGGGGTCTATGCGTTGCGGATACTTCTCTTGAGTGGATTTTTGGTGGCCGGGAACTATGTTGCGGGCGCCGTCCTCTTCTTCGCCAAGGAGGTGACGGTTCCGCTTGTGGTCAACATTTTGAACGCGGCGCTGGTACTCATTCTGACAGCGGCTTGGGCCACGTCGCTGCGCGACGTGGCCACCTACTGGTTCCTGGGCGAGATCCTGAACGTCGTATTGTTCGGGGCAGGCGCAGTCCACGCGGCCAGGGGCCTGCAGGCGCGAGAGCGTGGCGGAGCCCGTCGATCTCATGCGGCAAAGCGTGGAGCAGAGCGTCGACGAGAGCTCCGGTCGGCCTTGAGGCACGCGCCGGGCCGAGGGAAGTCGAGACCGAGCTGATAGTCGAGCCGACGTCACGGCGTAAAAGGCGCCGAAGCTTCTCCGATAGCCCGGGCCTGCGGAGAGGCGCGCTGACGGCAGGTCGCGGAATGGTCATTCCCGAGCCTCGGACAGCTTGGCGGTCCGTGATGGCAGGTGATGAGCGTCGGCGAAGAGCCAGGCGGTGGTCACGGCCACCGCCGCGCCATGGCGTTCCGCGGCCTGGGCGTCCTGCCGCGTATTACGGCAGCCGCCACGTCACCGGAACCAGCGTGAATATCTAGGCACCTTAGGGGGATGGACGATGGGGACGACGGGCACGGATGAAAGTACATCGAATTCCGGAGCCACGGTTCGCGTTCTTCATGCAATAGTGGGTCATCAGTTTCCGATCTACTTCGTCAACGCGGTCCGTTCGGTCTTGCTCATGGCGCCAAACGATGACGTGCTGGTCGTCGACAACGCCAGCGGGTCCGCGACGCTGGTGCGCGAACTTCAGGAGATCGCCAGGCGAGAACCGCGCGTCCGCCTGCTGCTACGCGACTCCAACGACATGTCCCGCAACACGAAGGTCGGCGGCCTGTACGATGCATACAACGAGGTAGCTGCGGACGCGCTGAACCGGGAATATGACTATCTGCATATCATGCAGAATGACATGCAGATGCTGTGGTGGGACGATGAAATAATCGCGGGCGCCGCCCGTATCTACGCGAAATATCCAGAGTGTGTCAATATCTACACCGTCGTCCTGCCGCGCCATGTGCACTCACTTTCTGCGGATCTCGAGTACGAGAAGCCCAAGCTTGCTCACCTCAGGAACTATGGGCTGACAGACGCAGGTCTGTATGACCTGAAAAAGTGGCGGGCTCGTGGCATGCGTTTCATGGACAATGAACAGGCCCACGCGAGAAAATACCGGGAAGAGGGCCTTCGGGTGTTCTGTCATCCAGTGCCCGCAGTGGCACAGATTCCCTGGCCCGCCGTGGTGCGGAATGGGCGGATAATAGGTCGCGAGGTGCAACCTCGAGAAGACTTCCTCCTGCGTCCGCTAACTCCGGCCGAGATTGATCAGATAACGGAGTCCACCGAGCTCACCTCGCTGGAAGCGGCCGCCATCCCGTGGGGCTGGACCTGCCTGACGCCCTATTGGATCACCGATCTGAGATCGATTCACTACCTGGCAGCCCGACGCGCTGACATTCGCGCCCGGGGCGTGCGGGCCGCACTGCCGCGGTGGGAACGCCGCGGCCTTCCGCCTGGTACGTCGGTGCTTACCGTCCAGCGGCAGCCTCAGTACTGGTTCTGGCAGCTCCTGGTGGAGCCATTGTTTTACGCCGGCCGACGGGTGTTTCCAGCCGTGTTGCCTGGAGGCCGGCGTCCCCTGCACGTCGGTGCGGGCGGTCCGCCGCGCTCGAGACATCGGTGACCTGACCACCTGTCGGCCCAGGCCGGTCGCGCTGGATGGGAGGAAGGACGCGACCGGGTCCTGCGCCGGGGGTTCGTTGTAGCTGGCAGTTTCGAACATGGCGTAGGTCATACATCGGTGGTGCGACGATCACCTAGGGCGGGGCTAATGCGCCGTGGAGTTGGTCCCGTCATGAGAGGCTAACGTGACTCGAGCTTCGCGGCTTTCGCCGACCAGTCTTCTGGCATCGGGCTGGCCGCAACGACGGGCGTGGTTTCAAACGGCCGCGCCGGGGCCGTCGGGGGTTGAGGTGGGAGAATGCCAACCACAATGATAAATCGTGTGCGTAGTGCCGTGCGGCGGTACCGGGATCTAGACTTCCAGAGACACGCGGGAACAGCGGAGAAAGGATTGATGGACGATCTCTCCAAACTTCGGGTGTCCGTGGACGCCCGCTACCTTAAGAGAACCGGTATCGGCGTGCCGAAGTACATTCGGGGTCTGCTCGACGAGCTGATCCTCGCCGGCGCCAATCTCACTCTGATCACGGATGACCATGCGCATGCCACCCAGCTGGCCGCCGAGTTCCCGAGGTGTGCGAGCGTCGCACTTCCCGCCCGGAGCGGCTTCCTCTGGGAACAGGTCCGGCTTCCGTGGCACCTGTGCCGCGAGGCGTATGACCTCCACCTCGCGGGCGGGAACTACGGCCTGCCGCTGGTGCGAGATGGCAGGACGGCCCTCGTGCTCGTGGTCCACGACATCATCCCGCTGCGGTTTCCGCGCGCCTACCTGGCGCCACGGCCGGCCTGGGCGGTCAAGTACATTTTGTCCACGGTTATCTCGGTACTTGGCGCCGAGCACATCGTCGCGGTGTCGGAGCACACAAGGTCCGACCTCGGCCGCTACTTCCGGCGCCGCGCGGTGTCGGTGGTGTACCCCGAGATTCCCACACCGATCGAGAGTACCGAGGACATCCGTCTGGAACTGCCGCCGAGATACTTCGCATACTGCGGGGGCTATGAATGGCGCAAGAATTTCGACACGCTTCTCGATGCCTTTGCGCTATTGCTGCGCGAGACGGACACCGATGCCCATCTGGTCGTCCTCGGACGTGGATACGACGAGACCTTCCCGATCGTGACGAGGCTTGGTATCGAGGAGCGGACCACCTTCCTCGGATACGTCCCAGAAGAGACCAAAAACGCGGTGCTGGCCAGCGCCAGCGCGTTGGTCTATCCATCGCGCTATGAGGGCTTCGGCCTTCCCATCCTGGAGGGGCTGTCCGCGGGCGTCCCGGTTGTCTGCGGCACGGGGAGCTCGTTGGACGAGGCAGGTGGGCAGGCAGTGATCCGCGTCGACGCCCTGAATTACCGCTCGCTGGCCGAGGGCATGTACCGGGCAATCTCCGGCGACCAGGCCGCGCTATCCGCCGCTGGTTACGCACAGCTGGAGAAACTTCGCGCCGAGCGCGTGGTGATGGGTTTTCCCAGGATAGTCGCGGAGGTCGTGGCGGGCCGCCGCCAGCGACAGCGCCGTTGGATGGCCAGGACCCGTGACTGACTGCGGGGCCCGAGTCGGACAGTTCGGCAGCCAGAAGGCAGACGGATCGCCAATCATGCTGTTCGAAGGACCAGATCATCCCGAACCGGCGGAAATAGTATGAATAGGATATTCGTCAGGGAATTTCGACATTCAGTATCGAGGCGCGATTGGGTCAGGCCAACGGAGACCTGCTTGCGCTGGGCGCGCTGTAGGTCGGTGGCCGCGACGGGAAAGATCGGCAGAGGCCCCAGTCGCCGCTTGGCTCGGCAGGTCTTCGCCAGAAACCGGAGAACTGGAGTGACCTCCCGGCGCATCGGTGGTGCCTCTACCGATCGGGAATGCCGGTCTTTCAGGACTTGGGCAGTTTTTTGAACGCGGTGTAGGCGGCCTTGGGTCGCCACGCGCCGTTTTTGCCGAAGGGATCGATCATACCGAAGTAGTCCTCAGTATTGGTGGATAGCACCTTTCCCTCGGGGTCGACGGTGGGCCGATCGTTTCCCCACTCGTAGTAGTAGAGGCGGGTCATGTTGGGCAGTATGACTCGCGCCTGCTCGTAGGCCTGGGTGAGATAGCTGGCCTGGGCACTTTCGACGACAGGCAAGGGGCCTCCCGTACTGTAGCCATGCTCGGTCCACCAGATCGGCCTGGCGCCGTCGCCGGCAGCCTGCATGATGGGCAGCATCTGCGCCTTGAACTTCTGAAAGACCCATTGCGGAGGCTGGGCGTTCAACGGGTAGCTGTAGCCATGTTGGGACAGAACATCGAAGTAGCCCTTAGCCCCGTTGGCGTACATGGTCCTGAGGAACCACTGCGGGCCGGTCTTGGTGTTGCCGTCGCTGCCGGTCAGCGACCCCGCGAGGATGGTGATGTCCGGGTTAATCTTCTTGGCAGTGGTGTAGGCGCTCTTGAGCAGGTCGGTATAGCGGACGGGATCGGCCTTGGGGTACCAGAAGTAGTTCGGCTCGTTCCAGACCTCGTATGCGTTGACCTTGCCGGCGTAGCGTTTGATCCAGAAGCTGAGGAAGTCGTTGTAGTCCTGGTTGTTCCGTGGGGGCGCCGTCTTATTGTCGGATCCGCTGGCCCACGCCGGACTATAAGCCAGGACGGCGATGGGCTCGATGTGGCGAGTGACCATCACGTCGACGGCGTGGTCGAGGCGGGCGACCATGGTCTGGTTATACTCACCCTTCTTCGGCTCCAGGAGGTTCCAGGGCAGATCGAAGCGGACGGTCTGGACGCCGGCTTTCTGCATGAGATCGATGGACTGGTCCTGGAAACAGGTGTCCTGCCAGACGAAGTGGGTGTTGACGCCGAAGTACTTGCTGTTCGGGGTCGGGACAGTGGCGTCGGCAGCGGCGGGTGTGCCACAGCTGCTGTAGTCCGTCCCCTTTGTGCTCGGGGAATTTGGAGTGCACGTGACGACCAGGGCCGGCGACGCCGCGATAAGCAACGAGAGACGCGCAACGCGACTGACGAGGCGACTCCTGGCACGGGACCAGCTGAACGGCGAGCTGGCTCGCCTTGGCCAGCGGCGAGCTTCTGTTTCAACGCCGGGGCGGTTGGGGCCGCCGGCAGGCTCGCCTGTCTCATGTGTTGTGATGGGAGGTCCTCCAGTAGCTGGGCGTCGAGCTACTCCGGCGCTAGTTTTTCTCCTACCACTCGAGGCTATCATCGGTTCTCAATACGTCTGATCGGGTGTTGAATTTTGGTCTGTTGGCCGCTTGACCTGATGGTCGTACCTACCTGCGCCTGAAGGTGGTGAGTTGTGTCGCGGGAGTCGTTGACACCGTTGTGGCTCAAACGTGCACCGGAGGTGCGTTCTGGAGTGGCACGGTGGGCGGCTCAGCTGGGCGCCCGGAGTCGCCGCGGCCACCCCGCACAGGGGCGCATGTAGGCCAGAATGCGGCTGACGGCCCGCCGGTCCGACAAAATCTCGGCGCGCTCGGTGCCCCTGCGGCGCCGGCTGACGGAGCGCGCCACCGAGCGGAGGCATCCATTGGTGCCGGTGCGGCGGCCTGGATGGCGCACTCTTCGGCTTCTTCGGGTGCTGGCGCCGTTGCGTCGAGGTCGGGATGTCGCGGAGCGACTGCGGGGCGGGGCGCTGAGACGTTGCTTCACTGTCGGCTATGCCAGGCAGACCGTCCTCGTGTGATGAGTTCAACCCATTCTAGTAACACCGTGGTGATGTGCCGCCGGCAGGCTATGGAGCAATCAGCTCGACGGCATGATGGTCTTGATTGATAGCATGACGAGCCGTACCGGGCTGGCGACCGTCCGCACCTGCTTACCAGCAATGGACGGCGGACTTCCCTGGGTCAGGTTTGTCGAGTTAATCACGCCACGATGCCTGCTGGTGTCTCCACTGCGGAGGCAAGGTGGCAGCGAAACGGGGGGGCGGCAATGGTGGCTGATGCTGGAGCCGGCATCGGACGGATCAGCGTGATCGGTACCGGTTATCTCGGGGCCACTCATGCGGTGTGCATGAGCGAGCTGGGTTTCTCGGTCGTCGGGGTCGACGTCGACGAGGCCAAGATTGCCAGCCTCGCCGCCGGTGTCGTCCCGTTCTTCGAGCCCGGCCTCGAGGAGCTGCTCCGCAAGAACCTCGAGGCCGGGCGCCTTACGTTCACCACGTCGTACGCCGAGGCAGCGCGCGCCGACGTTCATTTCCTCTGCGTCGGCACGCCACAGCTCCCGGACTCGCGGGCCGCGGATCTGCGTCATCTCGACTCCGCCGTCGACGGCCTGCTGGCGGCCGGTCCGAAGCCCGGATCGCTGGTGGTCGGCAAGTCGACCGTGCCTGCCGGGACGGCCGCGGCACTTCAGGCGAAGCTGGCGGCCGAGGCCCCGGGCGTCGGACTGGCCTGGAATCCGGAGTTCCTGCGGGAAGGGTTCGCGATCGAGGACACGCTGCGGCCCGACCGGCTCGTGCTGGGCCTCCCCGAGGACGACGGCGGCCGAGCCGAACGGATGCTGCGCGCGGTGTACGCCACGCCGATCGACGCGGGTACGCCGGTCGTACTCGCGGACTTCGCGACCGCGGAGCTGGTAAAGGTCGCGGCGAATGCGTTTCTCGCCACCAAGATCTCATTCATCAACGCGATGGCAGAGGTATGCGAGGCAGCCGGCGGGGATGTCATGACGCTGGCGTCCGCGCTGTCTCATGACTCCCGCATCGGTGGTCGGTTCCTGGCCGCCGGGGTGGGCTTCGGCGGAGGCTGTCTCCCCAAGGACATCCGTGCTTTCCAGGCGCGTTCCGAGGAGATCGGGGCGGGTCAGGCGGTCCGGTTTCTCGCCGAGGTCGACGCGATCAACTTGCGTCGGCGGGCTCGGGTAGCCGAGCTGGCCACCGAGCTTCTCGGTGGCGACATGGCCGGGCGGCGGGTCACGGTCCTGGGAGCCGCGTTCAAGCCGAACAGCGACGACATCCGCGACTCACCAGCCCTCGACGTCGCCGCGTCGCTGCACCGCTCCGGCGCCACGGTGACAGTGTCCGATCCGGCGGCGATCCCCAACGCCAAGCGCCGATACCCTGAGCTCGCCTATGTTCTGAACGCCCTCGAAGCAGCCCAGGACGCCGACATCGTGCTGCACCTGACCGAATGGGCCGAGTACCGCGAGATCGACCCGGAGCTGCTCGCCACCCGGGTGCGCACCCCGATCATAGTCGACGGCCGCAACACCCTGGACGTCGAGCGGTGGCGCGCTGCCGGCTGGACCCTCCACGCGTTGGGCAGAGCAAAAGTCTAGATGCGTGGAGTCGTCCGGGCGGTGGCGACGCTATGACCGCCCGCCGCCCGCCGCCCGCCGCCCGCCGCCCGCCGAATCATGCGGGCGCAAACGGTTGCGGCGGGCGGGTGGCTCGGCGGGCGAGGGCCGCGATGACGGCTTCCAACGGGCCGCGACGGCCGGTGAACCGCCAGAGCGACGCGAGGACCACGATGGGGATCACCTGCTGGAAGTAGAGCCAGGCGTAGCTGGTGCCCTGTGGCAGGCCGGTCGAGAGCACCCAGGCGTGCAGCGTGTACCAGGTGAGCGTCATCGAGCCCACGGCGGCCAGCGGCCAGATCACTATGGCCGCGGCGGTGCCGAGTCGGGCGACGAGGAGGGCGGCGCCGACCAGAGCCACCGCGGTCCCGGTGGTGTGCAGCAGGTCCAGCGGTGTGGACGAGTGCGGGCTGCAGATGGAGAGCCACCACCAGGACTGGGTCGGTGTGCTGCCATACAGCCCGCCGTCGAGCAGCGACCGGATCTCGCCGGGCACGATCGGGCCGACGCCCGGGAGGTAGGAATCCGTGGCCTCCAGCGCGTGAAGCCCGCCGAGCGGGCCGAGCAGCAGCCACGACACCGCCACGGCGGCCGCGGCCGCCGTGGCGCCCGCGCCGAGCAGCAGACCGGCGACCCGGGGTGAACGCAGGTCGAGCCGGCCGACGAGCATGCCGACGGCGAGATAGCCGATCCAGGCGAGCGCCGGGTAGTAGCCGGTCAACAGGATCGTCAAGGCGAGTCGCCACGGCGAGACGACGAGATCGTCGAAGGACGGGTTGCTCATCAGGGGCTCGGCCAGATGCGGCCGAACGAGCTGGCTCAGCACCGACTCCGCCAGGAGAGCGAACCCGGCGACCGCCGCGAGCACCCAGCTGCGCGCGCGCAGCAGCGGCAACGCGAGCACGAACAGCGCGGCGTAGTACGGCAGGATCACCGCGACCGGCGTGGCGGTGATCCCAAGCATCAGTCCGATCGCGCCGATGCACACCGCACGCACGAAGGTCGAGGTATGCGGGTGGGCTGCCCGTGCGGTCATCAGCGTGAGCGCCACCCCCGCGAGCACGGCGAACGCCGCCGCAGCCCGTCCAGCCGCGAAGACGTGCGCCGTGGTCAGGTTTCCCTGGTCGTCGAAGTCGGGAATGACATGCGTCGCGATCATGCCGAGCAGTGCCACGCCCCGGGCGGCATCCACCCCGACGATGCGGCCCTTCCTTGAGCTCGCAACCCCTGCAGAGCTCGAAATCCCTTGAGAGCTCGAAGTCCCATCAGAGCCCGCAGCCCCATCAGCGCCCGAGGCCGCACCGGCCGACGTCCCTGGCGGCGGCTGGTCGACTCGGGCGGTACCCGGCCCCGACGACAAGTCCGACATGTGGATACCTTTCAGCCGGCCGATAGCGATGATGATGCGACTGTTTACCTACGACCGTCCCATACGGCCCCCACGCGACCGTGCCTCAACCGATGGGCGCGTTCAGACTGGCCCGGACTCGGACGCGCAAGTAGCGCTGGACACGGCTTACCTACCACCGTCATGGCGGCTGGGTCATTGGTCCCGGTTAGGCGCGGGTCGCTACCCGTGATGTCCCGACGATCTGGGAAAGTCGCCAGGTATGAAACCCGAGCCGGATGCCGGTGCGTCGCTGGACGCCGGGCCTGATGGCGGGCTCCAGCGGCGGCCTGCGGAAGGCGGCCGGTCACCGCGCGCCGGCGTCCCGGGGCCGGGTGGGCCGGTCCCGACGGCGCCGGTCCCGGGCGTGCCGTCTTCGCCTTCTTCACTGTCTTCGCCGCCTTCACCAGCTCCGACGGCCTCGCCGATTCCGGCGGCTCCTACCACTCCACCGACGGGGATGTCACTGGGAACCGGAGAGTTCCGGGTCGGCCGTGGCCGGCTGGTGGTGGCGGTGGCGCTGCTGGACGGCGAGCGTCGCGTGCTCGCCTCCAGGCGGACGTCGCCGCCCGCCTATGCGGGCATGTGGGAGTTTCCAGGTGGAAAGGTCGAGCCTGGCGAGGACGAGCTGGCCGCGCTGGCTCGCGAGTGCCGCGAGGAGCTCGACGTCCAGATCGAGGTGGGCCCGAGGCTCGGTCAGGTCGAGCTCGCCAGCCCTGGCTGGCGGCTGCGGGTGTGGATCGGCCGGATCCGTTCCGGCATGCCGCGCGCCGTGGAGGGCGGCGAGCTGCGCTGGCTTTCCGCCGCCGAACTCGACGACGTCAGCTGGCTGCCGGCGGACCGCCCGCTGGTCGACGACCTGCGCCGCCGCCTGCTCGACCCTGAACCGTTCGCCTTCCCCGCACCCTAGCCCGCGCCCCTGGGCTGCCTGACCGGATTTCCGCCGGCTGGCCGGACCGCGGATGCGTACCGCCCGGCCAGGTCACGGGGGTTGTCGGCATAGGCGCGGTGGTCGTGGGTGCTCGGTCGCGAGCGCGGCGGCGAACATCGTCCTGTTGTTGAAATCTCGCGGGCAATCGGGTGTCCAGGCTCCCACGGCGCGTAGCGTTCCGGCGCGAGTCCGTACCATAGAACCGACGCCCGCGGCCGGACCGCCTGGATCTGGATCGACTGCATCTGGAACCGACTGGATCCGCCCGGGCTGTTGGCACGCCTGGCGGGTGTCGGACCGACGGCCCATGCCGCCACGGGCGATGGTAGTACGCCACCGTCGTCTGACCCGGGCGTTCCTCGTAACGATCATCTCGGGGTCGAGCGCCCCCTGTCCGCCCCGGAGCCCACCACCGTGCCCACCAGCACCGAGCTTGCCACCACCGAGCTTGCCAGCGCCGAGACGACCTCGGCCGTCCTCAGCCGCGAGGACCTCCGCAACATCGCGATCATCGCCCACGTCGACCATGGCAAGACCACCCTGGTCGACGCGATGCTGCGCCAGTCCGGCGCCTTCAGCGCGCACGCGAGCGAGGACCTCACCGACCGGGTGATGGACTCGATGGACCTGGAGCGCGAGAAGGGCATCACGATTCTCGCGAAGAACACCGCGGTCCGCCACGGCGATACCACGGTCAACATCATCGACACCCCGGGCCACGCCGACTTCGGCGGCGAGGTCGAGCGCGGGCTGGCGATGGTCGACGGCGTGCTGCTGCTCGTCGACGCGAGCGAGGGCCCGCTGCCGCAGACCCGGTTCGTGCTGCGCAAGGCGCTCGCCGCCCGGCTCCCGGTGATCCTCGTCATCAACAAGGTCGACCGCTCCGACGCCCGGATCGCCGAGGTCGTCGACGAGACCTACGAGCTGTTCCTCGACCTCGACGCCGACGAGGACCAGATCGACTTCCCGATCGTCTACAC
>Ga0105249_10001580_pt1 | contig 19987 bp, 35 predicted proteins | sample KBSS44metaG_FD_81522 | JGI IMG/M metagenome (GOLD analysis project Ga0105249, IMG submission 81522) | Switchgrass rhizosphere microbial communities from Kellogg Biological Station, Michigan, USA - KBS S4-4 metaG | ecosystem: Host-associated > Plants > Roots > Rhizosphere > Soil | place...
ATCCTTCTCCTACGACCAGCCTTAAAAACGGCAGCTCGACCGATGAGCGGTGACCGCCCATACACCGGGAGCATCAGGGGGTGCCCGTATCGCAGTACTTGCACAGCTGGGGCTGGCCGATCATGCGTGTCAGGGGCATGACGGAGCTCACCTCAAGGTCACGTCCGTCAGGTAGCCTAGGCACCATGTCACGACCGCACCGGGTGAGGGGTATGTCATTCACCAGTGAGTCGACGAGGTGCCACTTGGTCCCGCTGTGACGGGCCCTCCGGATCCAGCTACCGATGACGATGTCTGGCATCGACGCGAAGCATAGCCACATGATGGTGAGGAGATCCAGCCCTGTAGGAAGGAACGGCGCTCACCATGACGAACCCTAGGCTATGATCCTGACCGGCTGGCCGCCGTAGCCCTCACTCTCCGGTGCCAGACACGAAGATGCCCCCGGGATCTCTGAGCCTCTCTCTCAGCCCGGGGGCATCTTGCTGTCTAGGTGAGTGCGTGCTCTCGCGACGCGAGGGCGACGACAAGCACGCAGTGAGGACTGTGGGTCTCCTCTTCGTCAACGAACCGATCGCAGAACGGACACGAAGGGCGACCGTTGAACATTGGCTGAAACCCGTTGTCACGAATGCTTTCGAGGGCGCGTGTCAGCGCCTGCTCGATCTCTTCGTTAGCCATTGTGATCTCCTGTGAGTGCGTCAATGACGAGCAGTGCGATGGAGATCCACACGCCCGCTGCTGCTGCGCTGAGGAAGAACGAGATGACGAGGATGGCCCACGCCAGTGCCTGTGATCTCATGATCGTGCCGCTCGGTAGTAGCCGCGCTCACGGTCACGCTTCCGTTGCATCTGGATCTCCCTCGACACGATGGCTGGGCCGAAGGGACCGCACCGCTCGATGCACGTCGAGCACTGGCGGCGACCCGTCCTGCGCTTACGGTGGCATGGGATCCCGTGTGCCTGACAGCTACATGGTTCGTCGTTCATATCTGGCCTCTCTCTGCTTGCGATACGGGCGGCACGAGGCGTGCCACCTGAGCTCACTACCTGACATGGCGATCCTGAAGCCGTAATGCTGCCACGGCCAGATGATCCCCTTGCAGAACAGGCACCGGGTCACGTCCCCTCCCGCAGATGGCGCAGGATGGCTCCGGTCTGACACGGCCACGTCTGGTATCCATCGGGGAGCTCGCACGACAGACACACGTCTTCGGGCTGGCTCGGGTCATGACTCGGATGGTGGATAGCCTCTAACGCCGCCAGCGTTTCCTCCGTCACCAGCATCGCGCCCTCGGCATCGATGATCGGCCCATGCACGCAACAGCCGAGCGCATGACCTCGCTCGCCCTGATACCGCCACACGTGCGGAGGGACCGCGCGCAGATCACCGCTCATTCCGGCTGCTCCGGGGCGTCGGGTGCGCGACCCGTTCGGCATCCGTAGCACTCACGGCATCGCTTGCCGTGCGGGCTGTGGATGTAGTGCTTGCACCGCTTGCAGATAGGAGTCATTCCGGCTGCTCCGGGGCGACGGCGGCGTACTCGCGGGACCGCGCACGGTAGCCTGCCAAGTAACCAGCCCACCATGCCTTCGGATCACGGATGCGCTCGGTGTCGCGCTCCTGCTCCACGTCCAGCCCCTCGGCTGGCGGTGTGGCGGCACAGATGTAGCACCGTTGCTCAGTGACTCCCGGATGACCGATCACGTCCACAGTGCCGTACTCGTGGACATGCCCCTCGGCTGGGGGTGTGGCTGGTTCGTTTGGCGCGTCGAAGTCGATGGCCGGGTGGTTCGTCGTGCCGTCAGGGAACACGCCGCCGCTGTCCTTGCGGACCAGCACAAGCCCCTCGGCTGGCGGTGTGGCGTGCTTGTGGCGATGCGTCGGTCGCTCGGTGAACGCGGAGTGTCGATGCTCGTGCGTGTGGATGAGGTCCGTCCCTTCGTAACGCCCCTCGGCTGGCGGTGTGATCGCGGCTACCATCGCCTCGTACTGCTCCCCCGTCATCGTCACCGTGCGGTTGCGGAACTCGGCTGGCCCCTCGGCTGGCGGTGTGGCGGCGTCAGCTGCCTTGTACTCCTCGATGATCTCGTCGCGATACTCGATGGCACACGGCCAGCACGTTCCGTCGCTGTACAGGTCGCGACGCTTGCCGCAGCGCGCGCACGACATCGACACACCGACCGATAGGCCACCCCGTGCTACATCGGCGAGCGCCGGGAATGGCCCCTCCGCTCGCGGTTCAGAGCGGGCGGCGGGACCCCACACCTTGCCGTCTAGGTCAGGGAACCCGGCATCATCATCCGGTTCGGAGCGGGCGGCGAGAGCAGCACGAGCGATCCCTTGCGCCTCGGCCAGTTCGTCGGTCGGATGCAGGAATGGCCCCTTCGGTTGGAGCGCCGTGATCTGTTCCAGCGCCCGCCGCAGGTCGTCGTCCGCGGTCATCGGTCGGCCGTTCATCGGTTGCCGTCCATGAGCCGAAGCTCGGACTCGGTCATCGGGATCTCAGGATCACGCTGGTGCTCCCGGCGATACCGGTCGACCTCTCGCTGGGTGACGATGTAGCGGCGGCCCCAGAGTCGTGCCTTCAGCTTGCCGTTGTAGACCTGCGCCTTCAGGGTGACTGGCGACAGCCCGAGCTGGGCTGCCGCCTCCGCCAGTGTCAGTTCGTTCATTGAGATCTCCTTCAGCGGGTGAACTGGTACACGTGCGCCTTCGAGACGACCAGCGGCAGCTCGGCCGGTCCCTTGACGTACGGGCTGATCCAGATCTGTCGATGCTGGCCGAGTGACGGGTACCACTGCTGCCGCCAGTGGCCGTCGACGATCCAGCGATGGGACCACTCGACGTCGTGATGCGACTCCGGATCCCGCTCCTGTGCGGGCCGGCGGAGCGTCACCACGGTGATCCTCTTGGCAGGGAACTTCGCTCGCTCCACGCGCTTCCCCACGAGACGAGGCGCGTTGCGCGGCTCCCTGACGGTAACTGTCTGCGCCATGAGGCGCAGGATGCACTGGAGGACGTCCACGCCGGTATGATGGCCGCCCATGTAGGTGGGATCTCCGAAGCGCCACGGGACTGCGTGGCACACCGTTAAGGGGATCGGCCGTGAGCGCAGGATGCTCCACAGCTTCGTATCGTTGCGATACTCGTTGCTGAAGTCGTCCTCGTCGTTGATGTCACTGAACATCACGAGCGCCATGCCAGGGAACGTCTCGGAGATAGCATCGACCTTCCCGTCGTCCCTCCTGATGCGAAGGGATGTCTGGTGCCACAGGAACGCCCTCACGGACATGAGCTTGTCGTTCACGTCCTGAAGGTAGACAGGCTCGGGCAGGACGAGGAACCCGTTCGGGATGAACAGGTCGGTCTCGAGTAGCGTCTCGGACTGCCAGCCCTTGAGGGCCGCGTCGATCAGTGGACCCATCTCCGGATCCACATAGATCGGGTCGGCTCGCCACATCATGCCCGGCAACTGTGAGAGGATCTCGGCGACGGTGCGTGAGTACCCCGCCTCGGTCGACTCGATCGCCTTCTGAAGCTCGGCCGGGCCGAGTCCCTGCTGCTCGGGGTCGATCGCCTTCGTTATCACGGACTCGGCGAAGCTCTGCAGCTCGCCGATCCCGCGCTCACTCTGGTAGTGCTTCCACACATCGACCTGAAGGTCGAGCACGTCCGCCCAGCGGGTCATGGCTCCACCTTCGTCCACGACTCGCCGATCGGCCAGCCGCAGTAGGTCTGTCGACCACGGGACGAGCGGATCGCGACGGCCAACGCCGATCCCGTTCCCCATGACCCTCTAGGGCGCTCGATGTGAGCGATCTTCGCGTCTGGCTTAGATGCGATGTACTGGATGCCATCGCTGTCATCATCCGCGAACTCCGCGCGGACGCAGGATCCACACGGCCTCACCGGACGATCCGGTCCGCCACGCGGTAGCCCGCCGGCGCCTTGACCGCCTCATGAGCCGTGCCGCCCTTGGGGCCGACACACTGCTCGTCCCGGAGACGCCGACCGCACGTCGGGCACTTCCAGATGTAGTTGTCGGTCTGGTGCTTCGCGATGCTGCCGTCCCTGTGCAGGATCGCCCGGTAGGTCAGGTCCCCGACGGTGATGGGATCTCCCAGCTTCAGCGGCTTGTTGCCGCCACTCGTCTTGGCGATCTTCGGCGCCTTGACCTCCAGCTCGCCGTTCTGGGTCGCTGTGAGATTCTCGGCGAGGCTCGGCTTGATGCCAGCGGCGCGAGCTGCCTTCGTGGGCTTCCCGTTCGTGGGCGGCTTGACGATGACGACCGGTCCGTTCTGCCGCTGTAGGCTCGCTTGTGCGTCTCGTTCCTTCGCTCGCTGGATCTTCTCCTTGAGCTCGGCCTTGGCCGCAGCCTTGCGTGCCTCCGCGGCCTCAGACGCAGCCTCCGCGAGGACCTTCTGGCCTTCATCGCTCGCCGCGAAGTCGTTGTAGCTTGACCCGAGGTCGAACTCGAGGCGAGCCACGTACTCCGTCGCCGTCTCGTCATTCCGCTGTGCCGGCGCCCACTTGGTCACGTCGGCGGGCTTCTCGGCGTATCGCGCCGTGAGCCAATCCTGATGGCGCTTCGTGCTGTTGTGGCGGTTAATGGCCGCCGGGTAGGACTCCTTCAGGACGGTCCCGCATCCGCAAGTCGTCGTTGTCACTGTCTCGTACCTCTCTCTCAGCGATTGCAGAACGTGTGATTGGGGCTGCCGCAGTTGCGGCAGAAGCGGTCGTCGGAGCTCCGAACCGGCTCGACGATCTGATCCCGGTGGTACGTGGTGAAGTCGCCCTCGACCCACCAGACGGTGGTCACGACGACCGACGTGCGAACGCGCTTGACGGTGCGGACGATGTCATAGGTCAGGACGCGGTCGCCCTTCTGGAGATCACTGGCCTTCGTTGGCTTGTTCATTCGTTTCCTCACTCTCTTCGTTTCATGATCCCGATCCTCGATCCCGTGGGTCCCTCCCGGTTCCGTCGTAGCTTCCGGATCCGTAGGCGTCTCAGCGGTCTTCACCGTCTCGTTTCGCGTCCTGCCGATCCTTGGCCCGTTGCGGCTCCCGTTGACCCTCCCCAGTTAGGAGGTCGGTTGCCTTGTCGTATTCAGTTGTTAAGGTTCTGTGTACAACACTAGCGATTCTCACAGCGCTTGTCTAGCCCTCAAAGGTTACAGTTTGATAATCTTCGTCGGCTACTAGTCGTAACCTACGCGGGCTATATAGTGCGACGGAGATACGACCTGAGCTCCGGCCTGTGGGAAGTCGCCCATCCGTCGAGGTGGTGATGCCAGCACAGCGTCACGAGATGCTGCTCGTCAGAAGGGGCGCGCCGGCCAATCATCGGCTGATCCTTCACGTGGTCCAGCGTCAGACGGCCGGCGCACAGATCGGTGGCCCCGAGGATCGGGGCGACGCACTTCCACCCGTCCCGGTAGAGGACCGATTGACGGACCTCAGAGGTGACGGGATCCCGGGTCATGCCCAGCCGAAGCCGTAGCGGCGATCCTCCCCGCACCCGTCGCACGTGTAGATCCAGACCGGCTCGGCCCAGCCCCACGCCTCGGTCGCCATGAGCGTCTCGAACGTCGGAGCCTTGCACGTCCACGTGCCGCCGAGTCGCTTGCGCTCGCCGAAGCACCAGCGCGGCTCCTCGCGCTCGGTCTTGACGACCTCGAGCGGTATGCCGCAGATCGCTCCCAGGGTCATGCCGCTTCCTTCCTCTCCAGCATCCTCAGGACGAGGATCAGGGCGCGGCCGTCGTCCACCATCTCGGGTGAGACGCGCAGGACGCGCCAGCCCATCATCGTCGCCTCGTTGTACTTGTCCATGTCGTTCTCGGCTCCCTTGCCGCGACTGTGGCGACCCTGGATCCAGAGTCCGCCCTCGACCTCGACTGCGAGCATCCGGTCCGGCCACGCCAGATCGAACCTCCATCGTCGTGGTGCCGCGAAACGCAGCTCCCTAACTGGCAAGTCGGCTTTAACCCAAACGAGCTGTGTCGTCAGTCCTTCGGCTGCGTCAGCGATCCTAGGCATGGTTCGTCGTCCTGTCCCTGAGGTCCTCAAGGTACGGCAGCATCGAGCGTAGATGATGAGCCGTGATCTGGAGATCAGCGCGAACCTCGTCCGACAGCTCGTTGCGCTCGAGGCGCTCGACGTGGATGAGCAGCGCCCTGGCCGAGTGGACCAGGGCCTGCGGCTGGAGGTTATGCACCGACGGCCTCCTTCGTGCGCGCCCACTCGATCGTGCGCTTCAGGCCGACCTCGAACGGGACGGTGGCCGCCCACCGGTACCGGGCGTAGATGCGGGACACGTCCGGCCGGCGCTGCTGGGGCTCATCCGGCCGAGCCGGTCCCTCAATGATACCGGCCGGTGAGCCGGAGATCCCGAGTACCAGCTCGGCGAGGTTCCGCATCGTGATCTCCTCGGTCGAGCCGATGTTCAGCATGAGCCCGTCGGAGGCGGGATCCTGAACGATGAGCACCAGGGCACTGATGAGATCGGTGATGTACGTCATCGAGCGGGTCTGCGTCCCATCGCCGTTGACGACGAGATCATGACCCGCCAGTGCGTTCGAGACGAACGAGGGGACGACACGTCCGTCGTTGAGGCGCATCCCCGGACCGTACGCGTTGAAGATCCGCACGATGGCGGCCTTTACCTCGAACAGCTCCCTGTACTGGCTGACGAGCATCTCCCCGAACCGCTTCGACTCGTCGTACATCGCGCGAGGGCCCGTGGGATCCACGTTGCCGCGATACTCCTCGGACTGTGGATGAACCAGCGGGTCGCCGTAGACCTCGCTCGTGGACGCGAACACGAAGCGGGCGCCCGTCTGTGCGCACAGGCTCAGGAGGTTCTCCGTCCCGACGCTGTTCGCCCGCCACGTCTCGACCGGGTAGGCGGTGTAGTCCTTGGGCGACGCCGGTGAGGCGAGGTGAACCACGACGTGGAACTGGCCGAGCCCGACGAGGTCAAGCTCACGGGTCACGTCGCCGTCCACGATCTCGACCGAGATCCCGTCCAGGGCGTGGAAGTCGCCGGTCAGCTGGTTGTCGATGACCATCACGCGGTGATTGAGGCTGCGAAGCGCCCTGACGAGATGAGCTCCGACGAAGCCGGCGCCTCCTGCGACGAGGACGTTGAGTGTGCTGGGCGGCGCTTTAAACGTCATCGCTCGTCCTCCACGACCTTGGCGAGTGCGTCGAACATCATGAACTGGCACGCATCATGGCCTGCTCGCCAGCACCTCGCACCGTACTGGGCTAGGGCGACCTTGCTCGCGTCATCGAGATCGCCGTGCCTCATCGTCAGAACGAGGACGACGTCGGCGAGGGAGTCCCGTGCTGATGCCTCCGCCTGATCTGCTTCGTGGGCCGCTCGCAGTGCAGCGGCTCGTGGCTCGGTGTTCATTGTGACCTCTCTCTCAGTCAGCTCGCGCCGCGTCGGCGCATCTTCGTAATCTTCTCGTCCCACTCTTCCCCCCCTACACCCCCCCTTTTACTTAACTCCCCTTTACTTAACTCTAGGGCCTTACCGCTACTGACTAGTACGGACTCGTCCATACTCACGTGGTATTTGTGCTTGTCTCGGTACTGATAGGACGGGTTGCCTCCTGCCTTCTGATGCTTCGTCATTGTCGGGATGTAGGCGCATCCGCAGGGGTGCCGAACGATCCTCCCGGCCTCGACAAGAGTCTCGCCCCACGTCTCGATGGACCGGACCCGTGCGGCCGGGATCCGGTATGGGTACAGCGCGGCCCCGATCTGTGCTGGCTTCCATTCCAGCCAGCCAGCATCGTCGGCGACGCACCACAGACCGATGTAGAACAGCCGGACGGAGTCCGACAGGTGACCGAGGGTGTCGTCCTGCCAGAAGTCAGGTCGAACTGAACGGATCCTCATAGGTTCCTCGTCTCGCGCCAAGTCTGGTGCGATCGCGACTGGTTGTGGAAGTCGATGGCCTCGATGACGGACTCAAGATCCAGATGAGCTGGCACAATCCCCCCGCCGCAGACGCAGGGACGCCTGTCGGCATGAGCGTTCACGCCGTGAGCTTTGAACAGCTCATCCTCCGTGAGAGGCCACTTATCGACACGATGTGAACTTCCGTTGTTCATAACTGGATCCCGAACGTCTGGTGGAGGAAGCGCCGAGCCGCGGAGCGGTTCTCGGGATCGTTCCACCACCTGTTGCGACCGCTCGGGTGCGGCAGCATGGCGATCTCCACGTCCTCGTTGGGATGCTTCCACGTCAGTGAAAGATCGGGCGGGTGTAGGCCGAATGCTAGGGTCACGTTCCGCCCCAGTAGGAGCGTCGTGCGACCGATCAGCGACGGCCAGATGTCGATCGCGTTCTGGCGAGCCTGACCGTCATGCCAGATCAGGATGGGCTGGGGGAAGAGGTTGTGCCGCTCGGTCCGAGCTAGGTACTCCTCGATCGAGATCCCGGCATACTCGGCGATGGTTGCCCCGACCTGCCCCTCCAGCGGAGCTCCGTCGTTGCTGGGCGCCTCCCCGATGATAAGCAGACGGTCAGTCATCGTGCTTCACCGGAGGCTTGCCACCCGTCGTCTGCCCCTGCCCGCGCGGCGTGTCGTTCGGGAAGAACATCCCGGTGCCCTTGGCGGCCTTGACGCGCGCCCGCCGGCGCTGGTCGGCGAGCTTGTCGCGCCAGTACTTGAGCTCCTTCGGCGTCAGGTCGCGTGGGACGCTAGGATCGTCGAGGAGCGATGACTCGTCCGGAGGCTGGATCTCCTCAGGGACGAACGCTTGGATCTGGAAGGCGCGCTTGCTACCGGTCGGCTTCACCATGACCGGTCCGACCTCCTCTCTGCCGATCATCCAGCACGTGCGAGCGTCACGGTACGGGGGCGTGTCCCAGCGCCATGCCTCGGGCTGGACGGTGCCGACGTGGACGAACCGCTCGCCGTCCACGGTCGACCAGTAAACCTCGACGATCACGGCGAGGGAGCGTGGCCTGTGCTTGGCATGGCCCGTGATCGTGGGCAGGCCGGCGCCGACGCACTTCACGTCCACCGTCTGGCCCTCGAAGGTGATCACGTCTCCCTCGGGATCGAACGGCTCCCGGAGGAAGCCGAGGTACTCACGAACGAACCACATCGTCGCGCGTACCGAGCGCAGTCGTAGCTCGTCATGCGGGATGCTCCTGTCATGGCCGGCGAGCAGGTCGGCCATCAGTCCCACGCCAGATCGTCCGGGACGGGGCATCCCCCGCGGCGATCTCCGCTGAGGTGGGACGCGAAGCCCTCACCGTGCTGGTGGAAGTAGACCTCTCGGCCGGTGCCCATGCACACGAACCAGCCGGTCTCCGGCACGATCGCCGTCCCTCCGGTCACGTACTTGGGGCCGCCCTCTGCGGGTGTCATGCACTCCGCCGAGTGACGGTGGAACTCGCTCGGGACCCCCCGCACGTCGAACCACTTGTCCTGAGGCTTCGGCGGTGTGGATCTCGGTCCGTCGAACGCCATCCACGTCGGACCGTCCGGCGAAGGGGCGGCGGCCAGCCCGTCGCCGGTCTTGCGGATCTGCTTGATCGGAGCCTCACCCGGGAACGGCACAGCCGTCAGGGTGACCTCGTACTCGTCCTCTCTCATCGTCCATCCTCCCACGCGTACCACGGGGTATCCATCTCGTGCCACGCGCCGGTCTGCGGATCACGGCGCTCGAGGACCATGCCCATGTTGTCGACCCCCTCTGGGACGCTCACTCCGGGCCGGAGCTCAAGACGCTGCGTGAAGATGTTGTAGTCGACATAGTGGTGCCAGCGGTGGAACCGCTCGGCGAGGCGCACAGCGCCCTGAGCTGCCAGATCGGGATGGAGATCCACGATCATCTTGCTCTTCTCGTACGTCCCGTCGCCGTAAATCTCCTCGGTGTTCCCGCCCTTGGCGGACTGCGTGGTCATCTTGTTCTGCACGAAGGCGTTGAACAGGACGGTGCACAGGCGCCGCAGCGGGTCCTTGGGATCCACGACGTGCTTCAGGATGCGCAGGCTCAGGTCCGTGTCCTCGTTGTACCGCCCTCGCCACCGGAACGGCAGGTCGTTCTGGATGAGGTTGCACGAGTAGATGCGGGTGTTCAGGTAGAACGGCGGCATCCAGAACTTGCGAGGCACGAACATGAAGTAGTTGGGTCCCGCCATCGCGAGGTTCAGGTACCGCTCCACGAAGATCTCCATGGCGCGGAACACGCTCCCGTCGGCGACCGGGACGATCAGGTTGCGGTTGAACCGGAAGAACCCGATGATGTTGTCATCCATCACCCAGTGTCGTCTGGCTCCCTCGATCGCGATACTGTGCTCCCATGCGTAGTTGCGCGCCGGCCCGGAGCCGGTGCTCAGGTGGTCGAGCTCAGGCGGGAGGCACTTGTCGTAGTCCTTCTGGAACTGTGGATCCAGCACGAGGAACGTCACGTACTTGCCGTGCTTGTGCTCCTCGTAGAGTGCGAGTTGGTCCCGCTCCACAATCGTGTAGTGCGGGACCCTCATCTGGTTGAGGTAGCGGGAGGTCATCTGGACCTCCCACCGCCCCTTGCTGACGATGTACAGCGGGTACTCAGGCCTCATCGGCGGCCTCGTTCACGTCCCTGTACCGCTTGTCCTTGTACGAGCCGATCGTCACCTTCGGGTGCCACATCGACCGGGTGACCTTGCCCGTCTCGGGCGGGATCTCCTGACCGATCTTGCGCTCGAAGTCCTCGATGTCCTCCTGAGACGCGAAGTGGACGATCACCGACCGGTGGGGTGAGAGGTGGAGCACCTCGAACTCCGGCATCCCCTTCCACTCCGCGTACTCGGCGTGAAAGTCGTCATGATCGCCGAACAGGCCGATGTCCTCGTCGAGCGCCTTCTCGTTGCGGCGACGCTCAGTTGTCACCGGGCACCAGCCCGAGATCGGCGGCGAGATCGTGCCTCTGGGCGTCGGTCATCTTCTCGATCGCTGGCCCGACATCCGCCGGGATCACGTCGAGAAGCTTCGCGAAGTCGGCTTTCTTGATGCCGGCCGCCTTGCTGAGGTCGGACAGCTCCTTGATTGACAGACCCTTCGGCTCGGAACTCGTCGCCTCGGCAGTCCTAGCTGGGCTGGCAGGCTCCTCGGGCTGCTCTGGATCTTCAACGACGATGGCGGCGGACTCGGCCTCGGTCATGGGCGCCGCCATGAACTCCGCCTCCACCGGATCGTCCAGTCCGAACTCGGCACTGTCGATCGAGACGGGCGTGACGCCCGGGTCTGGTTGGCTCAGACGTTCGGCCTGCTGCTGGACGGCCTCCAGCAGCGTCGGCTTGGCGGGCGGCGTGATCTCACCTGTCTTGAGGTCGACATCGACACGGTCGCCGATGCCCTCGACCTCCGACTCGTCGAGGAAGCCCAGCCCGACCAGCGACAGGGTCGCCCGCCGCTTGGCCTTCGTCTCGGCCTTCATGATCGAGTTGGCGAGTGCCATCCCGGACAGGCCCTTGATGCTGACGACGCCCGTGGCCTCGTCGGTTCGTCCGTGCTGATCACGAACGCTGGCATAGACGGTGTAAAGGCCGAGCTCATCGTCCTTCTCCCGTCGCACCTCCGTGACGCTCACGTCGTTGATGCGACGCAGCTGCTCGGTGGCGTCCTTGCGCGCATACAGGACGATCTTCCCGTCGAGCACGAGGTACTCGAACGGGCGAGTGAGCGGGTTCAGCCCTAGGGACTCGCACGTCCGCCAGTAGAACGCGACGCGATCGGCCGGTGTCATCCGGCCGAGATCGCCGCTGCTGATGACCCGCTCGATCACCTCGAAGGGCGTGAGCTCCGGCTCCTCGCGTGCCGGGACGATGGCGGTATTCTCTGTCACTTCAGCCCTCTCTTCAACTCTGCGGCGTGCTTCACGCACAGCCGGATCTCCTGGGATCGAATACGGATGACGTGTCCGTATCGGTCGGAGCACGCCGAGCACGTCGCGTACATGACGTGCGCTCTCGTGACGACTACCTCTGTGCTCACCGGATCTCGAACTCCTCTCGCAGCAGGCGCACGGCCTCTGCCTTCTGGCGGGCTGCCGGGCCGTCGACCGCCGAGGTGAACCGGCGAGACGGGACGAGCTGCTCGTCCTTAACCCGCAGGCTTCGGTAGTGGTCGGTGTACTCGAACACGGCCTGAGCTGCACGATACGCGGTGTGGGGAACGCCGTCGAGGTTCGGCGAGGTGTAGTACAGCTCCTCGATGAGGCGCCTCGCCTCGGTGCGGGCCACCGGCCGCTCCATCTCGGGCGGGATCGGGACGAGCCGCTCGAGGAAGCCGGTCATCCATGAGGACTCGGGCTTCGGGATCTCAACAGCGGCGAGCTTCCGCATCAGCGTCGTGAGATGCTCGATCCGCTGCTCGGCGAACCCGAGAATGCGACGAACATCCTCGATCTGGTACTCCACATCACCGGCGTGGATCACCTTGGCCAGCAGCCCCTTGCCCTCGGCGTAGGACAGCTGGGCGTCCGCCATGTTCTGGCAGTCCACCCGGACGGTCGACGGTCCGAACGTGAGCGCGCCGGTCCCGTCATGGCGCCATTGCGCCACGAGGAAGGCGTCGATCCGGGATGGATCTCCGGGGATCTGGAGATCGGTCAGACGGCTGAGCTCCATGACCGCGAACAGACGCTCGCCCTTGCCGAGGGCGGCGTGGCTCACGATCCCGGCCTGCTTCGTCCGGACGATCTCCATGAGCAGCTTCATGGGCGTGATGTTCTGGATGACGGGATAGTCGTTGCTGACGACGCCGAGGATGTCGCCGGTGTCGGTCCGGTACGTCGCCATGTCGTCAGGGAGCTCGACCACCTCATCATTGATGAGCGCGAACAGGGGCGCCTTCTCGACGATGTAGTCCGTCCCCGCGAACGCCATCGCCTCCTCGGGCGTCATCGCGTCATCGACGACCTTGCCAAGTCCGTGCCACGCGGGCTTCCCGACGTACACGGCCTGATGGCCGGTCGCCTCCGTATAGCTGATGTTCGCTGGCACTCGTCAGTCCTCACTCTCTCGCACGGTGAACGTGCGTTGCTCTCTCTCGGTCGTCCACTTGCCCTCGGTCTCACCGAAGTCGATCTCGGTGAGCTGGGTCTCCTTCAGCCACTCCAGTTCGTGTCGATAGTCTGCGGCGACCTCCTTCCACTTCGTTGACCTGACCACCGTCGGCGCGGTCCACGTGACACGCGCGACGCCCGGCGCGACCATTCGGCCCGCTCCGGCCATACTGAACTTCAGCACGTTCGTCAGTCGCTCCTCCTCACTCTCGAACGCGGAGATCTTGCGCTTCACGTCGAGCAGCTGACGGATAACCTCCGTCTGGTCTGGATCGGCGCGGAACTCCGGCTCGCTCTTCCAACGAGTGGTGTTCAGCCAGTGAGTCGCTCCGGTAGATCCGTCCATCGGCGGCGGATCCAGACGCATGACGCGATCCCAGAACGTCTCGGCGACCTGTAGTAGGGCGCTGATGAGATCCTCGTCCCGCTCGACGGTCCAGCGGTACGGAGCTCCGTCGAACGTGAGCAGGATCACGTCACATGACAACGCCCCTGTGCACGCCATCTGGGTCTGGACCTGCACCTCGACGTTGCGCGGGATCTCCGTCCACTTCCGGTTCGAGGTCTTCACCTCGATCAGGCGCCGGCTGGTCGTCCAGGGCTTCCGCCTCGCATCGGGGTGACAGTAGAGGAACGGGATCCGAGGGTGCCAGACCGTGCGGTTGACCCGCTCGAAGGCGTCGCCGTTGATATCCTTGTCCCACTGGAGGGCGACATCCTCCAGCCGATGACCCCGCTCCATGCGGCCCCTCGATGCCTCGTCGATGAGCGCCTCGGGGTCAAGCTCGCCTACCTTGATGAAGTAGACCTCGAGCGCCGTCCGGTATGGATCGACGCCAGCGATGGCGGGCATCTCACTGGCGCCGATCCCCTTCAGACGCTCGTCCAGCTGGTCCTGCGTGAGTCTCGGCATCAGAGGACCTGAGCCACGTTCTGCAGGATCTGCCAGATGTTCCACAGGATCGCCGCCATCGTCGCGATGACGATAATCCACACGAGCGCGACGAACAACGCGTTCATGACCACGGTCTGCCTCTCTCTCCAGCCCCGCTGTGCGGCGGGATCATCCTCCTATTGTATCAGCCGCCGTATAGCCTTCGGCGGCTATCACCTAGAGCACTATCCACCCGGCTTCGGATCGGTCGTTCCAGCGTTTGGCGGGATCGCGGTCACGTTCGTATTCGCGACCTTCGTCACGTTCGGCTGGCCGGTAGGTGTCGTGACGTTGTACGCATCCCCGACGTTCAGCGTCGGCGGCTGTCCGGCGATGAGGGCGATGGCCGCACCTAGGAGCAGCCCGAGCGCGCCGAGGGTTGTGGCGATCGCCTGTGGCTCGACGTCGGGCAGAAGATGCAACGACGTGATCGCGATCTGGATGAACCCGAGCGCGGCCGTCGTGAGGCCAAGCCACAGGTTAGTCGGTCGTCCTAGGATCATGGCGCGATCACCTCCTCGTCTTCGTCTTCGTCACCTGACGGGTCGGGTTCGTCCCCGCCCGGCTCATCGACATCCGCGACGGCGCCGTCCTTCGGATTGCCGAGCGGGTTACCGTTCTCGTCCGTCTGATCGACGCGGGGCGACGACTCATCGGCATGCTCCTTAGCGGCTGCCTGCCGCTCCAACTCCTCCGTAGTGGGCTGGTATTCCTCGGTCATGTCGCACCTCCTCGTCCGATCACGTCTGACTCGTGAAGCCACCGATTGCCGTCGTGGTTGCCAAACCAGCCGGTCGTCCCGTTGTCATCGCCGCCGTCCGGCTTGTACTGGTATGCAGTAAACTGCGTGCCGTTCGCGATCATCGCGGCGATCTCATAATCCTGCGAGGGGCCGAGGCGCATCGCCGACTCGCCGACTGGCTTCCTATGGTTGACGATCTGCTTGTCTGGGAACGGCGACGTACGCTGAGCTCCGCTCCACAGGTGGACGTGCGGCTCGGTGTCGGCGAACCGCGCGCAGTACGCCTTACCCGGACCGAGGTGGACGCTGGAGTTGTCGCCGGCCGGCTTCAGCTGCGCCATGTAGGCGAGAACCCGAGTCCACGGCCACGTCTGCGGGCCCTTGGCCGCCTTGCCCCAGCCAGCTGTGCGACCGTCAGCGGCCGGATCATACACCTCGGCGTATAGCGGAGCGCCGTACTTCCCTCCCCAGACGTGGTTGACATAGACGGCGTGATTGACCCCGGTACCCGTCGATCGGTATGGCGTGTTCAGGAGCGCCGACGTATTGCCCTGAATGACGAAGCCCCGCCCGGACCGGATCTGCTCGGCGACCCACGAGGGAGCCACGAGGTTGCCGGCATCGTAGACATCGCACTTGACGCCCCAGTGTGATGCCGCCGACTGGCATTGCTCCAGCCGCGTGCCGCCGTCGGTATCTGCGGTATACAGTCGCACATCGCAGCCTGTCACCTTGACCCGGCCGAGCGTCGCCTTCTCCATCGCCATCGCGAACGACGTCGGCGTGCAGTTTAGCCAGCCGAGGTAGGTACCCCCGATGATACAGCGAGAGGCCGGCCCCTGTGGCTGCCAGCGCGGACGTGCTGGTTGGCTCATTCTCTCCTAGCCTCCTTGTCCATTGATGCGCCGACCGGCCACATATCCGGCGAGTACCCCGATCAGCACCGAGATGATCCGGCCGATCCCGTCTGCTGCACGCCCGGGATCTTCACCGCGAAGGACCTCGAACAGGATCACGAATGCCGTGGCGAGAACCACGACGGCCACGACGATGGCGAGGATGAGCACGACGAGATCGGCGGTCTGGCGTGGCATCTAGCTCATCCCGGTGGCGGGGCATCATCCCGCTCAGACGCCATCACGACGCCGACAGCCAGTAACGCGCCGGCGGCGACCGCGCTGAGTGTTACCCGAACTCCGGTGGCATCCGTCGCGAACAGCGCGGAGAACACGCTCGCGGCTGAGGCGAGCGCAACGAGGAACAGGCCGGAGGCCTCGATCACGTCCCTGCGCCTCCGCGGATCCTCTCTCTTGCGTCGCCACGCCACGGATCGGCGAGCGAGGATGAAGCCATACAGGATGATCATACCTACCCCCCAGATCCCGAACGCGATGAGACGCGAGTCGTTCATCCTCGGCCTATATAGCGACCGATGGCCTCAACGCCGAGCAGGACAGATCCGGTCCCGAGGACGAGGCCCAGCTGGATATCGGGTACAACGTACTTGTCACTCAGCGCGTCAACGATCATGAGGACAGCCGCCACAGTGAGCAGGAGGAGTCCGCCGGCGATCCGTGCACGGCCATAGTACGGGCGTCCATCGTCCATTCACACGCCTAGGGACGGTAGAGCTATGGGGAGTGAGGGTAGCGGCAAGTGCGGGGACGTCACGGGCGGGACCGATGACGGTGGTTCGATCGGGGACGATGGTAGGGCCGGGACGGAGGGTAGTGGCCGGATAGAGGGGACAGGTACGCGACCTGTGGGCTGCGGCATTGCAGCCGGAGCCGAAGATCCCGGGTTCGGCGTTAGTGACGATCCCTCGGTAGGGGTGGGTGATAGCACGGGTTGCGGCGACGATGACGCGGGTGGCATCGGGGATGCGGGCGAGGGCGGGGCCAAGACAACCGAGGCGGCGTCAAGCGTGGCCGAGGCGGCGTACATCAGCATCGCGAGCGCGATTCCTCCGATCACTAGGGCCTGACCACGGCTTGGCATAATCCCTACTTCGCCAGACCGTAGACGCGGATCGTCCCGCTCGCGATGTTGCCGGAGCTGAAGAAGAACCGCACGCCAGTCAGTGCGCTTGTTCCGCCCCAGCTGCCCGAGTTAGCCCACTGATACAACGACCCCGCGGCAACTGACTGCAACTTGCCCTCAATGAACTTGAACGCTGAGCCCCCGGGATTCATTAGGTTGATCTGCCCGTTGGTGTGACAGTTGGCCGTCGTCGAGATGCTATGTGCCAGATCGATCGCCGTTTGCCCTGTCCCCGATGACTGCGTAGGGCTGTCACCAATGCCGCTATACAGCATCCCGTAGGAATAGTTACCGGATGTGTCCCACGTTGGCCCTCCGCCAGTACCGACACGCATTTGCAGGCTTACGTTATTGCTAGCCGGAACGAGATTGACGATCCGGAACAGGTAATCGTCATATGTGCCACTGATGAACGACGTGAAATCGAGCGTCGCGGAGCTCGATGCCGTGTGCTGCTCCAACAGGACCAGCCCGCCGCCTCCGCCGCCTCCGGCCGGAACGGTGAATGCGCCCGTGCCGTCGTAATACTTGGTGGCATCGTTCGGGAGCTTCGGAACAAAACCGTGCTTGCTCGTGCTCGCGTCGTTTGTCGTGATGTCCGACGTGGACAGCAGGGCATCAGTCACGGCCTGATACGTCAGGGCACCGGCTGCGACTCCCAAGAACGTGCCGTCCGATCCCTTCGCCTTGCGTGTCGGGACTCCGGACGCGCCACCGTAGATGATGTCTTCGGCGGTCGTCATGGGATTGGCGAAGCCGCCAGGGGTGAACCATGTGCCCCATGAGCCCGCGAGCATCTGATAGATCAGGCCATGCGTCGTGCAGGCGTACAGGGCACCGGAGCCGACCGCAGAGGCCGCGGGACGGGCTGCATGTGTTCCTTGCTGCGCCAGGACAGGCAGCGTAGCGATCGCCGTCATAGTGGAACCTCCGTCATGATGGCGTCACCGTCGCCCGTCACTGCCACGTACCAGAACCCTGTTGACGTGTCCTCGGTCATGACCGGGACCCACATCGTCGTCACAGTGCCCGATGCAGGGGCCGGTATCCATGTGCCCGATCCGCTGTCAAAGGTCAGCACATCGCCGTCTGCGGGACTTGGCGCATCGACATCGGTCAGGTCATCGAGCGCCGGCATCGGCGTCGTACCGCCGACCCCGAACGGACTCGTGAGCTTCGGCTGGGGGCCCTTGCGGAGGCGGGCGACTTTCACGTCAGCGCCCATTCTGATACGAAGGACCAGTGACTGAACGACGTGTCACCGACCGCGATGTCCTCGGTATCGCCTTCCTCGACGCACCGGACCCAGATGTCCATGTACCCATTATTGATGTTGGCGACCATGGTTCCATCAACGACCATCGTTGCGCCGTCGGGACCCGTGACGAAGCCTGCCCCCTGCTCAGTGAACCGGCAGATGACCAGCAGGTTGCCGACCGTCGGTGTCCCGTCCAGCGTTGCCGTATCGCCGCTGCCGTTCTGCCAGCCGGTATGTACCGGAGCGGCCGCCGAGGTCGGGAAGGCGATACCGAGCGCGTTCCACGACTGCACGCCGGAACTAGATCCCGCGCCCGTCCACGCGGCCGCCATCGTCCCCGCGACGCCGCCGCCGATCGACTTGTAGCCCGCGAGTGCGATCGATGCAGCATCAGTCAGCCAACCGTCCCGGCTGTCGCCCCATTCGGTGAACCCCGTCACCGACGCGGACTGCGCACCGCGCCAGACCGGCTCGGTCTGGTTCATGCCCGCGAAGAACCCGATCACGATCGACGGGTACGCCGAGATCGTCGGTAGCGGATCGAACTCGACCGGACCCGTATCGAAGACGTTGTGGTGTTCGCCTTCCTCCCATCCGTCGATGGTCCCGATGACGGTCGAGCACGATAGTGACGGCGGAGGCGGCGTGGCGCTGAGCTCGAACTGGATCCGGTAACGCCCGAAGGCCAGCCACGTGACGGCCCGGTTGAGGATGCGCATCCACGTCCAGTCGACGTAGGGCGGGAAGTGCGAGAACCGGCACTGGATTCGCTCGCCCTGTAGGGCGTCGTTGACGTGCTCCGCCGTGACCTCGATGCTCGTCGTGATCCGGTGTTCCTCGGTCCCGATGTCGTCGAGCATCCGGAGGGCGCGGGCGGTCGCCTTCGCCTCCGACTTCACGTCGGGCCACGACAGGACCGTGTCCCGGTGCGAGAAGGCCGCGACGGTCGCGGACCGCTCCTCGAAGATCGCCCCGCCGTCGTAGTTCCCGAAGATCGCGCCGTAGACGCGGGTCGATAGCTCGTCCCAGTTCGTGTCCCGGGAGGCGCCCCAGACCCAGTCCTTCCCGGGGCCAGGATCGCCGAACCCCGCGTCGGCGTCGATGTCGGTCTCGATGTTCGAGATGCGGAGGTCACTCGTCCGCCGATCGAGATCGGAGGACGGGTCGCCGTAGTAGGTCGTGAACAGCTCCGTGTCCGCGTCACGAAACATATAGCAGTTCGCGCCGGACTGACCCATGCAGTCCTCGATGACCTCGGACGCCATCCGTCCGGTGAAGTCGTTCGCGTCCATCGCGGCCGAGAAGTCGTCGAAGATCCAGTCCGTCCCGCCGCCGATATAGCCCGTCCCCTGTAGCCAGATCATCCGCTCGTAGTCGGTCTCGGCGGGCCGGTTCCCGCCGTCGCCCTCCCGGATCACGCGACGTTCGAGGAGCGTGTTCAGGTCGATGAGGTTCAGCCCGATCGTCCGCTCGGTCCCGGTCCGCTGCTGATCGCCGCGGGTCGAGCCCTTGTCCTCCGTCTGCCCGACGAAGATGACCGGGTCGTCGGCGTCGTCCTCGAGGACGTAGAACGTCCGCTGGGAGTTGAACTGGAACTCGCCGAGCGGGTCCTCGACATCGAGCGTCCACGCCCCGACAGATCGCTCCTCGGCGTTCGAGGCCATGTTGACCGGGTTCTCGCCGGGGCGAAGGACGACCCGGCCGGTGATATCGGTGTCGACCGGCCCCGGCTCACGGTAGATGAACGAGAGGGCCATCAGTGCGGGTAGTCGCGGAGGTCGTCGGAGGAGGAGCCGCCTGTCGGCCCGTTGCGCTCGGACTTCGTCGTCGTCGACGTCACGCTCGACCCGGTCACGTTCACAGTGACATACGTCACCGGGGCCGGGATCGACCGGACCGCGTTCTCGATCCCGCGGCCCGCCCCGTAGGCCG
>Ga0105249_10001583_pt1 | contig 19966 bp, 18 predicted proteins | sample KBSS44metaG_FD_81522 | JGI IMG/M metagenome (GOLD analysis project Ga0105249, IMG submission 81522) | Switchgrass rhizosphere microbial communities from Kellogg Biological Station, Michigan, USA - KBS S4-4 metaG | ecosystem: Host-associated > Plants > Roots > Rhizosphere > Soil | place...
AAGCTCGGGCCTCCGCGCCGGCGGTCAGAGCTTGGACGTCGCTGACCTCGGGGTTCCTGTCCAGGACGGGCCGGATGGACGATGATGGCGGCATGTTCACCAGCGCCCGGCCGGTTCGAGTCGTCTGCGCGGGCGTGCTGCTCGCGGCGGCGTTGACGTTGGCGTTGGCAGGCTGTGGGGGCGGCGACAAGGCCACCAGCGCGACCGCTGCGGGCGACGCCAAGGCCGCCTGCGAGGCGCTGGCCAGGACCAAGCCGAACCTGAACAAGCCAGCAGACGTCGACTGGCGTCGGCTGCGGGCTGCCGGGGACCTGGGCGTCGCAGCCGCCACCGCCGACAAGAAGAAGTACGGCGACCTCGCCCAGCCGTTCGCCGTGGTCTACCGCGACGCGCTCAACTCGGAGACCACCTCGATCTACACCGACGCCCGCGCTGCCCTCTCCGTCTGCTCCGACCACAAGCTGCCCCACTGACGCCCACTGACCTGGCGGCCGCCGGTCACGAGGCGACCGCCGGTCACGAGGCGGCCGCCGGTCTACGAGACGGCGGCGGCGCCCGCGCGTTCGAGCAGGTAGGTGCCGGCGACGACCGGCGGGTAGGCGGTGCCGGCGACGAGCGGCTCGACCACGGTGTCGACGTCGGACTCCAGGAAGGCGATCAGGGAGATCAGTTCCTCGCCGAGCGCCTCGGCCGGTGGCGGCAGCACCCGGTGGCGGGTGGATCGCCATCGGTCGCCGGTCCATCGGGCTAGCAGGTCACCGACGTTGACGGTGACCGCATCGGGCTCGTAGGGGGCGTCGACCCATCTGCCGTGCCGGTCCAGCACCTGAAGGCCACCGTAGCCCGGCTGGCGGTCAAGGATCGTAAGAACGCCCCAGTCGGTGTGCGGAGCGACCCGGAACTGGCCGTCCAGCGGCGCACCGGTCTCCGTACGCGACGGATAGCGGTTGATGTTGAGCGTGTGCGGGCCGGACTGCACCCGGTCGAAGAACCACGGCTCGGGCAGGCCGAAGGCGACCGCGCAGGCACGCAGCAGGTCGCCGTAGAGCGCGCGCACCTCGGCCGTGTAACGCTCGCACAACGCCTCGAGCTCGGGGCATTCGACCGGCCAGACGTTGGCGGCGAACCAGGTCTGGTCGGTGTGCGGATCGCCCGTGGCGAAGGTACGCCCAAAGGTCAGGCTTTCCTTGAGATCGGCCCGCGTGGCGTCGGCGGTCTGGCCGTAGTAGGCGTTGGCCTCGCTTCCGGGTGGGATCCAGCCACGCCCGCCGACCGACGTCGCGTAGGTGGCCTTCACCGCGGCGGGCAGCGCAAAGAACCGCGCCGCCACCGCTCGGATGTCCGCCCGCAGTCCGGCACCGATGCCGTGGCCGCCGACCAGGAGAAAGCCGGACTGCCGCAGTGCGACGTCCAGTTCGCAGGCGAACCGGTAACGCTGGTCACCGCTGCCTGCACGCCAGCGGCTCAGGTCGAGCAGCGGAAAGTCGGGCGTCGTCGTCATCAAGGTCCCTCAGCCTCCGCGGCCTGTGGTGAGGCCGTCCAGTCCGCTGTCTGAGCGGCGGCACGGCACGTCGGCACCCGGAGACACCGCCCGTCGTGCGGCGGAGGCGCCGCTGGCCGGGGCCGGGCATCGACGGGCCTGGCGTCACTGGCAGGCAGCAGCACAGCGCGGTGGTACCCGTCTCTACCTGCTATTACGGACCATCGACGTTTCACCAGCCGGCCATCCGGGTTACGAGAGCGTGGCCATCGCGAACCAGGACCGGATATGCGGAGTCTCGTGCGGCAAAGTCGGCGCGGACCGGCGACGGACTCGTCTCGGAACAACGCGGGCCGCGCTGGCTCGACCGGGCGGCCCGGCGCGGCGCAACCCGCGCGTATCCCATGGAGTCAACCCGCGGTGTCAGCCCGTGGCGTCGCGGCGAAGGTGCCTGCAGGTGCAGCCGCGTGGGCGGCGACCGGGCGGCCAGGTCAGCACGACCTGGCGGTCGAGGCCGCGCGTCCGCGCTCGCCGAAAGTCTCGGCAGACCTGGCAGGGAAGGTAGAGCTGCGGCCCGTCCGCCCCGCGATGTCCATACGTGTCCCCCATGCTTCGGAGAGTAACCCGGTGGAGCGGATTGCGGCGGGCACGGGGCGCTCGACGTGGCCGTTTCTCGGTCGGCGAGACCGGGACCACACCGTCGGACAGCTCGCCGGGCCGGCTCGACCGCCCGGGCGAGCGGAGGCTCGGGGGGTAGGTCACAATCGGGCCACGAGGGCGCACGAGCGGACCGGTGAGGCCAGGAAAGACGGACCGGGCGTTTGGGCCGCCTGCCGCGCTGACGGTGACCCAAAAGGCTTACCCAAAAGCGCCAGTACGCGTCTTACCGCCAGAAGACGAGACGACTCGCTGTCGAAAAACTGACAATTTCCGGCGACGACTCCCGGCGACGGCCGGCCTTCACCGCCCCCGGCGGCACAATCAGGATTCATACCCGGCGCGAACGGCGGGACAGGCCGCCGTCCGCCGGCCGGGTACGGTTCAGGCGCTCTTGCGCGAGGGGGCGACGGCCGACTCGTCGGCGGTCACCGGGGCCGCGTCGACGGCCCGCCACCGGCGGTCGCGCGACGTCGCGACGCCGAGGTCCTGCATGCGGCGCAGTTCGGCGGTCACCTCGGCGGCAGACAGGCCAAGGTCATGCGCCAGGGAACGAGCCCGAAGCGGGCGGTCGGCGCTGGCGAGGGCCGCGTGCAGGCGGACCGTCACCCAACTGGGGCGGCCGGGCGCGGCCGCGGCGGACGGCTGGTGAAGCCGCCTGGGCTGGCTCGAAACGGAAGGCGCCTCGGCGACTAACCGAGACTTCCGGCGAGCAGAAGAAGTGTTGTCGCTCACAGCATGCATCAGGTTCACCCATCCATAATTCGGTTCCCCTTAACAATGCTTCATTGACCCGCCTCAGTCACAGTGAGGTTCATCGCGCAACAGTCAGTAACCGCATGAATACGTAATTTTTTGGACATACAGATGTTGCGTCCATGCGTCACCCGCCCTGCGGCAGAGGCCCACAGGGCAGACCGTCACGGCGACCTGGACCGTCGACGCCGCAGGGGGTGCACCCCGGGGGCGGGATCACCGCCACCTCCAGGCCATCCCCACGGGCCACTCGCGGTACTGCTCGGCGTGTCACCGCCGACTCTATACGGTTACTGCTCGAACGCAAGAAGTTAACAGCCTGGGCACGCGGAGCCGGCCAGGACAGGCGACGACCGGCCGCCGCCCACGATCCACGAGCGACGGCCGGCCACCAGTTGCCAGCCCGCCAAGCCTCCACAGACCGGCGCCATGCCCCGACAGACCGGCGCCACGCCTCGACGGGACCAGGACGGAAGGGCTCGGGAAAGGCCAGGCCAGACCTGCCACGCCCGTGGCCGGTTACGCCGGCTGGTCGCCGAGCAGGAGATGGCGGTAGCTGGGGAGGCCGGGGTGGCCGGTGGCCCGGTAGACGCCGTCGGCCACGGCGCGGGCGAAGGTGTCGGCCGCGGCGGCGAGCAGGGCGTTGAGGTTGGCCGCCGGGCGGGCGCCGGTGGCCAGCGCGAACGCGACGTCACCGTCGGTCATCATATGCACCGGGCGGATCGCCCGCGCCATCCCGTCGTGCGCGCTCGCGGCCAGCCGCGAGCATTGCGCCTTCGTCAGCACCGCGTCGGTCGCGACGACACCGATTGTGGTGTTCATGAGGAGGCCGTTCGCCGGCGGGTCCGTGCCGATGCCGCCCGATGCGGCCGGGCTGGCCCGGCGCGCGGAACTCGGGAAGTCCGGCGGGGGCGGTCCCGGCGCCCGGTCCGACGCCAGCCAGGCGGCGAGCAGGGCAGGATCGGGTGCGGGGAGCTCGGCGTCGAGGTCGCCGTAAAGGCGGCCGGTGCGCGGGTCGACGGTGCTGCCACCCGAGTTGACCACGGCCAGCGCGGCAACGGTCGTGCCGTCGTCGAGCACCGTCGAGGCGGTGCCGACGCCGCCGGCGAGCGTGCCGCTGACCGCACCCGTGCCCGCCCCGACGGTCCCCCGAGCCGTCGCCGCCGTCGCCGTCGCCGCTCCCGCTCCGGCTCCGGCTCCGGCGACTGCGACATCGTAGGCGAGCGCCCCCAGCTCCGGCCCGGGCGCGGCATGCGACGCCGGTACCGCGCCGCCGCGCCCCAGGTCGAAGATCACCGCACTCGGCACGATCGGGACCACCCCCGCCGGCCCGACCGGGAAGCCGATGCCCGCGTCGGCGAGCCGGCGCATCACCCCGTCCGCGGCCGCCAGCCCGAAGGCGCTCCCCCCGGCCAGCATGACCGCGTGCACCCGCTCGACGGCGTTACGCGGGTCGAGCAGGTCGGTCTCGCGGGTCCCAGGCGACCCGCCGGCAACGTCCACGCCGCCGACCGCGCCACCTGGCGGCGTGAGCACCACCGTGACCCCGGTCCGCCACCCGTCCCCGACCCGCTGGGCATGCCCGACGGCGATTCCCGGCACGTCCGTCAACGAGCCCGCCGACAAGTCCGCCAACCCGGCGGGTGACGTGCGGTCTGCCATGTCAGCGGCGGTCGTCTCCACCTGGTTCGAACGTTCCACCGTCCGCATCCTGCCGGTCCTGGTCAGGTACGCGCGACCGATGCCCCCAGCCCCGCTGCCCTAACCCTCGCCCCGGACTGGTAGCCGCTCCGCCGTGCCGACGCCGGCCAGGCCGGACCGGACGTCGTGCGTCAGGATCTCTGGCGCAGGGGTTAGCAGGCCCTTAGCCCAGGGAGATCGCGATGAGTCGCGTCGCGCGAACCAGGCATCTGGTCAGTTCAGGCGGCGCAGGCCGGCGAGGCGGCTGTCGTCGATGACACGCAGGCGTTCAGCGACTCGTTCCAGCAGGGCCGGATCGTCCTCGAACGTGACGGGCTGCTTCGCGGGCGGCACAGGCTTGGGCACCCGCCGCGGCAGCGGCGCGACCTCTTCTAGTCCCGTGCTCGGGCCCACCGGCTCCTCCGTCGCGAAACCTGGCCAAAGTCCCGACGTCCACACACTGCCACCGTGACCGTCCCCGCACCATCGATAGCCCGACTGTGTCATGACCGCCTCAGTCAAGTCGAAGCGGGACACGCTGTCGACGGTGGTGTTCCCAGGGTCAGGCCGGGGTCAGCAGGCAGGTGCAGGTGCCATGGGCGGCGAGCTTGCCGTCCGCCCCGGTCACCGTGCACTCGGCGGTGGCGGTACGCCGCCCGACGTGGACGGTCCGCGCCACGCAGGTCAGCGCCGGCGCGGTCAGGCTGACCGGCCGGACGAAGTTCACCTTGAGCTCGAGCGTCGTGTAGTAGATGTCCGCGGGAAGCCTGGTGAAGACGGCGCTTCCCATCGCGGTGTCCATCAGCGTGGCCAGGACGCCGCCGTGAACCGTGAACATCGCGTTCGCCGCGGCCGGCGACGGCGTCAGCGTCCAGACCGAGCGGCCGGCCTCGAGGGTGTCCAGGTGGATGCCGAGCGCGTGCCCGACGCCGATGCCGGCAGCCAAGCCCTGTTCCAGCAGCGCCCGCAGGTCGGCGATCCGCTTCGCGACCTCGCGAACCGCTTCGCTGTCGCCCGATGGCGGCTCGCCGTCCCGGCCCGCCGGGTCGCTCTGGCCGGCTGCGCCGCTCTGGCCGGCTGCGCCGCTCGGGCGGGGTGCGCCGCTCTGGCCGAGAAGGCCGTTCTGGTTCACAAGCGCTCCTGTTTGAACGAGGGACGGCGGCCAAGCCGCTGCCGCGCGGCGGACCGGCCGGCCGGCCACTGATCGGTGACAAACTCGCGGCACAATCAGTCGCGCCTGCTGGCGGAACCGAGTCGTCCGCCACAATCATCCGTGCCGGCATCCCGAAGAATATCGGCCTTCCGGTCGTGTTCCCACCGAAACTCCGGGCCGGCCTGTTCGACCACGGGAACAGAACACGAACAGATTCCGGACGCGGAGTGTTGCGGCAAGCAAGCGGAAATGAACTCCCAGGGTTCGCGTCCTACCGGCGACGAATGACTGAGGCAGAACGGTGACCTAGTGAGAAATGCGATCGAGCGATAGCGGGAACCCACTCCGCATTGACCGGGTGAGGCCCGATTGTCAGGCTGGGAAAAGAGCCGGGGCGCGTCGCCGACCGAACCCGGCGGATCTCGCCGCGGCGGTCGCGGCGACGCCATCCTCGCGCCGGACCGGAGCACATCTGATGCGTGGCCTGACGCTGCCCGCCGCCCTAGACGAGGCGGCCGCGGCCCATCCCGACGTGCCCGTGACGTTCCCGAGCTCGGCCGAGCGGCTCCGGCTGGCCGACCTCGCCGCGGCCACCACCGACCTGGCCTGGGCACTGGTCGCCGAGGGTGTCACGCCGGGCGCTCGGGTCGGCGTGTTCAGCCGCAACAACGCCGACTTCCTGATCGCCCTCCTCGCAGTGGCCAGGGCGGGGGCCTCGGCGTGCCCGCTGCCGCTGCCCACGTCGGCCGCCGAGCTCGCCGGGTACGCGAGCCGCCTGGACGCGCTGACCACGGTCGCCGGCGCCCGCCGGGTGCTGGTCGGCGCCGGTGTGGACGGCCTGGTCCGCAGGCTCGCCCCGCTCCTGGCCGGGCGGCGTTTCCTGGCCCTCGACGGGCTGACCTCGCCGCGCGGCCGGGGCACCGCGCTCCCGGCGGTCCGCGAATCCGACGAGGCGATCGTCCAGTTCACCTCCGGCAGCACCGCCGTGCCTAAAGGCGTCGTGCTCACCCACCGCAACGTCGTGTACGGCACGGCGGCCATCGTCGACGGCGTCGCGCTCGGCCAGCCGGGCGACCACGGCGCGACCTGGGGGCCCCTGCACCACGACATGGGGCTGTTCGGGACGCTCGCCGCCGTGCTGGCCGGCGTACCGATGACGGTGTGGGCACCGTCGACGTTCATCAAGGACCCGGCCCGGTGGCTGCGCGCGTTCGCCGATCTCGGCTGTACGTGCGCGGCGGCACCGAACTTCGGCTACGACGCCCTGCTCGCCGCGGTGGCACCGCAGGACGTCGCGGCCGTCGACCTGAGCCGTTGGCGGGTCGCGTTCAACGGCGCCGAGCCGGTCAACCCGGGGACCGTCGCCCGGTTCACCGAGCACTTCGCCGCGGCCCGCTTCGCCGCCGAGGCGATGTTTCCCGTGTACGGCATGGCCGAGGCGACGCTGGCGGTGACCTTCCCGCCGCTGGGCCGCGCACCGGTGACGACCTGGGTGGAGCGCGACCGGCTCGCCCGCGACGGGGTCGCCCGGCCGGCCCCCGCAGGGGCACCCAGCGCGCGCGGCCTGGTCGGGCTCGGCCGGCCGGTGCCGGGCATGCGGCTGCGCATCGTCGACGAGCACCGCCCCGCCGTCGCGGACGGCCACGTCGGCGAGATCGACATCCAGGGCGCCGCGGCCACCTCCGGCTACCTCACCGCCGCAGGCGTGCCCGCCCAGCCGGCGCCCGCCGACTGGCTGCCGACGGGCGACTTGGGCTTCACCGCGGCCGGCGACCTGCACGTCAGCGGCCGCCGCAAAGAAATGATCATTGTGCGCGGGGTGAACTACTACCCCGAGGACGCCGAGGCAGTGGTCCGGGACGCGCCGGGCGTGCACCGCCGCCGGTGCGTGGCCGTCGCCGGGCTGGACGAGGCCGGCGCGGAGGCACTGACCGTGCTCGCCGAGACGCACCTGGCCAGCGCCGCCGACCGGGTCCGGCTGCAGTCCGAGCTGCGCGCGGCGGTCGGCCGCGCGCTCGGCCTCACTGACGTCGCCGTGCGGCTGGTCGCCCCGGACGCGCTCCCGCGTACCTCCAGCGGCAAGTTCCGCCGTGGCGAAGCCCGTGACCTGGCTCGGGCGGCAGACCGGCGACGGCTGGCCGGCCCGGCGGCTGACGAGGCCCGCTCGATCCCGAAGAAGGTGGAGACCGATGCACGGCTATGACGTCTTCCGGCACTACGAACGCAAGCGCTGGACGATCCAGGAGCTCCCGTTCGACGCGGTCGACTCGGGCCTGGCCAGACCCGAGTACGTGACCATGGTCAAGAGCGCGGTGATGGGCGAGGCGAACTCGATCGCCGCGCAGCATGGGTTTCTCAACGAGTTCGACGACTACGACTTCTCGGCGTTCGTCGCGGTCTGGGGCTACGAGGAGCTCCAGCACCACTTCGCCTTCCGGACCTGGCTCGCCGCCGTGGGCGTCCAGATGCCTGCCGGTCCGGTCGAGGCGATGCGCGCGCCCTACGCCCCGGGCACGACGCCGAGCGCGACCCTGGCCACGAACATCATCTCCGAGCTGACCGTCAACCACGTCTACCGCTCGGTCGCCGCGTGGGTCGACGAGCCGGTGCTGCGCGAGCTGATGATCCGGGCCAGCCGTGACGAGGCCGGCCATGCCCGCGAGTTCCTGCACTACGCGCGCCGCCGGCTCGCCGCGCATCCCGAGGAGCTGCCGTCGGTCCTGGAGACCCTGTACGTCTATACGTCCGAGGCACGGATCAAGCACCCGGTCGGGGTGTTCAAGAACGGCCTGGCCGAGCTCGCGAACCACGAGACGATCGACACCGCGTTCGCGATGTTCCTCGACGGCATCGCCGCCGACGGCGAGTTCGACCGGCTGCAGGACAACATCCGCCGCGCGTTCGCGTCGCTGACCGGGCTGGACGTGAGCACCAACGGGCGTATCCGCCGCCGGCTCGCCGAGGCGCTGGTGTGACCGCCACCGAGCTGCCCTGGTCGGTACTCGAGGACTACCAGTGCTTCGGCTGCTCGCCGCGGAACCCGAGCGGCCTCGGGCTCACGTTCTCGGACCATCCCGAGGGGCTCACGACGTCGTTCGCGCTGGGCCGTGGCTTCGAGTCGTACCCGGGCGTGGTGCACGGCGGCCTGCTGGGCGTGGTGTGTGACGAGACGATGGGCAACCTGATCGTCGCGCGCACCGGCCTGGTCGCGTTCACCGTCAGCCTCCGGCTGCGTTACCTCAGCCCGGTCCTGGTCGGGGCCACCTACAGCTGCGTAGCCCGGCTCGGCCCGGTCGGCGGCGACCAGCTGACGACCGCGACCGCGGACGTCTTCGGCCCTGAGCACGCGGCGGTGGTGACGGCCACCGCTACCTACCGCACCGTCCTGCTCGCCGCGGCCCGCGACCGGATCGCGCTGACGGCGCCCGATGCCACCCGTCTGGACCATGCCCTCTCCGCCGCTGCCGGCGGCGGAGCCGACCTTTCCGCCCCCCGCGCCGCAGGCAGAGACGGCACGACCGCGAAGGAGACGCAGTGACCACCGACGCCGACGGCATCGTCCGTCAGATCACCGAGATCGTCGCCACGGAGCTGAGCCTGCCGGCGGGCTCCCTGGCGCCCGACACCGAGCTGCGCGGCCTGGAGGGCGCCGACTCGGTCCGCCTGCTGCGGGTCGTCGCGAAGGTCGAGCGGCTCTGGGACATCGAGCTCGACGATGAGGACGTCTTCGCCGTCTCATCCGTCGCGGACCTGGCGAAGGTCGTCGGCGCGGCACGTGAGGTGCGGGCGGCGTGACGACCACCGCACCCGCGCCGCCGGCCGCAGCCGAGCGGCCCGGCGAGACCAACCAGCACTACGACCTCGACCCCGAGATCTTCGGCCTCTTCCTCGACCCGCTGCGCAAGTACTCCTCCGGTCTCTACCGGACCGAGGGCATCACGCTGGCCGAGGCCCAGATCGCCAAGCTGCGGTTTGTCGCCGACCGGCTCGGGCTTGCCGAGGGCGCGCGGCTGCTCGACGTCGGCTGCGGCTGGGGCTCACTGATCCTTTTCATGGCCCGGGAATACGGCTGCGACGTCACCGGTGTCAGCCCGGCCGGCCGCCAGCACGCCTACATCGCCGCCCGCGCCGCCGAGCTGGGCCTCACCGACCGGGTCGCCACCGTGGTTGGCCGGTTCGAGGAGGTGCCGCTGTCCGAGCGGTCGTTCGACGCCGTGACGATGCTCGGCTCGATCGTGCACATGCCCGACGTCGACCTCGCCGTGCGTCGCGCCAGGGCGATGCTGCGCCGGGGCGGCACCTTCTACGTCTCCGAGAGCTGCTTCCGCAACGCCGCGACCCGCGACGAGTTCGACCGCCGCCCCGGCACCGAGTTCGCCCGCAACACGATCTTCGGCTGGGGTGACATGCGCCCGCTGTCCGAGCTGGTGCGGGCCGTCGAGGACGCCGGATTCTCCGTGATCAGCGTCGACGACCTCACCGAGGACTACCGCCGCACGATCGACGACTGGCTCGCCCGCGTCGCCGCGTCGGCCGCCGAGATCGACGCGCTGCGCCCCGGGACGTCGGCCGAGCTCACCCGCTACCTCGAGGTCGCCAACGCCGGCTGGGGCTACACCACCAAGCACTACGCCCTGGTGTGCCGCAAGGCGCGCTGAGTGCGCCCCGCGCGCATTCGGTTCCCGCGGTCGGTGCACCTCGCCTCCCCCGCCCGGACCGGCCACCCGACTGGAGGAACCCGATGACCACCACCCCGCCCGCGCCGGGGGACGCCCGCCCGGTCCTGCCAGCGGCGGCGCAGGCGGTGCCCGCCCGCTCGATTGGGCTGCCCGCCGAGGATGTCGACGAGGCCGTCACGGCGTTCATGACGGCGTCGCCGGTGACCCGGAGGTGGGACGTGGAGGGCGGCTTCGACTGGGCTGCGGCGGACGCCAGCAGGCTCACCGAGGGCCAGCGGTCCGCCGTCCAGTTCGTCACCTTCATCGAGGACCACCTGCCGGGCTACTTCGCCCTCTACGGAAGCCGCTTCCCGCTGGACGCCGACGTGGACGTCGACACGTTCCTGCTCAACCGCGAGGTCTACCACTTCACGGTCCGCTGGGCGGCCGAGGAGGACAGCCACGCCCGCGCGCTGTTCCGCTACCAGGTGGAGTCCGGGATCGACGACGCCGCGTCGCTGCGCCGCGCGCTGGCCGAGGAGGGGCGCAAACGCTTCTCCCTGCCGCACGAGCATCCGGCGGCGCTGTTCGCCTACACGCTGGTCCAGGAGAAGGCGACCCAGCTCTACTACCAGAACCTGCGGGCCGTCGTCGGCGACCCGGTGCTGCACGACCTGCTGGGCCGGCTGGCCCGCGACGAGGCACGCCACTTCACCTTCATGGCCGACATGGTCGCCGCCTACCTGCGCCGGTACGGCGACGGGGTCGTCGAGCCGATCCGGGACGCGCTCGCGCAGTTCCGGATGCCGCTGGCCGGCACGCTGCGCGGCTACTGGCGCTGGGCGCTGCGGATCGCCGACGTGGCCAGCTACGACCACACCGAGGCGTACGAGCACCTCGTGCGGGTCGTGCGGCACGCGGTCGACGCGCCGTCGGACCGGGTGGACGAGCTGGCCCGGTTCGTGCGCGCCTGCCGCGCCCTCCCGGCCGCCGGCTGAGCGCCCCCGGCCGACGTCCCCTCCCGCCGACCTGACAGGAGGCCCTCCGTGGACACCGTCGCCGTCACCGCCGTGCCCGAGGCACCCGCGGTCCCACCCGCGCTCACCCCCGAGCAGGCCGCGGTGAACATCTTCGATCCCGCCTGGCACCACGACACGTTCCCCAACTACCGGGTGCTGTGGGAGGCGGGGCCGTTCGTCCCCGGGCCGCTGGGCATGCGGCTGGTGACCCGGTACCCCGAGATCGAGGCGATCCTGCAGGACTCGGCGTGGAGCCACGCCGAGGAGCGGGAGCTCATGCATCCCGACAGCGACGGCTCGGACCTGCCGGTGTCGTTCCTGTGGATGGAGCCGCCGGACCACACCCGCATCCGCAAGCTGGTGAGCCGGGCGTTCACCGTCCGGCGGGTGGAGGCGACCCGGCCCCGAGCCGCCGCGATCGTCGAGGAGCTGCTCGACGCGGCCGTCGCCGCGGGCACCGCGGACCTCATCGAGGGGATCGCCTACCCGCTTCCGCTGACGATGATCGCCGAGCTGATGGGCGTGCCGCCGCAGGACCACGCCGCGGTGCGTTCCTGGTCGTTCGGGCTCTCGCGTGGCCTCGACCCCGACATCCTGCTGACCCCGGCGGAGGTGGCGAACCGGGAGCGCTGCGCGCGGGGAATCAAGGACTACCTCACCGACCTGGTCGCCGACCGCCGCGCCCGCCCGCGGGACGACCTCATCAGCGCCCTCGCCCAGGCGGAGGCCGAGGGCGACCGGCTGAGCAACGAGGAGATGCTGGCGACCCTGATCGTGCTGCTCGTCGCCGGGCACGAGACGACGGTCGCCCTGATCGGGAGCACGCTGGACGCGCTGATGCGCCACCCGGACCAGCTCGCCGCGCTGCGCGCGAACCCCGGCCTCGCCGGGCCGGCGGTGGACGAGCTGATGCGCTTCTGCTCGCCGGCGCACCTCACGACCCGGCGGGCCGTCCGCGCCACCGAGGTCGCGGGCGCGTCGTTCGCCGAGAACGACGCGGTGATCCTCCTGCTGGCCGGGGGGAACCGCGACCCGGAGGTGTTCGCCGACGCCGACCGGCTCGACCTCGCCCGCTACGCGGGCGAGGACTGGGTGCCGCGCCACCTCGGCTTCGGCCGCGGCCACCACTACTGCATCGGCGCGCCGATGGTGCGCGTCGAGATCGAGGAGCTGCTGCGGGCGCTGGCCCGCCGCGACCTGACGATGACCCCGACGGTCGACGTGCCGCCCTACCGGCCGAACGTGATCGTCCGGGGCATCCAGGAGCTTCGCGTCCAGGTCGACGGCCCGCCCAGGGGCGGGCGATGACGCGGCCGGGCGCCGGCCGCCGCGTGGGTCCGTCCACCGTCCGGGTCACCAAGCAGATCGGGGGCACCTGATGTCCGCTCAGCTCGAAGAGGCCGTTCCCGACGCGCGCGACGTGTTCGACGCGGCGCACCGCCTCGACCCCTATCCGGGTTACCGCCGGCTACGGGAGGCGCCCGCCCCGACCGCGATCAGGCTCGGCGAGCACACCGTCACGCTGCTGTCCCGGTACGCCGACTGCGCGGCCGTGCTGCAGAACTCCGTGTGGGGCCACGGCAACGCCGACCGGCTGAGCCCCTTCTGGGACCAGGAGGCGAGCCTGCCGGGCTCGTTCATCCGGATGGACCCGCCGGATCACCGCCGGCTGCGCACCCTCGTCAACAAGGCGTTCAGCGCACGGATGATCGCCGGCCTCGCGCCGATGATCACACGGCTGGTGGACACGCTGGTGGACCGGGCCGTCGCCGCCGGCGGTCTCGACGTGGTGCGCGACCTGTCCGCTCCGCTCGCGCTGGCGATGGTCGGCCAGCGGCTGCTCGGCGTGCCGCCCGAGGACGCCGACCTGCTGCGCTCCTGGGAGCTCGCCATCGCGCGCGGGACCGACCCGGAGCCGCTGCTGAGCCCGCAGGAGATCGCGAGCCGCGACCAGGCCGGCGCGGGCGTCGTCGGCTACCTCGCCGAGCTCGCCGCCAAGCGGCGGGCGCACCCGCAGGACGACCTGCTCAGCCGGCTCGTCGCGGTCGAGGAGGCCGGTGACAGCCTGGCCCCCGCCGAGGTCATCGGGATCTGCGTGCTGCTGCTCGTCGCCGGGATGGAGACCAGCATCAACCTGGTCAGCAACGGCATCCTGGCGCTGCTCACCCACCCGGAGCAGCTGGGGCTGCTCCAGCGGCAGCCGGAGCTCGCGGGGGCCGCGGTCGAGGAGATCCTCCGCTACGACACGCCGACCCAGTTCACCATGCGGGTCGCGCTCGCCGACACCTCGGTCGGCGGCCGCGACTTCCGCCGCGGCGACGGCGTCGTCGTGCTGATGGGCTCGGCCGACCGGGACACCGCCGTCTTCAGCGGGGCGGACGGCATCGACGTGACCCGCTACGCCGAGCCCGGCCGGGCGCCACGCCATCTCGGCTTCAGCCTCGGCGCGCACTACTGTCTCGGCGCGCCGCTGGCCCGGCTGGAGGCGTCGACCGTGCTGCGGACGCTGGTGGAGCGGGCCCCGGGCCTGCGCCTGGCCGTCGACGGCCTTCCGGAGTACCAGCCGAGCGTCATCCACCGCGGGCCGGCGTCGCTGCCGGTCGAGCTGACCGCGGCCTGAGCCCGGCGCGGCCGGCGGCGACGCCCGGCGCGGCGCTCACACGTCCGGCACCTACCGGCGGCGCGCGACCCCCCACGCGCGGCGCCGGTAGGTCCGGCGGCACGAAGGCCCGAGACCGCCTAGAGCCAAGGCTGGTCTCGGGCCTTCGGCGCCCAGCGCGGCTCGCCCGGCCGGAAGCGTGCCCCGGCCGGGCGGTCACCCCTCGGTCCGGAACATTCCCTTCGTCCGCATGAGGAACTCGCCCAGGTAGCCGTCGTGCGGGACGCCTGGGCGCAGCCAGGTCGTCGGGCTGTCGCCCACGTAGAGATTGGTGATCGTGGGCTCGGCGAGCAGCGCGTCGACGAGGTCGGCGCGGGTGGTCATGGCGGTGAGCACCAGGCTGTCACGCAGCGGCGCGACGCCGTCCCCCGGCCGCCACGGGCCGACCCAGACGCACGGGAACGGCAGCTCGACGTTGAGCTGGCGCGCCGTGGCCGAGTCGACGAGGTGCACGGCCGGCCGCAGCACCGCGCCGCCGGTTGGCAGCTCGTCGACGATGGTGTCGCCGCCGAGCATCGGCCGCGCGTCCCCGGCGACGGCGTGCAGGTAGCGGTCGAGCTCCCGCGCGGACCCGGTGGGCTGCAGCGTGAGGATCGCCGCCGGGTCGTCGCTGGGCAGGCTCGGGATGCGGCCCAGCCGGTCGGCGAGCGCCCGCGCGACGGGCTCCGGGTCGCCCTCGACGAGCACGGCGGTCGCGCAGGTGCAGGCGGTCCCGCCGAGGTGGCTCACCGAGTCCGCGATGATGTCGATCTTCTCGCGCCAGTCGACCTCGGCCGTGACCAGGATCTTCGACCGGCCGGGGCCCTGCGTCAGCACCCGCGGGTCGGCCGCGTACTTGTCGACGACCTCCTGGCCGCCGTAGACGATGGCCCGGTCGGCCTCGGCGATGATCGCGTCCGCGGTGTCGTGGTCGGTGGGCAGCAAGGTCAGCGTGTGGCCCGGGAAGCCCGCCTCGCGCAGCGCGGTGACCAGCCGCAGCGCGGTGTACGGCTCCCGGGTGGACGGCCGGACGGCGACCTTGAAGCCCAGGGCCAGCGCCTCGGGCCACAGCCCGTGCACCGCGGGCGTGTTGCCGGCGGCGTGCACCGCGAAGACGTCGCCCCGCCGGGCCCACACCGCGGCCCCGGCCAGCGTCCGCCCGTCCCGCCAGTCGCCGACGGCGCCGGTCGGCATCGCCAGCTCGAACACCTGGCGCTGGGAGCGCAGCACGTCCGCCACCCACTGGATCGACGCCCGGACGACCGCGAGCGGGACACCGGAGGCCGTCGACACCAGCCTCGCGTACTCGTCCGCGCCGAGACCGGCGACCCTTGCCTCCAGGAACGCCTCGGCGGCCTTCTCGAAGGCGATGAACCGCTCGGCGGCCGGCAGGGCCGGCGCGGCGCGCATCGCGGCGATCGTCCTGCGCACATACAGCGCGGGAACCTGGCTGATCTCCCCGATCTGGGCACCGGTCAACGCGGTCAGCGCCGCTCGCCGGTGTGACCGGTAGGGCCCGGCCACGCCGAGCGCGTCGACCGCGACGGGCTCGCCCATCAGTAGACCCCCTCGATGACCGAGCGGTCCTGGAAGGTGGTGACCGGCCCCACGTCGGCGACCGAGCAGCCGAGGGCGCCGGGCGGCGGCTCGACCTTCAGCGCCATATCCCGCTCAAGATTGTTCGGCAGCAGCGCGTACTTGGTGAGATGGTTCATCACGACCTGGCCGCGCTCGCCGTACCCGACGTCCAGACCCGTGTCGGGGTGCACGACCCGGAACACGATGTAGGGGCTCGGCGGGTCGAAGACCGCGAGCCCGTCGGAACGCTGCTCGGGCCGCTCGCGGGACATCCCGAGGATCGTCGTGCTCCCGTACAGCCCCTTAAGCGGAATTCCGGGGAAGATTTCTGTCAGAAAGAGCCCCCGGGTGTCGGCGTCCATGTGCGCGCCGCTCCAGCAGATGAACCTGACGTTCTTGCGCACGACGTCGACGAGCTCGTCGCGGCGCGCGACGCGCTCCAGCAGGGGCGGCGTCGTGGTGAGGAGGCCGACGGACTGCGTGGTCAGGATGTGCGCGGCCTGGTCGATCACGTGCTCGGCGTAGCCGCTCGCCTCGTCGGTCTCGCCGCGGCCGATGAGCTGCTTGATCCAGCGCGGGTCGAGGTCGACGGTGAACTTCACGCCGTTGTGCCGGCGGGCCCGGCGGGTCGCGAACTCGCCGAACATGTGGGGACCCGACGGCGCGATCGCCAGCGTGTTCACCGTGCCGAGGCCGGCGTAGTGGACCTCGTCCCAGTCCAGCGCGAAGTCCATCCAGCGGTCGAACATGACGAAGCGCTTCGGCGCCCCCGTCGTGCCGCCGCTCTCGTATATCCCCGCGATGGCCCGGTCGGCGCCCTCGAGCCCGCGCGGTATGAGGTCCTCGACGGGAACGTCGCGGAACTCGTCGATGACGTTCGGGAAAAGTGTGAGGTCCGCGAAGGTGCGGACGTCGGTGCGCGGGTCGAAATCCAGGGTGCGCGCCCGGCGCAGCCAGTAGGGGCTCCCCGTGCCGGCGTCGAAGTGCCAGCGCATCAACGCCTGAATATATTCGTCCGGATCGACGGATGTGCCCGCGGCGGTTGGCTCCAGAATGGCAAGTGACACGCTACCTCCCGGCGCGTTTCGTCGATTTCGACAGCACCTATCGTCGCAGCGTCCAGAACCCCGCCGTCCGGCCACCTCGCCGATGCCAATCAGCCGATAGGAGACCGGCGGAATACTGCGAGGCCACGCGCCGACGGGCAATCGGCCAGCGCGTGAACACTTCCCCTCGGGTCGCCGGCACTGGCTTGACAACCCGGATCAGACGCGCGCCCGGCGATGGGCCGCCCCGGCTCCCGAGTGGTCCTGGTATCTAGGCTCGTGCCTTGCGCCCGTGGGTCCGGCGGGCGGCCCGAGCCGCGGGAGCAGGCCCGCGAGGCGCCCGGATCGCTGGGCCCGCGGGCGTTGCCGGCCTGGCCGGACCGTGCTCGACGGGCCGCGGAGGCCGAGGTCCGCCGCACACTGACCGATCGTCTGTGGACGGCTCGTGAACGGGACGGGGCCGGCCCGCCCACGGCCCCGCCGGCGACGAAATCGATCGATAGGAGATTTCAATTCTCGGCTTCATTGGCGCGACGACGGGTCACGATTCAACCTGGGCGAACAATCGCCCCGATCGTACATAAATAGTGACGCAGAACACACCCTCGCCGCTTGACCCGCACGGCCGCCGCGAGGTGAGGGAGCCGTCCCTGGCCCGACCATTCCCGCCATTGCGCTGACTTCAACAAACGTCCACCGGCCGGTCACCGGCCGGTTGGCCACCAAGGAGGAGACGCCGTGGAGTTCCGACATCTCGTCTCCTTCCTCGCGATCGCCGAGGAAGCACACTTCGGGCGGGCCGCCCGACGCCTCAACCTCACCCAGCCGTCACTGAGCCAGCACCTCGCCAAGCTCGAGCGCGACGTCGGGGTCCAGCTGATCGCCCGGACGTCGCGGGAGGTCCGCCTCACCCCGGCGGGCGTCGCCTTCCGGACCGAGGCCAGGCGCATTCTCGAGCTGAAGAAGCGGACGATCGACGCGGCCAGGGACACGGCGGCCGGCCGGGCCGGGAAGATAAACATCGGCTTCAACCTGCCGGCCGGGCATCGCATCCTCCCGGCCACGCTCACCCGGCTCCGCGCAGCCCACCCCGAGCTGGAGGCCAGCCTGTCGGAGCGCCGCACCGGGCCCCAGATCAGCGGGCTGCTGCGCGGCGACCTGGACGTCGGCTTCATCTTCGGCCTGCCCCCGAACACGGGCCTGCAGTCGAAGGAGCTGATGCGGGTACGCATCTTCGGCGTCGTCGGCGAGCAGCACGCCTGGGCTCGGCGCGACCAGGTGCCGTTCCGCGAGCTGGACCGGCAGCCCTGCGTGCTCTTCCACCGCGCGCAGTGCCCCGCGCTGCACGACACGATCTCCACGGCGGCCGAGCGGGCCAGGATCCGGCTGCGGGTCGTCGCGGAGGTCGACGACCCGGGTGCCAGCGCGCTGCTGCTGACCACCCGCCCGGTCGTCGGCTTCGCCTCCGAGGAGCGCGCCTCCGCGACGGCGGGGTCGCGCGCCGTGCCCCTGGTGGACCCGGTGCCGAGCCTGCCCGTGCACGTCGTCTGGCGCCCGCCGCGGACCCGGCTGGTCAGCACGCTGCTGGAGAGCCTTGAGGACGCCGCCGAGGACTGGCGGACGAGCCCCGAGCCGCGCGTGGACGCCGGCGAGGCGCGGCCGCCGGAGACGGCCGAGCGGATAGAAGAAGATCCACGATCGAACGTTCCTATCGTTCTGCCGAGCCAGCCCCGGCATGCGGCCACCTCGGACATCCTCACGTCGAACCGCTCGTAAGCAGACCGCTCTGGCACCGCGTTGCGCGCTCCCCGGAGGTCGGCAGTGCCCCCTGTTCCCCCTCTTCCCGGCGTCTCCGAACGGCCGGTGGCACGCGGCGCGAGCCCGGCCCTGGACCTGGTCGTACGAGGCCGGCGGCGCCTCGCCGACGACGTGGTCGGCCTCGACCTCGCGGACCCCGCGGGCGCGGACCTGCCGTCGTGGGCGCCCGGCGCCCATGTGGACGTCACGGTCAGACCGGGGGTCGTACGGCAGTACTCGCTGTGCGGCGAGCCGGCCGACCGGTCGACCTGGCGGATCGCGGTGCTGCGCGAGCCAGCCGGCCGGGGCGGCTCGGCCCACCTGCACGACCGTGTCGGCACCGGCGACCTCCTCACGGTCGGCCACCCGCGCAACTCCTTCCCGCTCGTCCCCGCCGCGCGCTACCTGCTCATCGCCGGTGGCATCGGGATCACCCCGCTTCGCCCGATGGTCGCCGAGCTGGCGGAGCGTGGCGCGGACTGGCGGCTGCTCTACGGCGGCCGCCGGCGCGCCTCGATGGCCTTCGTCGAGGAGCTGAGCCGCCACGGCGAGCGGGTGGTCGTGCGGCCGCAGGACAGCGACGGCCTGCTGCCGCTGGCGGAGGTGCTCGACGGCCTGCGTGCCGACGGTGAGCACCACGGCGCCGCCGTGTACTGCTGCGGCCCGCCGGGGCTGCTGGCCGCAGTCGAGCTGGCCTGCGCGGGCTTCCCGGCCGGGACGCTGCACGTCGAGCGCTTCCACCCGGCGGAGGCGGCCCACCAGCCCGGCGACCGGCCGTTCGAGGTGCTGCTCGCGGCCAGCCGCCGGACCGTGCGGGTGGGGGCGGGCCAGTCGGTGCTCGCGGCGCTGGAGGCCGCCGGAGTCGCGGTCACCTCGTCCTGCCGGGACGGCACCTGCGGGACCTGCGAGACCGACGTCGTCGAAGGCACGGTCGACCACCGCGACACGGTGCTCACCGAGGCCGAACGAGCCGCCGGCGAAACGATGATGATCTGCGTTTCCCGCAGCTTGGCAGACCGGCTCATCCTGGATCTTTAAGAATACAATGACGCATTTCCCGGCCGATTCCCACCCGACCGCCCCCCACCTGGAGCGCCTTGCACCACGCCGTTTTCCACCCGTGGTGATACGACACGGCAATCGTCCGATGGTGAAACACGATCGACGCTTTCGACAGTGTTGACCGCCATTAGTCTGCCGCTGGACCTGGAGCGGGGGGAGTGCGCGCGATGGGCAGCATCGAACTGGTCGGGCTCACGAAGAGCTATGACGACGCGCCCGCCGTCGACGGCGTCAGCCTCGACGTCGCCGACGGCGAGTTCCTCGTCCTGCTCGGCCCGAGCGGGTGCGGCAAGTCGACCCTGCTGCGGATGGTCGCCGGGCTGCTCGCGCCGACCAGCGGCCAGATCCTGCTCGACGGCCGGGACATCACCCATGTCCCGCCGGCCGACCGGGACGTGGCGATGGTCTTCCAGAGCTACGCGCTCTACCCGCACCTCACCGT
>Ga0105249_10001586_pt1 | contig 19936 bp, 4 predicted proteins | sample KBSS44metaG_FD_81522 | JGI IMG/M metagenome (GOLD analysis project Ga0105249, IMG submission 81522) | Switchgrass rhizosphere microbial communities from Kellogg Biological Station, Michigan, USA - KBS S4-4 metaG | ecosystem: Host-associated > Plants > Roots > Rhizosphere > Soil | place...
GCCGCCATAGTTGAGAGCCACCCATCCTAAGCCGCTGCCGATAATCAGGCCGGCCACCAACAGCGGAACAGCCTTGATTGTTGTCCGGCGTTCGCGTCGGGGCGCCTGACGCCGAAACTGCACGACGTTATTGCGCCGGCGTCGCCTCGGGCGGTCTTGAAGTATCGTGCGGAAGTCGAAATCATCCCCCATGCAGCCATAAACCATGGTTTTGGGTGTCCTGTCATCCGCCAAAGCTGTGACTTGGAGCCCTCGAATAGATCAACATCTATCGGCCCGCGGGATGCTGCCTTCATCATTGCTTCCATCCGGATGTCGCCATAGCATCTCCCGGGGGCAGTAGGGGGAATAGCGTGAAGGTGAAGATCGCAATCGCGGTTTGTCTGGCGTCGGCGGCAGCGCCGGCCTGGGCGGACAAGATGTTCGCTGTGACACCATCGGGTGCGGCGGAGATGCTGTTCGCGCAGGGGGCACAAGCCGTGGTCAGCACGATATCCGGAAAATGCATCGATACCCGTTGGACGCTGATCTCGTCGTCGGCATCCGAGGTGGTGTGTGAAGCGCCGATGACCATGGGCCAGTCGGTGCTGGGGCAGGTTCTGATGGGCAATAGCTACTCCACGCCGCCGCGCCGCTTCTTTCGTTTCAACATCGCAGAAGTGAATGGTGTAGCACGGGTCCAGGCATCAGGCTGGATGGAGCTCCAGATGGCCTTCGGCCAGATGCGCCGCACTGACTTCACAGGGCCTGAATTCTACAACGGCATTTTCAACTTCATGGCGTCAGCGGGCGGCCAGTTCCCGGTGGGAACTACCTTCCCCAATCATGTTGTCCTGGGGTTCAAGCCCAGCGAGGTGATCCTTGGCAGCTACCGCGGGATGAGGATCGACGAGTTTGCGCCAGGTTCGGCGGCCGCCCGGGCAGGACTGCAGGTAGGAGATGTCGTGACCGCAGTTGCGGGGAAGAAGTTCAAAAACCGGGACGATTATCTCGATGCGACAGCCCAGGCGGCGGAAAAGCCGGCCTATGCGGTCGAGTATATGCGTAACGGGAAGAAATTGATTGCGTCGGTTCAACGTGAGTTTCGGCCCCCGATCACTCAATCAGTCTTAGCTCAAGTCGCTCCGGCAACACCCGTGACGGTTGGTGCCCAGCCGGCATCAGTCGCCGATGAGCTGACCAAGCTTTTGAAACTCAGGGATACAGGGGTGCTGACCCAGGATGAGTTCGACGCTCAGAAGAAAAAGCTTCTGGCTCAATGAAATGAGGCGATAGGGGCTGATGGGCGAAGCGAACATGTCTGTGCGCTAACGGTCATCGAGTTACATGGAGCTGAAGGCATGCGGTAGGGGCTGACGCTGTTTCCGTGTCATGGCTACTTCCGCTAGCGGCCTTAAGAGCCGAATGCATAGCTATGGTCAATCATCCTCTCTCTCCATTTGTAGTCCGTCGATATGGACGGCAATCGCAGCCCCCTCCTCGCAAGTGCATCCATAATGGACTGAAATACTGTGATGAATTTTTCCGCTTTAACATGAATCACGTTGATTAGTGCTGGCAATTATGAAACCCGTCGGCTGAGGAAGGCGCGTAGGGGTTCGCGCCCAACGGGGGGTATATGGAATCGGGGGTTGGAGGTGCCGGACGGGGCGCTGATAGCGGCGTGCGCGCGCTCGCGACGCTTTTGGCCGTGCATAAAATGGCCGTTGATCCTCATCAGCTGCGCCATGAATTAGGGCATGACGGACCCCTTTTCGCAGCCGATATTCTTCGGCTCGCAAAGCGTCAGGATGGAGTAAGGGCGCGTTTAACTCGCATTCCCTTCGACAGATTGGCGCGACAGCCCCTGCCAGTGCTGGCCAACGGACCTGAGGGTTGGTTTCTCATTGGTCGCGCCACCGATGAAGAGGCCTTGATTCAGCGCCCCGGTTCTACTGTCGAGAAGCTGTCGAAGGAAGGGCTAGAGGCCATCTGGTCTGGCGAAATCATCCTCCTAACCACGCGGGAAAGCGTGGGTGGCGCGGCCGGTCGATTTGATATCCGCTGGTTCATTCCACAGGTTGTTCGCTATCGGAAGCTGATCGGCGAAGTGCTGCTGATTACGCTGGCGCTTAATCTTCTTGGCCTTGCCGCACCCTTGTTCTTCCAAAATGTCATCGACAAGGTGCTGGTGCATAATACGTTAGCCACGCTCCAGGTGTTGTCGCTCGGTTTTGTGGCGGTATCGATGTGGGAAGTAGCCTTCGGCTGGCTGCGTACCCGCCTTTACTCCGAGACCAGCCAAAAGCTGGATGTCGAACTGGGTTCGAAGCTGTTTCGGCACATGCTGGGTCTACCTCTTTCCTATTTCGAGGGGCGGCGCGTCGGCGACACGGTGACGCGCGTCCGCCAGCTTGAATCAATCCGCGAATTCTTGACCAACGCTTCCTTGTCGGTGCTGATCGATCCCGTCTTCACCATCGTCTTCTTGGTGGCGATGTGGATTTATTCGCCAACCCTCTTCTGGATCGTCGCTGCCACGATCCCGGCCTATGTCGTGGTGTCGCTGCTCGTTACCGGACCGCTACGCCACCGTCTTGACGAGAAATTCGAGCGCGGCTCGGCCAACAATGCCCTGCTGGTTGAAAGCGTGTCGGGCATGCAGACCATCAAGGCCGCTGCCGTCGAACCCCAATGGCAGGAGCGATGGGAACGGCAATTGGCGGGCTATAGCGCCGCCAACCAGCGTGTCATCAACCTCGGCAATACCGGCAGCCAGGCTGTCCAGCTCATCTCCAAGCTGAGCCTTGCCGCCATCCTGTTCTTCGGTGCCCGTGAGGTGATTGCCGGGGCCATGACGGTCGGCGCGCTGGTCGCCTTCAACATGTTCGCGCAGCGCGTGTCCGGGCCAGTAATCCGCATGGCGCAGCTCTGGCAGGATTTCCAACAGGTTCGGCTTTCGATCGACCGGCTGGGGGACGTTCTCAACCAGCCGGTCGAGCCGGGTGCCGGTTCTCGCGTCGCTCTGCCCGAGATCAAGGGTATGATCCGCTTTGAAGGCGTCAAGTTCCGCTATGGCTTGGACGGCCCCTGGACGCTGGAGGATATCGACATCCACCTGCCTGCGGGCGGTACGTTGGGCATTGCTGGATCATCGGGATCGGGCAAGTCCACCCTCACCAAGCTGCTCCAGCGCCTCTACACCCCAGCGGCCGGTAGGATCCTCATCGATGGCATCGATATCGCCCAGATCGACCCCAGTTGGCTGCGTCGCCAGATCGGCGTGGTGCTGCAGGAGAACCTGCTGTTCAACCGCTCGATTCGCGAGAATATAGCGCTCGCTCATCCGGCTATGCCGCTGGAGCAGGTGATGGCTGCGGCGCAGCTCGCGGGCGCGCATGAGTTCATCGTTGGTCTGCCCCAAGGCTATGACACGATCATCGAGGAGCGCGGCGTCAACCTGTCGGGCGGACAACGCCAGCGCATTGCCATCGCCCGTGCGCTGGTCACGCAGCCGCGCATCCTCATTCTCGACGAAGCCACTTCGGCTCTCGACGCGGAAAGTGAGGAGATCATCCAGCGCAATCTACGCGCCATGGCGCGGGGCCGAACTGTCCTCATCATCGCCCACCGGCTTTCGGCTATTCGCCAATGTGACCGCATCATGACGCTGGAAAAGGGGCGTATCGTGGAGGTGGGCACACATGATGAGTTGCTCCGCCAAGGGGGGCGCTACGCCAGCCTGCATCGTCGCCAGATGGGCATGAGCGAGGGCGTGGCATGAACAGCATCGCGCAACATTGGGATGTGGTCCGTGCCGCGCTCGCCGACGAAAAGAGGCGCGCGAAAAACCTGACCCGGGTCGATGACGTTACCTTTCTTCCAGCAGCACTGGAAATTATCGAACAGCCGGTATCGCCCACAGCGCGAGCCACTACATGGGTTCTATTGGTTGGGCTCGTCTTTACGATCCTTTGGCTAACCTTCGGGAAAGTCGATGTGGTGGCCTCGGCCCCGGGCCGCTTGGTCCCCGCGGATAACGTAAAGCTGGTTCAACCAGCGGAAGCTGGGATCGTCCGCGCTATTTACGTTCGCAACGGCCAGTTTGTGCGCAAGGGGCAGGTGCTGGTTGAACTCGACCCGACCGTCTCGACCGCCGAAACCGCCCAGGCCGAAGCGGCGCTGCAAACCGCGCTGTTCGATGTTGCACGCGCCAAGGCGGTGCTGTCAGCGTTGGACGGCAATGGTCTCGACTTTGTCGCGCCCGATGGAACAGCACCGAAGCTTGTTGCCACCCAGCGGGCCTTGGCGGCGGCGGAGCTGGCTGCGATCGACGCCTCTGTTTCAGGGCGTTCGGCAGATCTGCAGGCCGCAAAAGCTGCGCGTTCCGAAGCGCTTGTGCAGGCTGCCAAGCTGACCGAGACCCTTCCGCTCCTGGATCAGCAGCTCGACGCCTATGAAGGGCTACTGACAAAAGGCTACGCTGCGAAGCTCAAAGTAATCGAGATGCGGCGGCAGCGTTTCGCCACCGCTCGAGATCGCGAGGCTGCACTGGCGACGGCACGCAAGGCTGAGGCGCAGTCTTCGAGCGCCTCCAGCACGATGGTTCAGAGTAAGGCTGAAGCCCGCACCCGTATATTAACTGACCTCGCCAAAGCAGAGGCCGATGCGCGACTGCGTCAAGAGGAACTGACCAAGAGCCTGCAGCGCAGCAGCCTGCAGCGCCTCACGGCTCCGGTGGAAGGGACGATCACTCAGCTATCCATTCATACCATCGGCGGCGTTGTTGAATCGGCCAAGCCAATCATGGTCGTGGTGCCCAAGGGGGGCTCCCTTGTGGCTGAGGTCAAAATTCTCAACAAAGATGTTGGCTTTGTGCGCGAAGGTCAATCCGTGGCGGTCAAGCTCGAAGCCTACCCGTTTACCCGATACGGAACCATCCAGGGATATGTCGAGAGCTTAGGATCTGATTCTGTTGAGGACGAAAAGATCGGTCTGGTCTATCCGGCGCGTATCCGGCTTGGGCGCCTTCAGAGGTTGAATAAGGACATTCTGAAAGTTTCGGCTGGCATGGTCACGACAGCTGACATTCGGACCGGAAGCAGAAGTATAATCAGTTATTTGTTTAGCTCGATCAACGAAATCGGACTGGAAGCTGGCAGGGAACGGTGAAGGTGATTTCGTTAATAGGTTGACGATTCATGCTTTGTGAAACTTCGATAATACTCATTAAATGGCGCGGTGAAAAATGAGAAATTCTGTTCCTAAAACGATTTTTGTTGGATTTTTCATTTCGGTATCACCGTTTGTCAGTTCATGTAACATGCGTTCTGAAAATTCGAATCAAGCCTCAGAATATTCCGGTGAAAGAGAAAAAGAAGTCGAACCTGACTTGTATTACCGCACCGAAATTGTGGTGAAATACGATGGCCATCCTTATGTTATCTCCCGTGTGGTGACGTGTAAGCAACGTACCATAAAAGGGGGAAGCCTTGGCCAGACGGCCGATCTCACGACACGAAAAAGCTATCCCGCTTCGGTCGGCAAAGTAATGCATGACGGTAGCTTTCTTGCGCTCCGGCTTCCTGACCTTTGCTTATATAACCGCAAGTATGAGACTGGTAAACCGAGGGTGCCGGCGACCCGACTAGCAAATTGGGAAGAAGGGGGGGCATTTTCTATTTTCCCCCTTCTTGTTTGGGCGAACGACCGTCGGCATCCCAATCGCATCGAAGAGTATATTTCTCCAGGTTATTATAATAATGAAAAGACCAGGGTTGATATTGAGCGCTCAACTGTGCAATTTTATCTAAGAAATACTACGGTTCCTATTGATAAAGATTTAAATCTCGAAGATGATCCGCTTGCAGACAATGTCATTAGGATGGGTCATTTGGTCGAACGCAAGGCGCAAGTAGGTGACGCCTTCTTAGCAGTTGCGGCAGTGCCTTATATCAAGAACCCTTCATACGTTCGATCGGAATTCGATCACGAAACGAGCGATGCTTTGAAACCTTCTGCAGAAAAATCTGGAACTAGGTTTAAGAAAGTTAAGCAGTGTATCGAACGGCTACAATTTGGAAAGCCTGATATAAGTAACTTGCGACCAGAACCATATCTAGACTTTGCTCCAATGCCATTCCCAGATCGGATATTGCGAACAGAGCCCTCGTATCGATCCCGGTATAATAATATAAAGAACGATGATCAATATAAGGCATCATGCTATCGAATATTGGAAAAATTGATACCGTTCGAAAACGATGCAGGAAAAATCTATAAAGCAAGTCCGCAACGCGGGTTGCTCATATTTTTTCCACGCAACAGTTATAATATGAAGAGTGTTTTTCCTCTGAACGGAATTAACTACAGGGTTGGAGAATCAATTGAGGATTCTGGCCTAGATACATCTTACAAGATAGATCAATTTTGGAATTTAATTCTTGACCCCCACGCTGGCCAATAAGGAAGTGCGATCATGGTAACGCAGTCAGAATATGCGCTCATGAGCGCTGAATCGTACTACTACTATCGCCGATCGGGGGAGCAAGCCCTAGCGTCCAACTGGAACCTCGTTGATATCATATCGTATGATAATTCAACCTTCTCAGTTTCGGTATTCAGCGATGGTAGCAATTTTGTTTTCGCTTATCGTGGGACAGACAATTGGAACCTCACTGGAGGAGATATATCGGAAAATATTCAACTCGGTATTCAATCATTTATTGGCGCGCAGACAGATCATGCCATTGATGCCGTAAAATTATTTTTGCAACAAAATCCGACCGTCACTCTCGGTCAAATATCCTTTACTGGTCATAGCCTTGGGGGAGGCTTAGCCGGTATTGCTGCTGGATATTTTGATAGGCCAGCCGTGATCTTTGATCCTGCACCATTTGCAGATGAAATTGTGGATATGGCTGCGCGAGATGTACAGAATGGCACTCTATCTTGGGAAGATAGGCTTTCCTATATATCCAATGCCCAAGATAACGTCGAAATTGTACGCATTTCTGGAGAGATCTTGGATTTGGGATTCTCCCAGTTGGATTACTATTTCAAGTCAGGATTCTATGAAGAGATCGATATCGGGGACACGTTGAGTGAACATGTGCCCAGTAATATTGGTAATCTCGGAGCATTTCTCTTTGGAGATGCGCGCCAGCTTCACCATATCTCGACGATGGTGCTGGGTGCACTCGGGAAGGCGCAGGCGGCAGGTGATGAAATACCCGTCGATAACGCGTTCTTGGGTGCTGTGTATCAAACACTCTCGACCCAGCCCGATTTGCTCACGCGGCTCATAAGGGATAATGTCACCGCCATTGCCTCTACAGAGCAGGATTCCGAGAATAATCCGTCCAAAAAGCCAAGTCACGGAAATTTCGAACGACTTTTGATATTGAATTCTTCATTTGCGCAAGAATTTTCCAAATCATTCCGTAAAACTAGTTTGATTGAAGATGAAAATGGAAGAAGTTCTGTTTCCGATTCTATACTCGGCGATAACCATGTGGTGAGTGGGCTTCGCGATTCCATTATCGATCTCGGATTTATAATTGCACGTAAAATTGCTGAGGGAATGGATATCAGTTCACCTTCTTCGGAATCGATATCGGACACTATATATGGATCGGACGATAATTCTATCGTTTTGGACTTCTCGATCATAAATCGTATTACAGGTTATGGAGATTCAGAACAAGAACAATTTGTTCTAAGTTCCATATCTAACTTGTCACTCGATTTATCGAGTGAGATAGACAGTTTTACGTATTCGTTAATATCCGGTCAAATTTCAGATGCGATATCTTCAACATCCTCCTATCAGATCATTTTCGGGAGCATTGGCGGTAAGGGTTCCAACTACATCGTCGAGCACGACAAAGCCATTTTTCTTGGTGGAGAGTTAAACGACCGTTTTACTGGTGGCAATGATGCGGATGTAGCTATTGGCGGTGGTGGAGCTGACTTCCTATTGGGAGGCAGCGGTAATGACATGCTTTTTGGGGGCGATGGGGACGACACTATCGGAGGCGGCGATGGGATAGATCTCCTAGAGGGCAATGCCGGGAATGACCGCTTGGTTGGCGGAAAGGGCGATGATCGGGATGAGGGCGCAGTTAAAGGTGGCCTCTTTGGTGGCTTCGGCGATGATCTGCTCATCTCTGAATTGAATGACGGCGATGACGATATTGATGGTGGTCTGAACGGCATCGACCTGCCGCTCGGTGATGGAACAGACACTATCGTATATAAGTATTATCATGGAAATTCGACGATATCGATCACGCCAACCCCGCTTATTGGTAGCCAAAAGCCTTCGGATTTTGGCTTGACAATAGACGGTGCACGAGACGCGAATAATGTCGCAGGAAGCTTCGAAGACACAAACGATGTTCTGACATCCATCGAGCGCGCCGCAGTTGAAGCTGGCGATGGAAGCGATCACCTCATCATCGATGACAACTCCGATGTCGGCTACATCAAATATGTTGATCTCGGTAGTCAGGGAACGGAATTCAACGCCTATGACACGCTTGATGTCTCAGCGCTCAGCACCAACGTCACGGTCGATCTTCGTAACACGGCCGATCAGGTGCTTTATATCAACAATGGCATCATAAACGGTTCTGAACTCAGCCTTCGCAATGTTGAGAACGTAGAAGGGACAGAATACAAGGATGTCATCTACGGCACTAATGCTGTGCAGGGTGGACGACTCCGCGGCAATGGCGGAGATGACCTTTTGGTTTCCGGTCAAGGGGCGTCGGTACTCGAAGGCGGTGAAGGAAATGACACCTTGGTCGCGGGCGGGGTGGCCTCTCACCTTTTCGGGGGTACGGGCACCGATCTTTTCCACGTCGGCGCCAACGCGATTATTGAGGACGGCGAGCAACGCGCGGGAGAGGCGACATATTTTGCCGGTTTCAGACTAACCGGAGGTAGCAAGCAATGGTGGATGGAAGGAAATACCGCTTACTGGGCTCCTTTTTCCACTCTTAGTGCGGCATTCCCCGTAATCGGCTCTGAACTCATCTCTACTGCGGCCTTGTTGGTCGATACGGCCACAATGAAATTCGCCCAGTACCAGATTACTGCAGACGGGGCTTTAGCAATCAGTCTCGGCTGGGGATTGGGCGGTACAGCTTATGTCAAGAACTACTCTGTCGATTTCAACTCTGGCGTTGGTACGGCAGGTATTACGGTCTTCCAGGCGGGCGGTGCCGGCGGAAAGCAGATCGCTGGGCAGCGGATCAATAGCTATGTAAATCTGGCGCTCTATGCCGGGTTTGGGCACGGCCTCGAGGGCTATGACCCACTTGTGCTCGACCTTAATGGCGATGGCTATAACCTCGTGGCTGAAGATGCCTCGTCCACATATTTCGAATTTGATTCCGATGGCTTTGGCGAACACGCCGGTTGGGTACGCGGCACCGACGGCTTCCTAGTCAGGGATGCCAATGCCAACGGTAAGATCGACAACGTCACCGAGATGTTCGGGAACGAGACTACGGGCGGCTTTGACATGCTCGCAGGCTATGACGCTAATCTCGATGGCGTCATCGACGCCTCGGATGGCGTGTTCTCAAGCCTTTCGGTCTGGCAGGACTATGACCAGGATGGTGTAACGGACACCGGTGAACTGAAATCGCTGTCGGAACTCGGCGTTGTCTCGATCAATCTGACCCACAATGCGCCCGCCAGTCCAACGGTCATCGGCGGCAACACCATATCCCAGGTCGGCAGTTTCACGCGTGCTGACGGATCGACCGGCGGCATCGCCGACGTCCTTCTCGGTCTCAACGAAACGAACAGCCGCTGGCTCGGCGATAACAGCATATCCACTGCGGCTGCGGCTCTGCCCCAACTCACCGGTTTCGGCGAGATCAAGGATATGCGGGTTGCGATGACCGGCGATGCCGTCCTGATCGGACTGGTTCAGGATTATGTCGAGCTTCAGACGACCGACCTGAGCGCGCTGGAAGCAGGCGCGGAAGATATTCTTTACCGCTGGGCGGGCGTGGATGGCGTTACCGCGCAAAGTCTTGGCAGTGACGGCTTCGATACGCGCAAGCTTGCCTTCCTTGAGAAGTACACCGGCTATGAACTGATGGTGAGAAACGCTTCGGGAGAGATCGTCCTCGACAATCTCGACGAGGTGGAATCGCTCTGGCAAGATCAGCTGACGCGCCTTACCCTACGTCTGGCCGTTCAGGGGCCGCTCGCGTCGGATTTCTCGGGCATCGCCTATAATGCCGAGCGCGACCTGCTGGTCGCTAGCACTCCAGCGGCGCTGGGAGATCTCCTGCATGGTCTGCTGACCGATCTACCAAGCGATCCGACTGCCGCTGCAACGCAGTGGGCGAACTGGGCGCCACTGCTGGGTGCATTGACCGAGTCCATGGTCCGGTTCGACGCCAATGTCGTGCGCGCGGACTATGTTTTCGCGCAGCTCGTGGCCGCGATGGATGGTGTATCTCAGCCTCTGTCCCTCCAGCAGCTCTCGTCGGCACTGGGGATTGGCAATGTGCAGATCGGCACCGTAAGCAACGAGACGATTGCCCGCGCGGCTTCTGGAACTGCCATCTTCTACTCCGGCGGCGGCAATGATGTGCTGAACGGTGGAAGTGGCCAGGACGTCTATGTGTTCGGTCGGCAGATCGGTCATACCACAATCAATGACGTCGAAGCGCGGGAAGCCGGCGACCGGATCAGGTTTGCATTCCTGAATCGCTCGGACGTCAGCTTTGCGCGTTCCGGAGCGGATCTGCTCATCACCGTGACGGCGACCGGAGAGACCGTTACGGTCACCGGGCAATTCGCCGATGTGACGCCTGGCGGCGCGGATCTGATCCTCAGCTCCAACAAGGGCGTGGAGGACATTCAGTTTGCGGACGGCAGCGTCATGGAAATGCCGGCCATCATGATCGCGGTCGGGACCGGCACGGACGGTAACGATCATCTCATCGGCACGATGCATTCCGACGCTCTGACGGGCGGAAAAGGCAACGACCTGCTTCAGGGCGGCGATGATGCCGATCTTTATGTCATCAACGCGGGCGATGGCCAGGACGTCATCCAGGATAGTCAGACCACGCCCTTGCTGCGGGCGGCGGACATGCTTGTGTTCGGCGACGATATCGCCCCCGACGATCTTGTCATTTCCCGTTCAGGCGCGTCGGGGGCCGACCTGCTCTTCACCATTGGCTCCTCGGGGCAGAGCGTTCTGATCCAGAACCAGTTCGGTTATACCTCGCTCGGCTACAATGCTGCCCTGTCGATCAACTCCAGGATCGAGGCCTTTGCCTTCCGCGAATATGGCGATTCCTGGTCGTACAAGGATATCCAGCAGAAGTTGATCGCCCAGACGACCACGTCTGGAGCCGATGTAACCCGCGGCTTTGGCGATGATGACACCTTCCAGGCGTCGGCGGGCAATGATGTTCTCATCGGCATGGACGGCGCCGACACCTATAATTGGGGCAAGGGCAGCGGGAACGACACGATCGATGAGCAAGCGCTCTATATCGATGTTGAAGTCGGTCTTGGCGGGATTAGCCTCACGACCAGGGCGGACACAGTTCAGTTCTCCTCTGGCGTGACGCTCGCGGACCTCGCCTTCACGCGCGACAGCTCGGCGCCGGACCTCACCATCATGATCCTTTCGACCGGCGAAAAGCTGACGGTCAAGAACCAGTTCGCCGGTATCCAGACCGGCGTGCTGGGCGCGCAATGGTTCAATCGCGTCGAATGGTTCCAGCTTGCCGATGGTTCACGTATTTCGTGGCAGGATGTCGAAGCGCTGGTGACCACCGGTGGCGATGGCAATGACACGCTCTATGGCGACATCCTTTCCGATCACATGATCGGCGGCAAAGGCAATGACACGCTGTCGGGCGGCGGTGGCGGAGACATCTATGTCTTCAACGCAGGCGATGGGCACGACACGCTCAGTGATGGCGATACCAGCTTCCTTGGCGAAGGCTTCCTGACGGTCGATGGTTCGCCTGATATTCTCCAGCTGGGCGCCGGCATCACACCGGCAGACGTCGCATTCGGCCGCAACGGCAAGGATGTCGACCTGATCATCGGATCGAGCGGTGATCGTGTGACCCTCAAGGGCCAGGATGAGTATATCTATACGGGCGTTTTCGGCAATCTTTCCTCCTATCGGATCGAGGAAATCCATTTTGCCGATGGTACGATCTGGACTTGGCAGGACCTCAACCAGCGCATGATTGCCGCCGCTACGACGGCGGGCAATGACGTTACCGTCGGCACATCGACCGATGACGTCTTCGCCGCGAGCGCGGGCGACGACATCCTCGATGGCGCCGATGGCAGCGATACTTATGCTTTCGGCCGTGGGTCGGGTCACGATATCATTCGCGACCGGGTCGATAATATCCTGGACGGCTCCGCGGACAAGCTGGTCTTTGGCTCGGGGATTGCCCTGACCGACGTTGCTTTCTCACGGAACGGCGATGATCTCATCATCACGATCAATGACACTGGCGATAGTGTTAAGATCGAGCAGCAGTTCCGCTATGACGCCTGGTTCACCTGGCACCAGATCGAGACCTTCCAGTTCGCGGACGGCACGACGCTCTCCAACAGCGATGTCCAGGCCATCCTGCTGAATTCTACGTCTGGGAACGACACGCTGACGGGCTTCGGTTCGGACGATCTGCTCGATGGCGGGGCCGGTGATGACACGCTCATCGGCGCTGACGGGTCCGATACCTATAAATTCGGGCTGGGGTCTGGACACGACACGATCCAGGAATGGGTGAGCAACACCAATCTCGGCTCAAATGACACGGTCAGCTTTGGCGTGGGTGTCGCGCCTGGCGACCTCACCTTCTCCCGTAACGGCAATGACCTCATCATTGGGATCAGCGGTAGTAGCGATAGCTTGACCATAGCAGGTCAGTTCAACCAACAGGCCTGGTTCAACTGGAATGCCGTCGAGAATTTCACCTTCGCGGACGGAACGGTTTGGACCAAGGAGGAGGTCGCGGCCAAGCTCCTCGCCGGAACGGCTGGCGACGATGTGATGATCGGGACCTCCGGCAACGACCGGCTCGACGGTGGCGCAGGGAGCGACATGCTGAAGGGCGGGGATGGCTCAGACACCTACGTCTTCGGCCGCGACTATGGCCATGACGAGATCCAGGAGTCCGTTGGTTATATCCTTAACGGGGAAGACGACCGAGTGGTGTTCAAGCCGGGCATCACCATGTCCGATCTTGCTTTTGCCCGTTCAGGTAACGACCTCCTGATCTCCATCGCCGGTACGGACGATCAACTGAAAATCACTGGTGAATTTGCCTACAGCGCCTGGTTTACCTGGAACGATATCGAACGCTTCGAACTGAGCGATGGCACGGTCTTCACCAAGGAAGACGTGCAGGTCAAATTGCTGCAATCGACCTCCGGCGATGACACCCTTGTTGGCTTTGGCAGCGATGACGTTCTCGATGGCGGCGCGGGCAACGACACGCTGATCGGCGCGGACGGATCGGATACCTACCGCTTCGGGCATGGCTATGGTCACGACACGATCCAAGAGTGGGTGGGTAACACCAACCTTGCAAGCTGGGATACGGTTGCTTTCAGCAGCGATGTAAGTCCGGACGATCTGCTGGTCCGCAGGCAAGGGAATGACCTTGTCGTCAAGTTGAAGAACAGCGACGACAGCCTCGTTGTTCAGGGCCACTTCAACCTTGCCGCTTGGTTCACCTGGAACGCTGTTGAAGCTTTCACCTTCGCCGATGGGACGACCTGGTCACCTGAAGCAATCGTTGCCCATTCACTCCTTCCTACCGATGGGGACGACGATATCCTTGCGACCCAGGGTGCGGACAGCCTGTCGGGCGGTAAGGGCAACGATATCATCCGCGGTTGGTCGGGTGACGATAGCTACCACTATGCGCCCGGTGACGGGAACGACCTCTATACCGATGATGGAGGTAACGACGTAGTCTATCTGGATGGGATCCTGTCACCCAGCGTGACGGTCACGCGCTCGGCGACCGATCCTTCGGATATGGTGCTGACCTTTGCCAACGGTCAGACCCTAACCATCGACAATCAATTCGATGGCGGTCCGAGCTGGGGCATCGAGACTTTCATTTTTGGTGACCAGACCCAAATCTCCGCTGCCGATCTTCAGGTGCGTTATTTTGCCGGGCTCACCACGTCCGGGAATGACACTATCACGGGCACGTGGCGCGCAGATATCATCTCCGGGGGAGATGGGAATGACGTCATCGACGCAGGCGACGGAAACGATATTCTCACAGGCGGCGCTGGCAACGACACGATCCGTGCAGGCAACGGCGCCGATGATCTTACCGGCGGAACAGGCGCCGACCGCCTTGAGGGCGCAGGCGGTGACGATGTCTACCGTTTCAACGTCGGCGATGGCCAGGACACGATTTACGACAATAATGAAGGCTGGTCCTACGGCAACTGGACCCTGTTCGATGGCGGTAACGACCGCCTTGAACTGGGTGTGGGTATCAATCCTGCTGATATCGACGTGGTTGAGCAGGGCGCCGACAATCTGCTGCTGACGGTACGCGGGACTGGCGATCAGATCCTGCTGCAGGGTGTCGTTTCGGCAACGGAGCGCCGCCTGGAAACGATCCACTTCGCCGATGGGACAACATGGTCCCACGCCGACCTCATGCAGCGCGCGCTGGTGGCGACCTCGGGCGATGACATCTTTTACGCCGGTACGTTGCCGATGACGCTCTCGGGCGGGGCTGGCAATGACACGCTGACCGGCAGTAATGGCATCGACACGATTTCCGGCGACGCGGGCAATGACCTAATCGACGCACGGGATGGCGACGATGTGGTCTCGGGCGGTGCGGGTGACGATACGCTCAAGGCTGGCGGCGGTGCCGATGATATTTCTGGCGGTGCGGGTACGGACCGGCTCGAAGGCGCCGGCGGCAATGATGTCTATCGCTACAATCTGGGCGACGGTCAGGATACGATCTACGACAGCAATGAAGGCTGGTCTTATGGCAGCTGGACCCTGTTCGATGGCGGCAATGATCGCCTCGAATTGGGCGCGGGTATCACGCCGGCAGACATCGCGGTCGTCCAGCAGGGCGCCAACGATGTGCTGCTGAAATTCCGCAATGCGGGTGATCAGCTTCTGTTACAGGGCGTGGTATCATCGACAGAACGGCGGATCGAGACCATCCATTTTGCTGATGGGACGACATGGTCTCATGCTGACCTCATGCAGCGCGCGCTGGCATCCACGCCAGGCGACGATGTCCTGTACGCAGGCACGTCAGCTTCCATCATGTCGGGTGGCGACGGCAACGACACACTCAACGGCAGCGAATATAACGACGTCCTTTACGGCGACGCGGGCAACGACACGCTGCTTGGTAATGGCGGAGCAGACATCCTAGCCGGCGGTACGGGCACGGATCGGCTGGAAGGTGCGGCGGGAGACGATGTCTATCGCTTCGGCCTGGGCGATGGTCAGGATACGGTCCTCGATGAGAATTGGGGATGGTGGTATGGTGATCGCATGCTGTTCGATGGCGGGAACGACCGCCTGGAACTGGCCGCTAGCATCAACCCCGCCGATATCGATGTCGTGGAGCAGGGCGCTGACAATCTGCTGCTGAAGATTCGCGGTACGGCCGACCAGATCCTGCTGCAGGGCGTCGTTTCAGCGACCCAGCGCCGCATCGAGACGGTCAGCTTCGCCGACGGCACGGTATGGACCCATGCCGATCTCATGCAACGTGCTCTCACGCCGACGACGGGCGATGATGTCTTCTATGCCGGCACACTGCCGATGACGCTTTCCGGCGGCGACGGCAATGACACGCTGACCGGCAGCGACGGCGTCGATACGATCTCCGGTGATGCAGGCAATGATACGATCGACGCGCGTGAAGGTAATGACATCCTTGCCGGCGGCGCTGGCAACGACACCCTCAAGGGCGGCGGTGGTGCCGATGACCTCTCTGGTGGCTTAGGTATAGACCGTCTCGAGGGCGCGGGCGGTGACGATGTCTACCGCTTTAACCTCGGTGATGGCCAAGATACGATCTACGATAACAATGAGGGCTGGTCCTACGGCAACTGGACTCTGTTCGATGGTGGCAATGATCGCCTTGAACTCGGGGCAGGTATCAACCCCGCTGATATCGATGTTGTCGAGCAGGGCGCAGATAATCTGCTGATCAAAGTTCGAGGCACCAACGACCAGATCCTCCTGCAGGGCGTCGTTTCGGCAACGCAGCGGCGCTTGGAAAGCGTTCGCTTTGCGGACGGCACGATCTGGACACACGCTGATCTCATGCAGCGTGCTCTCACACCAACCGCAGGCGATGACGTCTTCTATGCTGGTACGCTGTCGATGACGATATCCGGTGGAGACGGCAATGACACGCTGACAGGCAGTGATGGTAATGACACCATCTCAGGCGACGCTGGTAACGACATTATTGATGCACAGGCCGGCAACAACGTTCTTTCTGGCGGCGCTGGCAATGATATTGTCAAGGCCGGCAACGGCGCTGACGATATCTCGGGCGGTAGTGGCACTGATCGGCTTGAAGGGGCTGGAGGCGACGATGTTTACCACTTCAACCTCGGCGACGGTCAGGACACGATCTACGACAGTAATGAGTATTATTGGCTCGGCGATTTCTATCTAGCCGAGGGTGGGAACGATCGCTTGGAGCTAGGCGCAGGCATCAATCCGAACGACATAGATGTAATTCAAAGAACGGACGGAAATCTGCTGCTGCAGGTGCGCGGAACGACCGATCAAATCATGTTGCAAGGTGTCGTTCCTGCTGCTCAACGTCGAATCGAAACTGTGCGCTTTGCTGATGGTACTACATGGACCCACGCAGATATGATGGCGCGCGCCGTTCTCGATCCAACGATCCGCGGCACGGCGAACAATGACTCGATAACATTGGCGAGTGACTATGTGGTCGTGGACGCTGGCGCGGGTAACGACACTCTCACGGTAAGCGCGAATGGCGGTGGCCGCATCCTTTTCGGCGCTGGTTCAGGCAGCGACGTGCTGAACAATCCAGGTTCTGGATATACTCGAACTGATCAACTCGATCTTCAAGGCCTTAACCCTGCTGACGTCAGCCTCCAGCGCGTGGGCGATCAGTTGAAGGTGAAGATTGTCGCGACTGGTGAGACATTCACCGCGTCCTCCCAATTTGCCAATGGTGGTCAGGTCCAGGGCTTGGGATCGCTCAAGTTCGCCGATGGAACCGTGTGGGATCGGTTGCGCATTCAGCAGGAAGCGTGGTTTCGAGGCACGGCTGCTGGGGAGACAATGTATGGCACGACCGGTGCTGACACGTTCCTTGGCGATGGCGGCAACGACTATCTCGTGGGTGGAGCTGGTGACGATACCTATGTTTATCGTTCCGGTGACGGCAGCGACGTGATCTACGATTATAACGCCGGTGCCACCGACTTGGATGTTCTGAAGTTTGCAGATCTCAATCCGGATGACCTGATATTCCGGCGGTCGGGTGATCATCTTTATATCAAGGACAAGACGACCGGCCAAGAAATCCAGGGTCAATATCAATTCCATGCTTCGAACCAAGATATGGTTGAAAGCATAAGGTTCGCCGATGGCACGATATGGGACGCTGCGCGCATTCGGCAGGAGGCCTGGCTTCGAGGCACTGCTGGTGGCGAGACAATCTATGGCACGACTGGTGCTGACACATTCCTTGGCGATGGCGGCAACGACTATCTCGTGGGCGACGCTGGTGACGATACCTATGTTTATCGCTCCGGTGACGGCAGCGACGTGATCTACGACTATAATGCTGGTGTCACCGACCTGGATGTCCTGAAGTTTACAGATCTTAATCCAGATGATCTGATATTCCGGCGGTCGGGTGATCATCTTTATATCAAGGACAAGACGACCGGCCAGGAAATCCAAGGTCTGTACCAATTCCATGCTTCGAACCAAGACATGGTTGAAAGCATAAGGTTCGCCGATGGCACGATATGGGACGCCGCGCGCATCCAGCAGGAAGCATGGCTCCGGGGAGGTGCAGCCGGCGAAAGTATCGGCGGTACAGCCGGGGCAGATACCTTCCAGGGAAATGGCGGCGACGACTATCTCGTTGGAGGTGCCGGTGATGACACCTATGTCTACCGTTCAGGGGACGGCAATGACCACATCTGGGACTATAATGCGGGTACTCCCGACACCGATACACTCAAGCTGGTCGATCTCAATCCGGCCAATGTGCAACTGCACCGTTCTGGCGACCATCTGTACGTCAAGGATCTGACGACCGGTCAGGAAATCTGGGTCGAATATCATTTCTACTCGGACGGCAGGGACGTGCTTGAGCGGATCCAGTTTGCCGACGGTACGATTTGGACTAAGGACTATATTGCACAACTGCTCAGTCCGCCGCCTGCCATCGCAGGCGACGCCGTGACTTCTGGTTCTGTGACGGAGCAGACGGCAACGACCGGATCGACAAGTTCAGATAGCGTCGCGGGCGCCCTGCGTTTCACGGATGGCGCGACTGGCGTGACCCACAGCGTCACCGTCAACAGCGTCAATGCTTCGGGAATCGTCTCGGGATTGCCATCGAATGCTACCTTGCTTCCGCTGCTGAGCTTCGGTGCAGTGACAGAACCCAATGGCACAGCTGAAGGCGTTTCGACTTGGACGTTCAGTGGACAGGACAGCCTGTTCGATTACCTGGCAGCGGGGCAGACCACTCAGCTGGTCTTTGCCGTTACCCTGTCGAACAGCGCCGGCAAATCAGTCTCGCAGAATATTACCGTGACCGTTACCGGCACCAATGACTTGCCGCTTGTCGCTGCGGGCACCTCAGCAACGGGATCGCTTACTGAATTGGCGGCGACGGCGGGCTCTTCCGCCAATGACACGGCGTCTGGTAGCTTGCGCTTCACGGATGGGGACACGCCCAATACACACAGTGCCTCCGTCCTTTCGGTCACGGCGAGCGGAACGACGTCGGGCCTTCCGACCAACGCCACGATGCTGAACTGGCTGGCTAAGGGCACGCTTGTCGAGCAGGTAGGGAGCACAGCAGGATCGCTTCCCTGGAGCTTCGCGGCGCCGGACAGCTCGTTTGACTATCTGGGCGCAGGCCAGGTCGCTACCCTGACCTATGCTGTCCAGATTGCCGACAATATAGGGGGCACAGTCACGCAAAATGTCGTCATCACAGCGACAGGAACAAATGATACGCCACTGATAGGTGCGGGCACGACCGCGACCGGTGCAGTTACGGAACTGGCGAACACAAGCGGCTCGACCGCCAACGATGTCGCAAGCGGGACCCTGCGGTTTACCGACCTCGACCTCGCCGATACCCACGGCGCGTCGGTGCTCTCGGTTGCAGCAAGTGGTACGACGAGCGGACTGCCAGCCAACGCGACCCTGCTTGCTATGCTGGGACTAGGTTCGGTGACCGAGCAGGCGGGCGCGACCGCCGGTTCGCTGCCCTGGACCTTCACTGCGCAGGACAAGACGTTCGATTACCTCGGAGCAGGCCAAACCGCGACGCTTAACTATGTCGTTCAGCTTTCCGACGGCAATGGCGGCACCGTGTCGCAGAATGTGACGGTGACCATCACCGGCACAAATGACACGCCGCTGGTCTCGGCGGGGACAATCACGGGCGCGATTACCGAATTGGCCTCGGTGACGGGATCCTCTACAAACGATACGGCATCAGGAACCCTGAAGTTCACCGATGCTGATCCGACCGACACGCACAGCGCCACGATCCTTTCGGTCGCAGCGAGTGGAACGACCTCGGGGCTTCCTGCTAATGCGACGATGCTGGGTTGGCTCAGCAAGGGCGCGCTCGTCGAACAAGCGGGTGCAACGCCTGGATCGCTGCCATGGAGCTTCGCGGCGCCTGACAGCGTA
>Ga0105249_10001587_pt1 | contig 19927 bp, 15 predicted proteins | sample KBSS44metaG_FD_81522 | JGI IMG/M metagenome (GOLD analysis project Ga0105249, IMG submission 81522) | Switchgrass rhizosphere microbial communities from Kellogg Biological Station, Michigan, USA - KBS S4-4 metaG | ecosystem: Host-associated > Plants > Roots > Rhizosphere > Soil | place...
AGCATCCTTAGCGGACAAGCCGCAACGTGAGATGAATAGGCTCGGAAACGAGGGGTGCAGGATGATTGACCATCTTGGTTCGCCGCGATATTCGACAAGGGCGACGAACGTCACCATATCCCAGCAACGCGTCGAACTCTGTTCGATAGCGAACATTGGATAGATTGCGGACCATGGCGACGCTACACCGGTTGCTCGCGCGACGCCGAGCGCTATGTTCGTCAGCGTACAGACGATCGTCGCTGTTCAAGAGCATCGTCATGGCTGCGCGGCAGGGAAGCTAGCGTCAAGAAGCAAGCAGCGGCAGCTTGACGTGACAACGATGTTCGCACCCGGCTGGTGCGCCCCGAAGCCCCCGCTTTGGTCCAGCCGGGCACTGTCTTGCCATGCTATAGCCGAAAGCGATGATCGGCCGCTTTGGCGGATGCAGAGGCTTCGAGGCCGTGGAGAACTCAGGGTTGTCGCAGAGGCGGGTCTGCTGCTCTAGCCGACAATAGCGGACGCACGATGCGACCGCATCCGGAGACCATTAAAGGTTTTCAGCTATTTGACTGGCCGTTAAGCCGCTGCTGGAAAAATTGCAGAGCCCGCATATTGGCTGTTCGAGTCGGGAACGCTTTGCGGACCATCGCTGGCTTGCCCTTCAGCGTGAGCGCGTACACCCGCGTAGAGTCCTCTGTGCGTTCGGGAAGCTTGAGGATCTCGTCCTTTTCTTCTTCCGTTGGCGCACGCGGAGCCGCCACGCTGTCGCCGAGTTGCAGCGGCTCCAGCTCCGATTCCGGAATCGACAAGACCAATTCCGTCGCCTTGTGCATCAACGGCCAGAACCAGGCGGCATAGGCCGGATTCAACTCCCAGCAGATGAATCCATCTGCGCTATCGAGCACTTCCCCGACAACCGCGTGCTCGCCTTGCGTTCCGGCGAGACGGCGCAAGCGTGCGGGATCGGGCTGACGCACAGCCTTGGATTTGAACGTCTTGCTCACCAGCGTTTACCACGACGCTTTTTGTTTTCGTCGAGCAAGGAGACTCGCATGTACGAATCCCCTTGCGAGCTTCCATCGAGCGCCGCGATGGCGGCGCGAGCCTCATGACCTTCCATTTTCAATTGCGCGAAGCCTTTGCATTCGTCACTGAAAAGATCCTTCGAGAGCCGTACGTCGAACACACGGCCATGGGGCGTGAACAGATGTTCGAGCGTCATCTGCGTCATCGACTTGGGCAGCCCACGAATAATCATCGTCAGCACTTTGTTGGCTCCTTGGAAAGGGTAAAACTCAAAGCTTCATCGCTCCGCAAGCAATCATGCAGCGGCGACGTTTTCCGCCTGAGGACCTTTCTGGCCTTGGGTCAAATCGAAGACGACGCGCTGGCCTTCGGCCAGCGTACGGAAACCCGCGCCGGTGATGGCACGGAAATGAACAAACACATCAGGTCCATTCTCGCGTGAAATGAAGCCGAAACCCTTGGCATCATTGAACCACTTGACGGTACCCAGCTGGCGGTCAGACATACTTGTAACTCCCAAAAAAAGAAATGACGAGCCGGTCTGCGAACAAACCGACTACTGGGATGCGAAGGGAGTGGAGAGCGGGAGTAAAACCGCGCCATTGCGCGCGATCAGGTCACAGACTGCGACCGCCAAGGCAAGCTCAGTCGTAGAAGTATAACACGTTTCAGCCCGAGCCGCCCGAACCCGTGTTTCTAGCCTACGGAAACATGCTTCGAACTGAATTTCTGCTGGTGCAATCGCAGGCACTCAGCATCGGCGAAGCACGAACGCAATCTTCGGCAAGGCCGTCGCCAAAGAATCGTGCATCCGATTCTCGGCATCGTCGATATTCACGTTCTTCGCCGAGGCCAGCAACGAATAAGTGTGCATTCTGCGATAGCCACCGCCGGATTCGACGCGGCTCACGGCAGCGTCCTCCGACCTGCAAGCCGCCGACCACAGCTTGAGCAGCTCGTTGCGGCCAATTCCGTTACTGGCGTCCAGACGAAATTGAAGCAGAGCCACCGGAATCGCCATTGAAGCACTCCTAATAAAGAGTGTGCAGTATGCGCCTTTCTGCTCACGGCGGCCGGTTGGGCATAGATCCGAAGGCCAACATCTCGCAGCCAAAGGCAACGAGAATGTTAACGTTAGGCAAACGCGCCTGGTTTCATTTCGTGAAACTGTAAAGGGGTTTGAGAGTTCATCTCAATCCGCGGACCCATCTACGGATCTCCACCGAAAACCGGGAGTGCGAAAATTCCTACACGAATTTCCGTACTCTGCTGACTTGCAAAATCTCTGCGCTGCAGAGCACGGTCCGATGCTTGTGATCGTGTTTGACGATGCCTTGAGGTCGCAGGGCCGACAGAGGCATGAACGTCTGTTTCCGACCAGCTCCGGTCCGTCACTCGCTCAAATTCCTTACCGGAAAGCAGTCGTTCGTCGTTGGTGGCTTGAGTGAGTAGCTGCCCATCTCTACCCACGATAAGATTCGCTAATCGCCCTGCCTAGCTTAGCTAACGGCCGCAGACGGCCAAAGGCGGGTGAAGTTCGAGAGCTGACCGTAGTGGTCGGCAGCCGCGGTTACCACCAGGCGCAGCAAGACGTGATCCTCATGCCGATCACCAGCCAGGGCCGCGCCGGCGCCTTCGGCGAACTCAATCTCGCACACTGGCAGGCGGCTGGACTTGCCAAACCCTCCACCGTCAAACCTGTCCTCGCCACGCTCGAACAGCGCCTCGTCCTCAAAACCTTCGGCCGTCTTCACGGCGACGAGCTCAATTCCTCGCCATCGCCGCCCTGCGCAAAATGGCAAGCAGGTGGCTGTCGGGTGTCTTCTAGAATTGGGTTGAGACTGATGGGTTGTGATAAGGTCTCCTCTTCAAAACAACATCTTACGCATCATCGCCGTTACGACCGCCTGAGTTCTATTGACGGAATTGAGCTTCTGAAGGGTACGTGTGACGTGGAAGGTCACGGTCCGTTCCGAAATTCCTAGGATTGTCGCGATCTCTCCTGAGGTCTTGCCGGCGGCTGTCCATCGCAGCACCTCACGTTCCCGAAGGGTCAATTCGTGGTCCACCTTCGACTGGCGTTTCGTCAATTCTAAGCTGCTAATTGCGCCATGGGCCAAATGAGTCAGCCAGAATAGTTTGGTCTCTGACTCGTCGAGCTCCTTCGCCGACACGACATCACTTGAACGTGCGAGTGAAAGTATTCCGGTGCTGTAGTTCGCACCATGGGTCGAAGACGCCCAGCCGAAACGCACACCGTGCGCATTCGCCTCCTCCCAAAATGCCGGTTGAGCCTCGTAAGTATCGTATGCCCACGTCAATGGCGTGGCTTCCTTGACCACGCGCTTCAGCATCGGATCTATGTCCAGATATTTATGGGAAAAATAATGATCCAGCCACTCTTGTGGATAGGTACTAGCCCAGATCACAGAAGGGCTATGAATGGGGACAGGCAGGCGTAGCACATAGGAGCAGTAGTCGAAGCCGAAATCGCGCGAAATGTCCGCCAACTCTCCGACGATTTGGTCGCTCGAACCACCAGCCTGGGATATTCGCCAAAGACAATTTTCGCGCCAACTCATTGTCGCCTTCTCTTGAGGGAGTATGCGGCCTTGACAGATAGCCATATCCGACAACGGGCTAAAGTTCTCTCTTTTCGCCACAAAGCGCCGTGATGATGGTCGCACAGCACAAGATCCGGTCGAACTTCCGGCTTCCTGCGTCAGGTTGATTATGGAAACTTCCTATCCATTCCACCAGCGCCGCATATGGTTTGATGAGCAACTGCCCGACGATCTCGCACCCGAAATCATTGCCTTTCGTACGGGGTACTGCGAGTGGAAGAGCAAGTACAATTTTGTCTTGGATCAGCATTGGTACGAAGCCAAGCGCGGTGGCGCCCCGAAGATGGACTCGGTCGGTTGACCCAAGGTGGCGGCGGACCAATGTAGCGTTGAATGCTTGGTTCTCAGTGCGCCTTGGCGCGATCGAATTCTATTGTCCTGGCCTGTAAGAGTTTACAGTTACCGAGCTTAACGTTTTCGTTTGCAATGCCGCAACTACAAACGAGTTGCCGGGAAATGGTGACAACATTGCAATGGACACGCGACGAACTGTCCCCGGAATTAGAGACGGAGCTAGCCGCATACCGCTACACGCGTTTGTGGGAAAGCTGGCATAGAATCTGCCCTGCCGGGCTGGACATGAACGGGACCGGCTCGAAGGACCGGGCAATGTCTACGCAGTCGTCAAGAACACGAATGGAAGAATTTCGAGCTGCGCACGGCTTTTGCCAACCGCTGAGCCGTACTTACTCGCCGAAAATTCTCCACGCCCCCGCTTGACGGAACAACCTTACTGTACAGCCTGATGTCTTGGAGCTGCCAAGATTCTCCGCACAGTCAGCTCAACCGGGCTGCGCTTTGCTTCGAGAAGAAGCATGACAGTGATTCTGCACAGCGGGAGCCGGCGATGTTTCGCGTCCCGGTGCCCGCGGCGGGCCTACTGTCGACTCGCGCTACACCGAACGGTACGGTAACTCGAGCATTAGTGCACGAAGGCGACTTGGTCCTTCAAGATCAGCCGTTGCTCGATTTGTCGACCGATCTCGACAATGAGCTGCGCATGCAGCGAGTCTGCCTTGATGCCGATCTCGCGCAGCCCTCGCTTGGCATCTTGCGTGGACAACGCGCGCAAGGCGTGGAGGCAATGTTGTGAATGCTATGACTATCCGTGTTGCATTTCCAATTCAGACATGCATTAAAGCCCAAAAGCCGGAGGATTTATGAAAAATGGTTTTGCCTTTGCTCTCACACTTTTGACTTCAATTACGAGTTCGCAAACGTATGCTTTCACCAATGCGGATGGGTCGTTAACTTTTCACGAAATTAAACAAGAAAAATTTAATGCCATTAGAGACAATAAAGGGCATATTCAATATATCGTACAGTTATCCGATCATGAACTAGAGAAAATGCCGGAGAAATTATTAAGGCCCTCAAAATTTCCAAACTATCAAAGGTCAAAAGCCGTAAACCTCGTTACGGCTTTTGAGCAAGATTATAATCTTCATGCAATAGCAATGACAAGTTGGGCCAGCTTGATTTTTATTGCCTTCTTGACAGATGAACAAGTTATTTTGCTAAAAAATGACCCTCGTGTAAAAAATATATTTGTCAATCATTCCATTGTGCAGAGCTTTAATTCTATAGCGGACGCCACGGCGGTTTGGAACGATCAAGTCAATGGCTCAGTCGCAAAATCTTGGGGAACGGTTGCCGTAAATTCTTCTGCGACACAGGCTAGTGGGTCAGTCTTGGTTTACGTCGTCGATGGCGGGGTCGGTCAACATCAGGATTTGAATGTTGTTGAGTGGGCAAATCCGAACCTATCTGGCGGCTCGATTGCTTGCGGTAGCCGGTCAGGAGCTGGGATTTCCCCCTGCGTATCTAGCCAGATGAAAAATTTGGTCGGTTGTTATCCGCATGCAACCGCCGTCGCGGGCATAGCTGGTGCCAAAGGAATTGGAGCCGTAGGTGTAAATCCAAACGTCAAAATCGTGTCTGTCGCCACACTTTCATCGGCCGATCCGACTTGCCTTTCACTACAGTCATATAACGTAGCCAATTTGGCCGTGGCACTGGATTGGGTTGCTGCTGATATTTCAACGTATAACGCAAATGGTTTGACGAGTGTTGTAAACATATCCTCGAACTGGGACTACGGACCGGATATCGCCCCGATAGTTCAGAGCATATATAACCTTTCCCACCCATCGTCCGGACCTGGCGCATTAGTAGTACAGTCCGCTGGTAACGATGCCCAAGATGCATGTAATCACGCATACCCAAATACTTCCAGTAGCGATGGAGTACTTGTAGTAGGTGGGTTAAATAATCACGGCCAATCGGTGGTGCCTCTAACCTATACTTATAGTCCGAATATATTTGGATTTTGGAAAACCTCTAATGTTCTAGGACGCGCTCCGGGATCCAATTATGGAAATTGCGTGGAGCTATGGGCACCAGGTGACTCAATTTATTTTCCCTTGGCGAACCCGACTTCCTACGTCACACCGACCAACATTGTTCAATACCCACAGAACGGGAATACCGTCTACACTACATATGGATTTGGTTCCGGTACTTCCTTCGCTGCTCCACACGTATCTGGGCTGGCGGCAAAGTTGATCCAGGACGGCCAGATCAAATCACCTTCTGCAGCGGAAGTCGCTGTTAGAGGCAAGGCGCATTCCCTGGGATCTACAGATTTGTCAGGCCTCTCAATCAAGATGCCGACGCTTAATGGAAATTTGCCGTACCCGAGCCAGACTCCGTATGGAGAAGTCCGAATTGAAAGTGGATCTAACGTATGGATAAATGGAATCAATTTGTCCACAAACTATGACCAATCTCAATCTACTCCAGTCTTCGGTGGCGGGTTTACGCTAACGTTCAAGTCGCGAGGGTTGAGCAACTATGGATGCACCTTGCAGCGGGACTACGCGCCTCCGTTCAATGGAAGCCCTACGAATCTCGCGACAAATGTTCAACTATTTGGTCCGACGTTCTATAACTGGAATCCTAGCGGTGGAGCTTCCACGGTTTGGATGATACTGTCGTCCTGTTTGCCTTACGGAATACAGGTAATCAATTAGCGTGACTAGATTGATTGAGCCTCTGGAGCAATTCAGAGGCTCTTCCGATAGGCTCACTGAATGGAGGGCCTTGAAGGGCGCGTGAGGGAAATGGAAATATCCCGTGCAACAGCGACCAAAGGAACGAATCCACCCCCTGTCGAGCAAATTGCCACGTCGCGTTGTGGTGCAAACGCGCAGGCCGTCGCCGTCATAGTCGGTCCAAGTTTGTCAGCTTACAGCCACGCTCTTACGCTGAGCAAAGATCTCTCGCAAACGCTTCTTATCTATGAGAGTTCCTACGATAAAGTGGACACCCGTGGACTGCTGCCGGTTCCGCGCACACCATCCTAAGCTAATTGCGTCTGCGCTTCGAACTGCGCCGGGCTGTGGTATCCGATCGTCGAGTGTTGCCGCTTTGTGTTGTAGAAGCATTCGATGTAGTCGAACACGTCGGCCTTGGCTTCACTCCTGGTCCGATACGTTTTGCGCGCCGTGCGTTCGGTCTTCAACGTAGCGAAGAAGCTCTCCATCGCTGAGTTGTCCCACACGTTGCCGGAGCGACTCATGCTGCACGTGATGCCCAGCTCGCGCAGCAGGCGCTGGAAGTCGTCGCTCGTGTACTGGCTGCCGCGATCGGAGTGATGCAGCAACGCATCCGGTCGACCACGTCGCCACACCGCCATCATGAGGGCGTCGGTCACCAACTGCGCGGTCATGCTCGACTGCATCGACCAGCCCACAACACGGCGTGAGTACAGGTCGAGCACCACCGCTACGTACAGCCATCCTTCCGCCGTCCACAGATAGGTGAAGTCGGCCATGTCCGCAATCGGCCAAAAGCAGACTTCCAAATGGTCGAATTACTTGCCCTCAAGCAGCCACTCGCAGGTCCGCCTGTGGGCGTGCGTGTTACGCCAGCTGCTTGCCGCACCTAGCGAGATTCGCTTTTGGTTTCCCGCGTCGAAGTCTGCCTGGCTCGTTCACGCACCCTGCTAACAACCAAGCAGAACCGAGCAGAGCGAGGTGCGACGGACTCGCACATCGACCAGTTCAACGGATGGAAGGCGAAGTGGCCGAGCTACAGGACATCCGATCAAGCCATCCCTCTAGTGATAGCGGCTGCCGGACCCGCATGGACCCGTGATCTAGCTGCAGCGACGAGACTGCTCAATCAGCGACGCGTATTGGCGTTCAACCGCCACCATCATCGAACCGGACCGCGCTGGGAAAGCCGCTTTCGGTCATACCTGGTGGATACCGAACAACCTCACATGGCTCGCGCTGCCGTGGTTGATACACCGAGCGTTGTCTGGTCGAGCGCACGGACGAACCTGAGACTCGCCGGATAATAATCCGTCATCTTTTCCAGCTGCGTCACTCTTTCTCAGCCGAGTGTATGCCCGGAATTATGCTTCTCTTTGAAATATCTATCAAAAGCCAAGGCTTTGATTTCTCCAAAATAACTCGCTTAAGCGCCGCATAGAGTTTATTGAATACTCCAATCTTAAAAAATGAAGCCCCACCATAACTAGCTCGTTCCTTAGAATTAGATCCCTCCGAAACCTCCCATATCTGGTCGACGACAAAATAAGTTCTAAAAAACCCTTCATTCATCCACTCGATGTTTTCATTCCTTAAGCGATCGATTAAAGAATTTTTAATGCTCTCAACAGCGTTACTTGCACTGGTAGCTCTCGTAAGGAATGTGCAATACATTCCGACATTGGGTTTGCTCGATCCTGACAGAGCAAGAAATGATCCTTCAACAATTATCTTATAAACCTTCATGTAGCGCAGCTCTACCTATCCTTTTCTAAATTATTAGCCGATTTTTGCGAATCATCACTATGCTCCATCATGAGCGCGCCTTCAAACCCTGAGTTTTCCCTAACGTTCGTGTCGTATGTTGGAACATTAAAGCCCGTAGCGTTATTAAATGCACTAATTACCCCGTTGGTCCTCACAAGATCATCCTTGGTGGCAGGACGTGGCGTTGGATCCGGTATATATTCGGCCGCTTCTGCAACCTTATCCAGGGCTACACCAATAGCCCCCGCAACTGCGCCAACCTTCCCCCAGAAAGAATGTCCTGACTTACCTTCTGTCTGATAGTGAGGTAGTCCTCTTGAGCCGTCCTCGAGCTCGTGGCCTACATGCCTGAGTTGATCTTCTGAGCCATAGGCGGCTGTTTCAACTTGCTTAGATATTTGCTTCCTATCCCCAAGGATGCTTTGCTCAGATTTTCTAGCTTGCACGGCTTCCTCTTTTGTTAACCTGGCAATTCGCTTCATTTCAGTGGCCGTCAACCTCACTAGCCAAGCAACCTTACCCGCTCGCCCGTCGGGGTCAACATTAGCGTACGGATTGTTATAGGCATACCAATAGCGATTGAAGCTCTGCGCATTAGCGGCTACCGAATCGTTGCTTAGGAATCGTGCGGCAACGGGATCGTAATAGCGTTGCTGCATGTAGCTTAGCCCGGTGCTCGCATCCATCACATGCCCCGTATATCCCGGGCCGTCCTTGACCGCTTGTGCCCACGGCTGCCCATACGGTTCGTAGTGGTTTCTTGTCGTAACTGTCCCACTGGCATTGCTCTCGGCAATGGGTGTGTGCAACCCATCGGTATGAATATAAGTTGTGCCACTGCTGTCCACGCGAGCCACCAGCGAGCCATTGAGGCCGATGTATTTCGTCTGCTTACCCGTCGCGGTATCCCAGCCGAACAATAGCTGGCCATCTTTACTGTAGATCTGGTAATTCCTCGTGCCGTTGCTGCGGATTATCGCGACACGCCTGCCCATGCCGTCGTACACATAGTTTTCCAGCCCCACCGCTGCCGTCATCCGATCAGCCGCATCGAAAGTGAAAGCCTGCCCCCCGCGCTGATTCACGTTGCCCTTGGTGTCGTAGCCATAGCCGATGGTGGTGCAACCGCTGCCGCTGAGACCGGTTAGGCGATTGTTGCCATCGATAGCATGGGTGCAGTAGCGTCCGCCGACGCTACTCGTGCGCAGATTATCGATGGGATCGTAGCTGTAGCTGGCTACGCCCCAGAGCGAATTGGCGGTTGCGCTGGTGAGGCGATCCAGGTCGTCATAGACTAGCGATGAGCGTGTATCCGTGCTGATCGCATCAGTGATTGCAGTGATGTCGGCATCTTGATCGTAGGTATAGGTCAGATCGACCGCACTGCCGTCCTTAGATTGCTTCGGCAATTGGCGAGTATTCTGAGTCAGACTGTGAGCGATGGCATTGCCGTAGGTGAAACCAGACATGGCACCGTTCGGGAAATAGCTCACCCCAGTTGCATAGCTGCCCGCCTGGGTGGGTTGCCCCAAAGCGTTCGGCGCGAAGCTGATGCTCGTGCAGTCCGGATAGCTCAGACTGCTCAAACTACCGTTGCCATCGTAGCTGCGCTGAACCACGAAGTTCTTGGTGTTGTAGGAAAGGGCCTCCGAGAGGAGCAGACGCCGTTTGTTGTAGGTGTACCCCCACATCGCCCCATTGGTGCTGATTACTTTGGGCAGGCCGTCTGGATAGTACGTCTGCGTCAACGGCGATGTACCCGTGGGATACGTGGCCTGGGTCAGTCGATTGAGCGCATCATAGGCATAGTTCGTTTTGGCGCTGGACGTCACGCTGCCGCGATCGCAGGTCGAGGTCGTAAGCGAACTGCCTTTGATGGACCAGAGGACATTGCCTGCACTGTCGTAGTCCTGGATCGTCGCTCCCGATTCGGGCTCGATCGTCTTGCATAGCCGCTGGTTGCCGTCGTAGACGTAGGTACGCGTGTAGGAGAGATTGCTGCCGTTGTAGCTGCCACTGCGACTCAGGCTTGTAGGCTTGCCGTACGCGTCTCTCGGAACGCTGATTGTCACACCGGTGGGCGCACTGATCGATACCGGCTTATCCACGACCGGCATATCAAAGGCTTGAAAACTAGTCGTGGTTATCTTGCCGCGCGGGTTGGTGACCTGAGTCTGGTAGCCGGTCAGGTATTGAGTCGCGGTAGTAAGCGTGCCGAGTTCGGAGGCGGCTTGCGTTTGTGTGACGCGCCCCAAAGCATCATAGGAAGTATTGGTGCCGTTGAGCGAGTCGGCATAAGTAGTGAGTGTGGAAACCGGATAGGAGGAGAAGGTTTCACGATCTGCGTAGTCGAACCCTTTAGTGACGAAGCGCACCGTAGCGGAATTTCCCAGATCTTCTTCGCGCTGCAACACCGGGCGCCAGCGCGCGTCGTAGAAGGTCTGCTTGCGGTAGTTCCCCGTGGTTTGCGTCAACTTCCAATGACCTGCGACAAGGCCGTATTCAGCACTGTTAACCGGCGCAAAACTGCTGTTGGCAGCATTCCAACTCGTGGTATCACCGGTCGGATAGGTGACTTTCGTGATGCGTCCCATCGCATCGTAGGCGTAGCTCGTCGCATACCCGTTCTCGTCCGTAACGGACGTCACCCAACCATCATCATTGACGACGGCCGAGCGTGTCGTGTTGTCGGCAAACTGGATCGTTTGGGGAACACCACGCTTCCAGTTGGACATCGTGGTTGTGTTGTTTAGCCCGTCCGCTATCGTCGACAGCGTGCCGTCGGCATTCCAGCCCTTCGTCGATACGAGGAGGCCGAAGTTGTACTCTTTCCGCGGCAAGTCGGTCGTGCTGTCGTAAAGAATGCATGACGAAAAGCTCGTCGTAGCGGCATTGCTTGCCGTACAGGCAGAAGCCGTGGCGTTCACAGCCGTACTGGACACCTGGCCGAGTACCCAGAGCGTGGCATCGTCGTAGTAGGTAGTCGATACCGTCCTGCTGAAACCCAGAGTACTGGATTCGGTTTGCTTGGTAACACGCGCATAGCCGTCGAAGCTATTAGCGGTGAACGTGAACGTCGCACCGTCCTGGGTGATCGCTCGCGTGGAAAGCGGTGAAAATTGCTCAGTCACAGCATGATTGAGGCGATTCTGAAGATCATTGCCGTAAAAGGGCCAAGAACCGCCACCCGTGGCGTAGGTGTCGATTTCCGTTCGTAGGATCGTTGATCCGGCCGCGCCGCTGTACTCATCTTTGCGCACCAACAAACCTTCGCTGGCGTCAAAGCGGTTGCTGAACGTGTAGCGAACGTTGTGGTTAGAGGGATCGACGATGTCGGTGTAGACCGTCGCGGCACAGCTAGAGCCGCAGGGATCGCTGAGCCAGCTCTGGTTGGCAGCGGAATAACTCCATGTCCACGTCTGCGCCGGCAGGCCGGGTCCGGAGAGCACCTCCGAGGTGATCGCGTATTGGTAGTACGCGTTCGGCACTTCCGCATAATCGGTGGGAGAACCCGAATACGGACTCCAGCAATTCTTGGGCACGTAAGACCGCCCACGCAGCGTTGGCGTGATCGTGAACGTGGCCGACAACCCGGTCGGAGTGGTCATCGAGCCTGTTGCCGGTCCTGAGTTTAAGGTGGGAAGAGTGTCATTTTTACAAGAACCGCCGTCGGTTTGCACCCCGGTCGACTCGAGCGTGCCCATTTGATAAGACCAGGCACTGCCATCGGGCAATTGAACACCCGTCAACGAAGGAAACGTCGTGCTTCCGCCGTAACTGTACGTCCAGGTACGCACGGGCGTGTCTGCAGCTTGCTGTGTAATCGTCTGGATCCAAGGCTGACCCGAGACGTAGGTGAAGTTGAGCTTACGGCCATCGCTCGCGACGATGCTGCTCAGATTGTTTCCGCTCCAGTTGTACGTAATGGTGTTGCCGAAGCGATCCTGGATCTTCGTCACGTACATCGCGGCAGAATCGCGCGCAATGAAATCAACATCGTTTGCGTAAGGCCGCGGGCCGACCACGTGCCCGGTTGACCCATTGGGTCGAGTAAGCGCAGGCATTGGTCGATACACCAGATGCGCAAAGGTGTACTGCGTGCCATCCGGCGCAACAGCCAAAAAACCTTCACCGCCATCGCTTGCGGCGACACCGCAACCGATCATCCAGTCTTGTTTGGTGACGATCGGGTAGCTACCGCTCGTCGGGGCATGTGTGTTGCTGGGGTCGCGGCTCAACAGAAGTTGATCGCCATAGCCGGGCACGATCAGGTGATAGCCGTACCACCATCTCACCGGGTCCCAAGGGCCATCCGGCGGCGACGTGCTGACGGCCGGTGGCGGCGCCCGAAAAATGGTACACCGGTTGGATGCAGTGGCAACGTTGCTGTTGTCGGTTTGCCATCCCGAAAGGTTGGGCGCAAAGGCGGCGGTGGTTTCAATCCGCGGAATGTCCAAGTCCCAATCGCCAAAGGGTCGCCAATTGCCCCCCCCGATGAGTGCGTCGGTGGCTTCGGCCGAATCTCCCGCGGCTTTGAGCGTGCGCCCGACGGTTAGAGTTGGCCCGATGCCCGGCACGCTGATGTCCGTAACGCTGAACGACAAAGCACCTGAATACAAATCGACGCTTTCACCGAAAGGATGTGCATTCAGTGACGTGATACCACTGGCCGAATTGATCAGCTTCGAATATTCGTCTGTTGGAACTTCCATGGCAGGCAGCTCAGCCGCCCAAGGAAGCGCGTACGCAAATGCGCACAATGCCAAATACCGACACCGTTTCCGCATAATCGTTTCCATGGTCGACGTCGCGAACGCCTTTGCCGAAATAAAGGCTGTCAACGCAACCACACATTGCCCGAATCGTTTGCTGGTACTCATCCGATCCAATCCTCAATTGTCCATTTGGAGTTTTGCCCAGTGCGAGAGCCGCTATTGCAGAGGCAGGCACACAGGGGTCGCAGGTTGGTCGGTCACATTAAACGTACCAGACGCGATGACGCCGTTTGCGATAACCTGGGCCTGACCCGTTGGCGTCCCGGACAGCAACGTAACCGTCAGAGAATTTGCACTTGCGGCTTCGACGTAGCCTTGTACCCCACCGATCGTCACCACGTTCGATGAGGCGTTCGAATTGAAATTGGATCCCGCTAATGTCAGCACCGTGCCAATGGGACCGCCCGTAGGAGTAAACGTCGGGACGCCGCTACTTACGACCACTGCCACGTTCAGTGACTTGTCTCCGAACCACGCCACTCCTTCCTGCAGCATTTCCCACTGAAAATTGTACGTGCCCGGAACAGTCGGAGCAGTCACGTTGAAACTGAATGCGACTTGCTGCCCTGGCGCTACGGAAGTCGGTAATGCCACCCGTCCGACCGTAACGGGGCCATTTGAGGTGTTGACCACCATGGTATTGCCCCACGTCGTGTTGTCTTGCGGGTTTTGCGCTCCCAGCCGGTAGTTCTGAGCGCTCGTCCACGTCGCGGTGCCGGTATTCTGCATGGCGATGGAAACAGGATAGCTTTGTCCGGCGACCATTGTGGTCGGCACGTTCTGGCCAAGGAACATGGCCGATTGCGCGGCTGTTGCCGCATTCACCGCAACTGCCACGTTCGGTGATTTGTCTCCGAACCAAGCTACGCCGTCCTGCACCATTTCCCATTGGAAGTTGTAGGTGCCGGGTGTAGACGGTGCGGTGACGTTGAATTTGAAAGTGAACGTCTCCCCGGTCGCCACAGAGGCATTTGATGGCAGGTAAACCCGACCGAAACCCCACCATGTGCCGTCTTGCGGGTTTTGCGACCCTAAGCTGAAAAGTTGCCCCGAGGTCCACGTCGTCGAACCAGTGTTCTGCATCGTGACGGAGACGGGGTAAGTTTGCCCCGCGGTCATGGACGTGGGGACGCTTTGCGAGACAAACGCGGCGCCTAAGGCTGGAAGCGTCCCTCCTATGCTGCCTGGCAACCAGCCAACGACGTCGGCAATGACCGGAGTCGAACCGCTGCTGCCGTTGAATAACGAAACCGTGCCGTCATAGCCGACCTGCGCGATGACAAGACTCGGAATGATCTGCCCTGCTGCAAAGTTCACAACCACGGTCGGAGGCGGGCTGTTGTTGGAGGTCGTTCCCCAAGCCGTCAAGTAACCGTTCGCGGTCGGAGTTACTGCGGTGACGTTCAAGGCTACTGCCCCAACACCAGTAGGCGGTACTCCGCCTCGGCCCACTACCTTAAAGCTCAGCGTGCTGGCGCTGTTTATTCCCCCCTGACCAGCAAATTGCCCATCGATCGTCGGGAAACCGGCTCGCGTGTCGAGTAAGCGCGCCGGTGTCAACGGCACCATCGTTGCGCTATTTGTAAAGTAGCCGACAATATCAACGATGAAATCGGTGTTACCTGCGTTGTTGTAAATCGATATCTGCCCACCATTTCCTGGAGCAGCCACCACTAGATTGGCGATGGTTTGGCCCGGAACGACGTTTAGATTGGAGGCATTCGGCTGCGCCGCGCCAGCCGGCCAGACGGTGATGTAGCTCAATCCAGTCGGATTGATCGCCGTGACGTTGAGCACGACCGCGGTCACTCCAGCGGCCGGCAGGCCACCACGCCCCAATACCGTGACGTTCGTGATGCCTTGGGGTGGCACAGCGCCTTTCCCGGCAAAGAGTCCGTCGCTCGTCAACATTCCGGCTCGCGTATCCAGCAAGCGCGCCGGGTTCAGCGGCGTGAGATTCGAGGTAGCAAGGAAGTATCCGGTCACATCGGCTGTAACGTCGGCCGAGGTTCCGGACCCGCCCGAGTAGACATAGATCGATACCTGACCGTTCGTGCCCACTGGGGCGATAACCTGATTCGAAATGGTCGCGCCGGCAACGAAGTTGATGTTGGACGCGAGCGGCTGCGCCGCGCCCGCAGGCCACACAGTTAGATAGCCGGCCCCTCCCGGATTCGTCACCGTGACGTTCAGCGCCACCGCGCTAACCCCGCTTGACGGAATGCCGGCGCGCCCCGTTACGGTCAGATCGATCTTCGACCCATTGGGTATCGCTCCCCCACGAGCAAACTGCATATCCACCGTTGTGCCGATGGGCCGTGTATCGAGCAACCGTACTGGCACCATCGGCGTATAGGGCGAGGAACCATTTTGTGCGGGTACGCTCACCGTGAGCGGATTGCTACCCGGTGTAAACGAACTGCATAGAGTTGGACTGTTACAGGCCTGTACCTGGAAGGCATAGGTTCCATAGGCCGGCAGCGTCACGCTGGCGCTGGTGGCCGTGATATTGCCCCCCGTCGACTGCCAAACACCACCTGGATAGGCCTGGTATTGCAGGACATAGTAGGCAGGGGTCGGCCCGACCGCTGGGCGAGTCCAGCTGATCGAGGTAGTCAAACTGTTTCCTGCACTAGGTATCGTGACAGTGTTGGGTGACGCGGGGGATACGCGCACCTCCGCTGACGTCAGAAGCAAGGTCCCCGCGGCCGAATGCACTTCGAATTGCACGTCGGAACTGGCGGGCAAAGTCACCGAAGCCGACGTGGGCGAAGACAGAGCAACAGAGGTGATCTGTCCTGAATTGTAGTCGTGCATGTACAGGCCCGCAGTCGGGTCGTCGTAGGCCCACGACACGACGATCGTGCAGTTGGTCTGGCCCGCTGGCAACTGGCAATACTGCTGACTGACAAACAGATATTCTGAGCCGAGCAACTTAGTGATGTTCGACGGGTTCGTAACAGCGGTGCCGCTAGTTTTGAACGGCATCGAGGGGTTGGGCCACACGACACCGCTTCCTCCTGTCTGAGCAGAGCTGACCGAAGCCGTTGCGGTCAACGTACCGAGATGACTGCTAGAAAAGGTGCGCGTTAGAGATCCGACGGTCGTCGACGTAACGCAATTGGTCGTACACGCCTGAGTCAGGCTGTAGGTTGATTTTGCGTAGAAAAGGGGGTACGGACTATTCGTTCCGGTGGGCGGAGGCGTGGTTGAGGTAGGGCTCTGCGCTTGCAACCAGGTCGGTGCTCCGCCCTGGTCGTAAATCAACAAACCATTGAGTTCGACATATTGATTTCCGCTCGAGGTGGGCACCACACCCACTGTTTCGGACAATCCCCAGCCGGAATGAGTTGGGTCATACCATAGCCCCGAATATGACGTATCGATTGTCGACGCCGGCAATGACGGACTCGGTGCCGCTGCAGCTGTACCGGTGGAGCTTGCGAAGTAGTTGTAGATGCACTCGTCCGGCGCCGCATTGCTGGAGACTTGGTTGAACTGCCAGCGTACCGCCGCTGCCGTGGCTGTCCCGGGAAAGAACTGGATCGCCACCTGGCCAACGGGAACGGCAGCGCCACCACCTAGTCCGCCATAGTTGCTGCCTGACCACGAAACCAAGTTCAGATTGGCCGCCCACTGATTGGTGGTGGCGTTCACAGGCGCCGGATCGGATAGCAGCCAGATCGGACGGTGCGACTGATCGTACGTGTACCAATACACCCTCAACTGGAGCTGGCTGCTAGGATTGTTAGGATCGACGGGCTGGTAGATCAAATCCCAGCCAGTACCACGTCGCTGCGGGTTCCACCAGCGCCCAGGTATCGTAGGAGTGTCGCCACTATTCAGCGGGGGGTTCGTGGCACTGCATTGAATCGTCGGATAGATCGAGCTTTGCGCCGGGGCAAGAGCCGGGCATAAAGTCACGAAGAAAGCGAAAAGAATCAGCGAGAAGATTCGTCGACCCTTCGCTCCCTCGCCCATCGCGATTTGGCAGTGATCGGCCCAAGCAGGCACAAACGAAAACAAAACCCCAAAAACTCTCGGCAAATCGCCGCGCGCAGCAAGCTTCATGCTCAACCCCCGTTGGGCAAATCAATTCATCGATGGCAGTGGGATAGGCTTCCGTTAGGTCGGAAGCGCAAACCGAGGGAAGGTGCCTGGTCGAAAGATTGGCAACCGCTGGGTGACGGATTGGAATAATCCGCGCGTGGACAGGAAGCCAATGAACTAATGAAGTGCGATGGTAAAAGAGGTATTTGGAAGCTGCTCCGGGTCGCCGTCACCCGTACCATCGGCAGCACCAAACGTCGCCGCTCGGTCATTGCGCCTTCCCCCTGCTAGATTGTCTAGCTCGCATCCTTGCACGGCGCATCGTGCGAACTATCTTTTAAACTAACTAGTGCGAGAGCAAATTGTCAATAGCCATCTCGCGGGCTCTTGCGTGTTCTGCCGACCCGTGCGCTTCTCCGTTACCCCCCGATAACGCTCCCTAATCGCGATCGTCGACGACAGCTATATGGTCCGTTCCCGCAGTCGCCCGCTCAAGTCCCGTATCGGAAAGCAGCCGTTCGTCGTTGGCGGCTTCGGGTCAGAAGCGGATCAGAAGGTGTAGCGGACCCCACCCCAGATCAGCCGCGGCGCACCCGGTGCAAAGAACGTCGTGCGCGGGACGGGATAGTTTCCGTCGCCCGGCGCGTTCGCCACGGCGGGAAACGGGCGCGCGACGAAGTGGCCGTCGGCATCGAAGCCTTGTGCGCCGAGCTGCGCCGCGGTGGCGTATTTGCGATTGAGCAAATTGTCGATCTGGGCGAAGAAGGTCAGCTTCGGCGTCGGTTTGTAGTTGAGACCGAAATCGAACACGCCGTAGCCGGCGGTCTTGCCGGGGCCGAGATAATAGGTGCCGTCGGGCTGATGCGCGTTGTTCTCGTTGCCGCGTGCGTACGCGCCGTCCGTCGCGCGGAAGTCGAGGTTCAACGACAGCGTCTCGCCGAAGTCGTAGCCGACGAAGGCCTTGAAGGTCTGCTTCGGCACGAGCGGCAGGCGGTCGCCGGGCGTGACGGTGATCGTGCCGCCTCCAAGCCCGCGGAATGAGGGATCTTCGAGCGCGAAGCTGTTCGTGCTGTTGCCGTCGCCGGGAAACAGTCCGCTCGCCTCGTAGGTCGCATTGATCCAGGAATATTGCGCGCCGAAGCTCAGCGCATCGACGCGGCTGTCGAAGCCGAGATCGATGCCTTCGCGTCGCGTCTTCGGGAAGTTCTGGAAGAAGCCGGCGCCGGTCGCGTCGGGCGCGGCGACGAAGAGGATGTCGTTCTTGTTCTCGGCGCGATACACGCTTGCGTTCCAGTGCGTGACATCGCCGAGCGTGCCGCGCAGTCCAGCCTCGAGCGTGCGTGTGACGACTTGCTTGAGCGGCGGATCGCCGGCCATCGCGTTCGGCAGACGGCAGGGATTTTCCTCGTTCGCGCAGCCGAGTTCGATCGCCGACGGCGCGCGGTTGCCTTCGTTGTAGCCGACGTAGGCGTTGAGGTTCGCGTTCGGCGTCCAGGTCAGGCCGACCGCCGGATTGAAGCGCTGGTAGACATCGTGGCCGTTGAGCGAATCGATGCCGCCTTCGGGATTGAGCAGGTCGTGTGTCGTCGTGGACTCGCGGTTGTAGCGGCCGGAAACGATCACGGCCCACGTCTCTGCGAAACTCAGCGTGTCGGTGAAGAACGCGCTCCAGGTGTGCGCACGGCTTTTCAGGTTCACGCGCGAGTCGAACGCGTTTTCCGAATCCTGCGTGCCGTCGACGTAGGCGCCGGGGCCGTCGACGAGCACGACGTTGCGCTCCGGCGTGAGATAACCGAAGCGCGCGGACTGGGTGTAGCCGATGCGGTTCGCGTCGTAGGCGGCACCGACGATGAAGTCGTTGTGCTTGCCGCCGAAATCCTCGCTCCAGTTCAGCTGCAGGCCGAAGCCGAAGTTCTTCTGTTGCGCCTGGGTGAGCGTGTCGAGGCCGTTGCACTTCTCGTTCGGCTCGGAGTTGAGCAGGATGTTCGCGATGCAGCGCCATTGTGGATACGGTGTGTTCGCCGCATTCGCGCCGCTGGTCGGAAGCCGCTGTAACCGGCCGCGAGCAGGGCCGCCTGTTCCGCCGCGCTCGGCTGGTAGACCGATTCGCCGATCGCATCGTCGTTGATGTCGCCGTTGTGCGTATGCGTATCGATCTTGCGCAAGTAGACGTTGCCGGCCAGCGACAGCGCGTCGCTGAAGCGATGGTGGCCTTCGAGATTGAGATAGTGAGATTCGTTCTGCGTGCGGTCGGGCGTATACGAACTGGCGTAGTCGCGCGCCATCAAGTGCATCTCCTGCAGACCATTGCCGGTGAGCAGATCCTTGACGTAGGCGTAGCTCAGGTCGAGGTCGTCATCCTCACCGTGCCAACCGACCTTGCCGAACAACTGGCCCTGGTCGCTCGGCGAATATTCGCGCCAACCGCCATCGGTGAAATAGTGTGCGTTAAGGTACCAGTCGAACGCGCCATCGGCGCCGCCGGTCTGCAAGTCGGCGCTGCCGCGCGCGTGCGCGCCGTAGCTCATCTCCACGGTCGTGCCGGGATCGCTGCGCCCGCTCTTGGTTTCGATCGACAGCGCGCCGCCGAGCGTGTTGAGGCCGAACAGCGGATTCGATCCCGGCATCAGCGTGATGCCTTCGATCG
>Ga0105249_10001590_pt1 | contig 19896 bp, 25 predicted proteins | sample KBSS44metaG_FD_81522 | JGI IMG/M metagenome (GOLD analysis project Ga0105249, IMG submission 81522) | Switchgrass rhizosphere microbial communities from Kellogg Biological Station, Michigan, USA - KBS S4-4 metaG | ecosystem: Host-associated > Plants > Roots > Rhizosphere > Soil | place...
CAGACATGCACCGACCGGGACACCGCTTCCAAGGCTTTTCGCCAGCGTGATGATGTCGGGCTCGACGCCGCCTGCCGAGTTTCCTCCGGCGAAGAACCATCGGCCCGTACGCCCGACTCCGGTTTGCACCTCGTCGAATATCAGTACGATCCCTTTTGAGTCACACAACTCGCGCAACTGTTTGAAGAACTCCGGCGAAGCTTCTGTCACGCCGGCCATCGACTGTATCGGCTCGAGAATGATCGCCGCCGTTTGATCGTCGGCGACTGCTTTCACACTTTCGATATCACCGAAGACTGCTTCGATGTGATAGGGAACATTCGGCGTTCCGATGGCCCGGTACTTTCCGAGGAACGTCGCCGAAATGGAATCGGCCGTCCGGCCATGAAAACCGCCGCTGAAGGAGATAACCTTTTCGCGTCCCGTTGCGAGTCGAGCCGCCCGCATCGCGTTCTCATTCGCTTCCGTTCCTGAGTTGCAGAAGAAAGCTTTCGTCAAACTCGGCGGAGCGAGCTCGACAAGCTTCTCTGCAGTTCGCCCGCGAAGCTCCGAATACACGAGGTTCGAATAGAAAAGGATCTTGTCGGCCTGCTCCTTGATCGCTTTCACGACATATGGATGCGAATGTCCGGTTCCGCACACGGCGTGGCCGCCGTACAGATCAAGGTACTTCTCACCATCGCTCGTCCAAACCCACGATCCGCTCCCGCGCTCGACCGCGATTCCCATCTTCTTGTAAGTTGTCAGTTGAAACTCGTCTTCAAGTCTCTCGATTTCAGTAAAATTCATACATTAAAACCGCGGTGAACCGCGTACTTAAACTACGCGATGAATCGCGCACTCTGAGCTAGGGATTCCCTCCCGCAAAAATAAGTCCGGTCTTTTCGTCGAGCCCGAACATCAGATTCATATTTTGAACTGCCTGTCCGGCAGCTCCTTTCACGAGGTTATCGATCGCCGAAAAGATTACGATCTGCTTGCCGTTTGAAAAACCTCCGATGTCGCAGAAGTTCGTATTTTTCACCCAGTTGACATCCGGCGAGCCATCGACGAGCCGTACGAAAAAAGAGTCGGAATAGAATTTCGCGAAGATGTTCTTTAGATCTTCATTAGTCAGATTGACGTTCGTCTCGAGATAGCTCGATGCAAAGATTCCCCGCGAGACGGGCAGGCTGTGCGTCATAAAGATCAGCTCGTTATCGAATGTGCCGACCTTTCCGAGATGCTGTGCGATCTCGGGCACATGCTGATGAGTGAATGGCTTGTACGCGTAGAACGAGTTCGATCGCTGCGGATGATGTGTGTTTGACGCTGGCTTCGCTCCCGAGCCGCTCGACCCGGTCTTCGCATCGACGATGATCTTTCCAGTCAGCAACCCGCTCTTCACCATAGGCGCGAGCGCAAGAAGAGTCGCCGTCGCGAAGCATCCTGGATTCGCGATGTACGAAGCTTCGCGGATCGCATCGCGATTCGTTTCGGTGAGCCCGTAGACGAACTGTTTTTGGAGGTCGGTCGCGCTATGAGAAAGCTTGTAGTGTTTCTCAAACGACTCCGGATCATCGATCCGAAAATCTCCCGACAGATCGATCGCCTTCACACCGGCCGGAAGTTTCGGGATCAGATCCATCGCCTGGCCATGCGGCAGGGCGAAGAACGCGATATCGACATCCGTCGAATGAAGGTCCGACGGCGCCGGCACAAACGATGCGTCGGTCAGACCGAGCAGGTTTCGATGGACTTCGCCGACGCGCTTTCCGGCGTGCTCATTCGCCGTTACGAATGCGATCTCGACATCAGGATGGAAGAGCAGTATGCGAAGTAACTCGCTGCCGCCATATCCAGAGCCACCAAAAATTGCAGCCCGGATCGTCATGCAGCAACGGCCTCCGCTTTTAGTTTCTTACTAACAATTTCGAAAAGCCTTTTGCCATCACGTCGTGCGTTGCCGGCTTCGAGGCCAAAGTTTGTTCGAACAAAATCCTCACCCATCTGCGAATCGGTGACCGAGCCCGCGACAACATCGATCTCGATACCCATCGAGCGAAGAGTCGACACGCCACCAACGACACCCACATAATCCGACGCACAAAAAACGAGGGAACCGATAGCTTTCTTGATCTCCTCGTCCGCGAGAATTTGATCAACGCCGTAGCCACCAATAATTCCGTCGCCGAGCTCCGCGACGATGAGGTCGGGTTCCAAAGCTCCGGTGTGGTTGAAGAGAGATTTCGCGACCGACGAAAGATTGTCGCAGTCCACCGTTGAGGGAAGTCCGCAATCGAGAAAACTCGCCGTTACGAATGCGCCGTGATCCTGCATGTTGAGCGTGTCGCGCAGGCATGCGATGCCGGTCAGCTTCAAACCCGCAACCTTTAAGCCTGCATTCGCCGCTTGCCGGATCAACTCAATGGCGGCGACGGTCTTCCCGGAATTCATACATGAACCCGCAACGACGATTATGGGTGTGGATGTCTGAAGCGCGTCATCCACCTCGATCGAGTTATCACCGATGTTGAGTGGCATACCGATCTCATCACAGCCGATGCCTATCACCTCGAGCTCGATCGCATCCGAGAGCGAAGAGTGATGTCCCGTGCATTCGCCGATGACACCGCCCATGTTGAGAAGGTGAAGACGATCGCCGGATTTGATCGATGCTGGAACGTCGCCGACGAAGCCCTTCAAAGCACGTCGTTTTCCGAGTACTCCAAGAAGCACATCCCCGCGATTGATCTTGGCGAGACGGCCGGATGGTAGTTCGATGTTTCCGTACGTGGACGACTCCGTTAGAGCTCGAACCGCAACCACATCCCCGGAACGAGGTTGTTCGTTTGAAGCGACGGTACAAATGCGCTTCTCCGTGTTCAGCGGCGACGTAGCCGATCCCATCTTGTCGATTTCCACAAACATCATTTCTTCTCCCCTTTGCCTATGCGGCGAATAGCGTCCGCAATTTCTTCATCGCAGCCCTTTGACTGCTCTGATCCCGTACCGCAACAAAAATCGTGTCATCGCCCGCGATCGTTCCGACAACATCGCTGAGATTCTCACCATCCAGACGAACCGCAACCGCGGATGCTAAACCCGAAGCGCATTTGATAACTACCAAACTATCTCCCGACGGATCAATCGTTCTGATCCCGAACGGGCTCGAACCGGGCTCGGGAAGTTCGGGTCGGGCATATCGACCTCCGATCTTCACCACCCCGAGTTCGCTCAGATCTCTCGACACGCTTGCCTGCGTGACCTCAACGCCTTCGTTGTGCAAGATCTCCATCAGCTCATGCTGATTCGAGATGGCGCGTTCCGCTATCGAATCGAGGATCAATTTGTGACGTTCGGCCTTTTGCATAGCTTGGGTGATATACACCAATACACGTATATTTGACGTATATTCAGTGAATATACGTTGTCTATGCATTATACGTCAAGCGTTATTTAGAAAATGCTGAGCTTTATTCGAAGGTATTTTTTCGGGTTTTGGCGGAAATCGTAGATCAGCTTCGTGCCTTCGCTAGAAAGCTGATTAAAGTTTGAGGCGGTCTGATTGATGTTGTTGAAGAGCGTTTCGTCCGTCACGAACTTGCCAAGAGTTCCTTTGCCGGCCTGGGCGTCGCCGAGTATCGCGTCGATCTTCGTGGCAGTCGAGTTGAACCGCGCGAGTGTAGCCTTCGCGTCGTTGTAGAGCTGTTCGTCTTTGAGAAACTTGCCGAAGGTTCCGCGACCAGCAGTGAGATCGCCCGAGATGACCTTGAAATCGTCGGCGATGCTATTGATCTTTGCGGCCGATGTACGGAGATCGATGATGGCCGCGCGGGTTTCGTTATACAGTGCGTCATCGGTGACGAACTTGCCCGCACTTCCGCGCCCTGACTTGATGTCGTTCGAGATACTCTCGAGCTGAGCAACTGTCTTATTCAAACTGTTATAGAGCTCGGCATCATTCAAAAGCTTGCCTGCTGAGCCCTGACCGCTATTGACCTTATCGAGCGTTGTTTGAAGTTTCGTGACGGTCAGCTTTGTTTCGGCGACAGTCGTATCGAGGTTGCGATACAAAGATTCGTCATTCACGATCCGGCCGAGAGTGCCTTCGCCCTGATTCGCCTTGTTGAGGATCTCGTTCGCCGGCACGGCGAGCTTATTGATCTGTTCGAGAAGATCGTTTCCGGTCTGCGTTAGCTGATTGACCGAGATCGCCACGCGAGACTCGAGAATATCGTTCTCCGACACCGGCGAACCTTTCGAGCTGCCCGGGCTGATGTTGATGATCTTGTCATTCGCGAGAAGGGAAGTTGCGACAAGCTGCGCGTTAGAATCCGTTCGGATGCGTTCCGTGATGGGACTGTCATTCAGCTCCTGACCGATGACCATCACAGCCTCGATCTTAAAATCTTCGGGGCTGTCGGGCGGGAGCAGTGTTACCTTCTCAACCTTCCCGATCCGTACACCGGCGAGTTGAACTTCCGAGCCTTCGCGAAGACCATCCGCCGCCGCGAATCGAGCCTTCAGGTGCATCTTCTTTTCGAACGGGTTGAAATCGCCGCTCGAATTCAGGATCAGGAATCCCAGAACGGCTAGGCCGAGCAACATGAATACCCCGACGCGAAGCTTGCTGAACGTTAATGTCTTGGTAGTTTCCACAATGATCGCTGCTACGGCTTATGCCCGTGAATAAAGGTCTGGATATATTCGTCGCTTGAACTGCGAAGACGCTCGTCGGAACCGCTGAAGATTATCTTTCCATCACGAAACATTAGCACTTCCGTATTTATCAAACAAAGTCGCTCGCCTTCCTTCTCGTAAATCACTTCGCCCGCCCGATCCACCGTCGCGTACTCAGAAGAAAGGAATTTGAGATTATTCATCTCATGCGTAACGAAGATCGAGGACACATCCTGAAGATCCCGTAGTTTGATCGCGAGCTGGCAAATCGTGCGAGCAGTCGGTGGATCGAGTCCCGCCGTCGGCTCATCGAAAAGAACGATCTCAGGATCTCCGACGAGAGCCCGCGCGATTCCAACGCGTCGCCGCATTCCGCCGGAAAGTTCATCGGGCATCTTGTCGATCGCCTCTTCAAGCTCCACGAATCGAAGCATGCGTCTGACTTCGAGCTCGACTTCTTCTTCGTCGATCACGCCTTGCTCGCGTAGTCTGTACGCGACGTTTTCATAGACCGACAGAGAATCGAAAAGAGCGCCCTCCTGAAAGACCATGCCGATCTTTTTACGCACGCCCATCATCTCTTCCTCGGTGTAGTCCGTAATGTCCTCACCATCGATGAGGATCCGGCCCGAATCCGGTTTGAGCAATCCGAGGATCAAGCGAATGGTCGTCGATTTTCCGCCGCCGCTTCGACCGAGGATGAGCTTCGTCTCACCACGACGAACGGTGAAGCTGACGCCGTCGAGAACCTTCTTGTCATCAAACGCGAGATGCACGTCGCGGAACTCGATCGCTGACAGCGTACGATCCGGACGATCGACCGCATCCTCGAGATCGGTAGGCTCGAGATGCTCTTCGAGGTCATCAAGGATGTCGATGTCGGCTGACGAAAACATAAGTTGCGAAAGTATAGCGGCTAAATGACGCCGACTCCAAGAACAGATTGAATCGCCTTTGCGAGGAAGAAGTCGAAAATAATGACCCAGATCGACGACAGAACTACGGCGTTGATCGTCGAGCGCCCGACGCCGACCGTGCCGCCTGTCGTGCTGAGTCCTTTGTGACAAGCGATGCCGCCGATGAGCATGCCGAAGAACACAGGCTTAATGATCCCACCAAGCACGTCTTCGGTCGTGATGCCGTTTCGTACTGATGTCAGGAATACATTCACATCCTGATCGAAGATGTAGGACGCGACGGTCCCGCCGCCGATGATCCCGAAGAGATCAGCCGCGACCGTCAGTAGCGGCAGCATGATGATGAGTGCGAGCAATCGAGGAGTGACGAGCTTCTTCAGCGGATCACTTCCGAGCGCACGCATTGCGTCTATCTGCTGCGAGACGACCATCGAACCGAGCTCCGCCGAGATCGCCGAACCGATCCGGCCGGAAACCATCAACGCCGTCAACACGGGGCCCAGCTCGCGGATCAGCGAAGTTGCGACCGAGCGACCTGCCTCGTTGTGAATTCCGTAATATTGAAGCGTTGGGAAAGTTTGAAGGACGAGAACACCACCGGTGAAAAAACCTGTCAGCAAAACGATCGGCAATGATCCGACTCCGATCAGGTCCATCTGGCGAATGATCTCACCGGCATATCGGTGGGGTCGAAACAAGCCCGTGACGACACCCCACAGAAGCAAACTGACTTCCTGAAGCTCATCGAGAAATTTTGCGATTGGATTCATTCAGCGGGCCAAAGAGATCAGCTAGCTTGGGATTTGATAAAGGGTACAACGAACACGAAAAAACGCCAAAAGCAAACGGCCGGTTCATCGCTGAACCGGCCGTCGGGGGGCCTGGGGGATCGGGAAATACTAATCCTGATCTTTTAACGGCGGACGATCGCCTTTGCCGGGAGGATGGTCGAGATGGTCACCGCTCATCGCCGGTCCCTCCCGTCCCATTCGTCGCTGCTGCCGGCGCTCGCGGATTTCGTTTTCTCGCTGCTCTTCGAACCGACGCCGTATATCGCGAAATCGTACGAGCTGGTCAGGCGTAAGAATTTTACGGACCGACAACTCATTTTCGAACCGCAATCGCGCGAGATCGGACTGTGCAGCCTGCACTTCTTTCAGGCAAGTCTGAAACTCTTCTTCTTTGAAGGTGTCGCGATAGATGGCCATATCGAGAGCGCGGTTTGCATCGTGCATTCGGCGCTGGGCCTGCATCATCGCGGGCCGGCGCGACTGATTCATTCGGCGGATCTGCTGAACCTGTTCGGGCGAAAGACCGAGTTCCGCCAGCAGATTCGGCCGTCCATCCCCATGGTCATCCCGCGGGCCGTCTCCCGGTGGTGGCCCGTCCTGGGCACGGATGGAACTCGCGGTTGCTGCAACTGCGATCAAGACAATTAGGAAGAGTCTTATATATCTCATGTTCATGATTTCTATCTTGAACCGATGTCGTCCAATAACTCGGCGAGTCTTAGAGACGTATCTTCATCGTCAGGATATTCATTTAATCTCGGCACCGCCCTCGTCTCGTTTCGCGCAGTCGTCTGCTTAATTTCGATCGATCGATCGCGCGTCGCTCTCACCATCTGCGGACCGGTGCGTCTCGGAGTCGCTCGCTTAGATACAGAAGCCTGCGTCGCGGGCTGCTCGACCGTGACCGCGGCCTTGCTCGACGTATCAACATTTCCAGTAGGGACCGGTGCGGCATTCTCGTGCGAGGGCACAGCCACTGGCTCAGGATTCTTTACAACCAGTTCTTCGCCGCTCCGCAACCAGATAACACTCACCGTCGCAACCGCGACGATCGCGAGAGCCGCAAACGAAACCGTGGGCACTGCCCAGGCGTGTGCAAACATCTGGCGGATCTTATCCGACCACGAAACACCTGCAACTTCTTCAAACGGGATTTCGAAATTCGGGGTCTCGAGGGGATCGAACTCGAGCTTCTTCCAATCGTAAACCTCGTACCTCGCGCTCGAGATCGCGGCAAACTCGTCCGTACAATCGGCGCAATCGATGAGGTGCTGCTCGAAGGCCATGCTTTCGACCGACGAAAGTTCGTCGTACATATACGGCACCATGTCGGCACTGAATTTACATTCTGAAAAGTTCACGTCGTTCATCGCCTTATCCGATCTCCATCGGAAGTCGTTCCAGTTTCATTCGCAGTTGTCGAAGAGCGGTGTATACCCGGCTCTTTACTGTGCTCAGCGGTAGCTCCAACGTTTCCGATATTTCTTGAAACGTCATCTCTTCGAATTCCTTCATCACGATCACCTGTCGCAGATCGACGGGAAGGGAACTAACAGCCTGGCGAACAATGATCAAACGCTCCGTGGCCTCTGTCGTGTTTGCCGGCGAGCCGTGCGCCGGTGCCACAAAGATCCGATCGCTTTCGCCTCCATCGTCATCGAGAAATTCCTCGGAACGCGTCTTCGCCCTCCGTTTCGTCGTCAGGCATTGATTGACCGCGATGCGATGCAGCCACGACGACACCTTCGCTTCTCCCCGGAAGTTAGCGACGTTGCGATAGGCCGCAATAAAGGTCTCCTGAGCAGCGTCGCGGGCATCGTCCTCCCGGCCGAGCATACCGAAGCACAGGGCGAAGATCTTCCGCTCCCATCGCTTTACTATCTCGCCGAACGCGTCCGGGTCGCTCGAGACAGCCAGCGCGACTAGCTTTTCATCGGTCAGTTCTTTCAACATCCAACTCGTGTTTAGGCCCTGTTAGCACGAGAATCTTACTGCATTCCGGGGGATTCAAATACGAAATCATTCGCATTCAGTCGTTTAGACGCCGAATGTCGTAAAAAGGTCGAAAAAATAGGTTTTGACGTTGAATTAACGAAGGTGGGCATTAGAGTCCGGAGTTGATGGGAGAGAGCGCCGTGAAGCGCCCTCATACTCCGAACCCTAAAGTTGAACTAGCATTTGCCGAGCAGCCAGAAAACAAGCATGAAGATAAGTATCGTCGAGATGATGCCGCCGCCGAATTTATAAGCCGCCGCCCCAGCCAGACCTCCTCGCAACAAGTTATTCATAACAATCCTCCCTTAGTTCGTAAATTTGAATGAAAATCGTTCACTCATTCGTGACGCCATTGCGTTTGCAAGCGATGTTCCAGTGTCAGTGGTCAGTGGTCAGTGATCGGTGGTCAACGTTAATAGGTTCTCCCTGTCTCCCTGTCTCCCTGTCTCCCTGTCTCCCCTTCTCCCGTCTCTTGTCTCCCGTCTCCTGTCTCAGATATCCTCGTCTCATGTGCGGTCGCTACATTCTCAAGGCGCTGAAAGCTGACGTCATCAAACATTTCAATCTGATCGACGGGCTCGATTACTTCGACATCCATGGTTACAAAATGCGTGACGAGGTTTTTCCTGGCGAGTGGATCACTTCGATCAACAACACGAATCGGCCTGAGGATATTTGGTGGACGATCGAAGACAAGGACAACAGCGGTGCTCCCCGAAGGGCGATCAATGCCAAAGCGGAAACTCTCTCAAAGGTGCAGATGTTCGCCAACGCTTTTCGAACGGATCGCGTGTTGATTCCGGCGACCGGTTTCTTTGAATGGGACTGTTCGAAGCAACGTCACTTATTCACATTCGACGAACCGCTCTTCGCGTTTGGCGGAATCGCTCGCGATTGCGAGATCAAGGGCGAGACTCGGCGCTGCGGCGTGGTCATCACGACCGTGGCGAACGATGTTGTAAAACCGATTCACGAGAAAGGTCGGATGCCCGTAGTCATTCACAAATACGATTACAAACGTTGGCTCGATCCCGAGACGCCGTTCGACGAACTCCGTCGGATGACAGCTCCTCTTACCAACGAAGAGACACACGTCGAAAAGGCGGATGAACCCGAGAAACAAGATTCAGCTCAGGGAAGTTTGTTTTAGCGGATCAAAACTATTCTCGATAGCCGATCATGCTCCCTTCGAATAATCCCGGTCGGTCTTTTTCGTAATTAGCTAGATAAGTGCGCGCCGCATCTTCGTTTCCGGCAAACACCTGATTGACGCCTTTGAAGATGCGGAAACCGGGATCGTCACTCGTCGATTCGACGATCAACCCAAATTCACCGGCAATGTCAGAAATACTTCTCGAGCTCATTAATTCTCCTCCAATTCTCCTCCCGGAATCATTCGAACGATTTTGTTCGGGCTATAGTGCACGAGGATCGGCGCAACCTCAAGCGAGAAACAAACAAATTAGATATCACCGAGCTTCGCTACAAGGTCGTTGATCAACTTCACCTGTGCCTCAAGTATCTTCTCTTTTGCTTCGTCGATCGTGAACCAGTCGGCTCGATCGACCTCGGGGAATTCCTTTGTTCCGCCGGACGCGAACGTCATCGTAAATGTATTGCTCTTGAGCTTGGATGGATCCACATCCGCTTCGACTGCCCACGCGTAGACCCACTTTCCACCTTTCTGCTTCACCGGCTGCAGTTCGATAAAAGGTTCGCTCACGTTGAATCCCGTCTCTTCTTTCAGTTCGCGTTTCGCGGCTTCGAGCGGAGGCTCGAGACCAAACTCGCCCTTCGGTATCGACCACGCACCCTTATCTTTGTTTTGCCAAAACGGACCGCCCGGATGGACGAGGAAAACTTCAAGAAAACCGTTCGTTGTTCGATACAGCAGGAGACCCGCGCTTTGCTTCGCCATACTGAAAATTTAACACAGGGTCATCGGTGGCATATTCAGGTCGGAACCGCCCCATGGGTGGTGAGCCTACGGCTCTTGCGGCTCTGCCGCCCGATGAGCGGAAAGGCTGTGCCTTTCCGGCAAGTATCCTTAAACACCTGGAGGCTCCGCCTCCGGACTCGATGCGGAGTCTCGCGCTAATTGGTCAGCACTCCGGTGAGCCACAGGCTCAGGTCATCGGGCGGCACAGCCGCAAGAGAAAGTTCGAGATGCGCGGCATGAACCACCCGGTTCTGACCTGTGTTCTGTACACCATATGGTGCGCATTTGAGCCAACCCCGAATCTATCGATTCGCGTAAGTCGAACATAATACAGATATTTTCTCCTATGGCACGGTCAATGCACTTACCCGTTCGACAGCACTGGACTTAACCAGGCTGCATGAGAAACGAAACAGGGAAGGAGATAGAAAAATGAGGTTATTTAATTTCAAAAGTTTGATCGGAGTTGGTGCACTTGGCCTCGCGTTGATCGCCGGCGTGAGTGACACGAATGCACAGGCTTGGGGCCGCAATGACAATTATCAGACCATCAGGCAGCAGCGAAAGGCTGAACAGCAGCGTCTGAAGCTTGAACAGGACCGAATACGCCTTGAGCGTCAGAGACTCCAGACGATGCAGGCTCGCAATCGCTACCGCGTGTATCGAAACGGCAGTTGGTATAACACCGACCAGCGTGGCGCGGACCTTCTGCGACAGGCGGTCCAGGAAGGATATCGTCAGGGATTCCAGGCCGGACGTTCTGACCGGAATCGCCGAGTGAGCTTGAACTGGGGCGGATCGAACGTCTACCGCTCGGGCAGCTATGGATACCAGAGCTATGTTGAGCGAAGCCAGTATCAGTACTACTTCCGCCAGGGATTCGAACGCGGATATCAGGATGGCTACAACAGCCGATACCAGTACGGTACGAATAACAACGGCGTAGCTAACATCCTCGGATCGATACTCGGTTCGATCCTGAATGTTCAGCGTTACTAATGTGAGTTGATGAACTCCCACAAAAACGAACAAGGGGGAGAGGCCCTTTCCGAAAGGAAAGGGCCCTTTTTGTTTGCGATGACATCTTCCATGATAATTTCTCGCGTTGATATTAAAGGAAGGACCACATATGCAAACTAAGAGCGCGACAACGACCGAACTGAAACTCCGTCCCGGACGAAGCGAAGAAGCCGGGGAGCTCGGGAGAATATGCTTCGAAGCATTCGAATCGATATCGAAAGCGCATAATTTTCCCCCCGACTTTCCCTCGCCGGAGGCTGCGGCAGGTTTGATATCAATGCTGATCGGACTTCCGGATGTCTACGACGTCGTCGCTGAAGAGAACGGCCGGCCGGTAGGAAGCAACTTCCTCTGGAAAGGAGATTCAGTCGCCGGCGTCGGACCGATCACCGTCGACACCAATGTTCAAAATTCATCGATCGGCCGATCGCTGATGGTCGATGTTCTGAAACACGCCGACGATGTCGGTATCCTTTCAGTTCGTCTCGTCCAGGCGGCATTTCACAATCGATCGTTGTCGCTGTATACGAAGCTCGGATTCAACACCGTGGAGCCTCTCTCGAACATAAACGGTCCGGCGCTCGGAATTAAGATCGATGGTTACGATGCGCGAGAAATGAGGTCCGAGGATCTTAGTGACGTCGATGCTCTCTGCGTGAAGGTGCACGGACACGATCGACATAACGAGGTCGCGGGTGCGATCGAGCGCGGCACGGCAAGGATCGTCGAACACGACGGACGTATCACGGGCTACACCACCGGGACCGGATTCTTCGGTCACACGGTTGGAGAATCTAACGAAGATCTTAAAGCGTTGATCGGCTCGGCGAGTGAATTCTCAGGTCCCGGATTTTTATTGCCGACGCGAAATGGTGACTTGATGCGCTGGTGTTTGGAGAATGGCCTTCGGGTGATCCAACCGCTGACCCTAATGAGTCGCGGAGTCTATCAGGAACCGCGAGGTGCGTTCCTGCCTTCGATATTGTTCTGATCCCTGGTTCTTTCTCAGCCGTGACGTGCTCAAAAGCCGAATGCAAAAACCTCTGAAAGGCGCGGTCTATCGGTGACGGTGGGGATGAACTCTCCCGTCATAGTTTTACCGAAACGACTTTGAAAGGAGAAGCAGGATGGCACGTGTAGCAGACTATTCAATTATTGCGGATGGATGGGTGCTGGAAAGAGATCAGAACACGATCGATTTTAGTATGCCCTCGAATGTCGATGCCGGATCGCGATGCATACTCGGATTCATGTTCAACGCGGGCAGCTTAGACGATATAACGGTCACCCTCAAACTGAACGGCACCGAGGTTTGGACTTGGAGTGCGACGGGCAGCTACGATCCGATGATCCGGTATTTTCATGAGGTCATCCCGGCCGGTGTGCTGAAAGGCGGAAATAATACTTTCAAGTTCAAGAGCTCATCCGACGATTACACGTATCTCGAACTCTCGGACATCGTCGTCTGGTGGCAGGCAAATATCTGAGATCAGACCTCGGACCGGCGCGGAAATCAATCCTTATCGCGAAGCGGCGAGTGCTTCATTTCCGCGACGGCCTTCTTGAACGTGTCACTGTCCGTGAAGTCTGTGAAGCACGTGTCCTTCATCGGATCGGCGAGCTTCTCGCCGGGCAACAATCTGTGACGAAATCCAAATGCCGCGCGAAGGTGATATACAGTGGTGCTCTCATCGCCTTCGCTCGCGAAGCTGCAAGCGAGGGCATAGTGATACATCGGCGCGTCGAAATCTTTTGAAAGTCCGTAGGCCACCACGAGCCTTGCGTCCTTGGTGTCGCCGGTTCGCGAGTAAGCCGTCGCAAGATGCGAGACCAATTCTCGCCGCTCTTTCTTCTCCAACTTCTGCTCCCGCTGTTCGATCTCAAACGCCTTCTTGTAATGAACCACCGCTTCGAAAAAATTGCCGGCTGCGTACGCCGCCGCACCATCGCGAAGATAATCGCCGATCGGCTTATCCGGCACGAATGGCGTCGGAGACGGTGGAGGCGGGATTCGATCCTTCGTCATGTCGGGGCCGACCCCGCACGCCAGAGTAAACAGAGCGATCGCGATAAGAATCGTAAATCTCAACATCACTAATAAGCTCGGGCGAATATGACTCGCTTGTTCGACGGAGCACCGGAGTAGACACACTTGCCCGCCTCTTCGACTGCGTCCAGCGGTATGCATCGAAGTGTCGCTTTCGTCTCGTCCTTGATCTTCTCCTCGGTCTCGGCGGTGCCGTCCCAATGAGCAAGAAGAAATCCGCCCTTCTCGATCTGCTCCTTGAACTGATCCCACGTGTCGACCGAAAACGTATTTTCCTCACGGAACTTGATTGCCTTCGTAAAGATATTTGCCTGGATCTCGTCGAGCAGACGATGAATGTGGTCGATGACGTGATCGAGCGACACGGTTGCTTTTGTCAGCGTGTCGCGTCGTGCAACTTCAACCGTCCCGTTTTCGAGATCGCGCATTCCCATCGCGAGACGGACGGGCACACCCTTCAACTCATACTCCGCGAACTTCCATCCCGAACGCTGCTTGTCGTCATCATCGTATTTAACTGATATGCCGGTGGCTTTCAGCTGTTCAAAAATTGGAATCGCTTTCTCGCTGATCTTCGCAAGATCTTCCGGCGTCTTGTAGATCGGGACAATGACGACCTCGATCGGTGCGAGCTTCGGCGGCAGGACGAGTCCGTTGTCGTCCGAATGCGCCATGATCATCGCTCCGATCATTCGAGTCGTCATACCCCACGATGTGGCCCAAGCGTGCTCCAACTGATTTTCTTTATTGACGAACTTCACATCAAACGCCTTTGCGAAGTTCTGTCCGAGAAAGTGCGAAGTTCCAGCCTGAAGCGCTTTTCCATCCTGCATCATCGCCTCGATACAGTAGGTCTCGATCGCACCGGCGAAGCGCTCGTTTGGCGACTTCAAGCCTTTGATAACGGGAAGCGCGACCCACCTTTCGGCAAACGTCGTGTAGACCTCGAGCATGCGTTCTGCTTCTTCGATCGCCTCCTGCTCATTCGAGTGAGCCGTGTGCCCCTCCTGCCAAAGAAACTCTGTGGTGCGCAAAAACAACCGCGTTCGCATTTCCCATCGAACGATGTTGCACCATTGATTTATGAGCAAGGGAAGGTCACGCCATGACTGGATCCAATTCTTATACGTGTTCCAGATGACCGCCTCTGACGTCGGACGAACGATCAGTTCTTCTTCGAGCTTTGCGCTCGGATCGACGATGAGCCCTTTCCCATCCGGATTAGCCTTGAGCCGATAGTGCGTCACAACCGCGCATTCTTTCGCGAAACCTTCGGCATGTTCTTCTTCTTTTTCTAGAAACGATTTCGGGACGAAAAGCGGGAAGTATGCATTTACGTGTCCGGTCGCCTTGAACATATCGTCCAACGCACGCTGCATTTTTTCCCAGATCGCATAGCCGTACGGCTTGATCACCATACAGCCGCGAACGGCCGAGTTCTCGGCCAGGTCCGCTCGTTTTACGATCTCGTTGTACCACTCGGAATAGTTCTCCGATCTTTTCGGAAGTGCTTTGCTCATAAAATAATTGCCACGCGGGCGCAGTGTTAAAACAGAAATGATAAGGGAAAGCCGATGCAGTTACAATTCGCATCCTTCCTTCAGATACCGCGGGCTAATTCTTTGTGTGTCTCCTTTTCGTGTCGTCCCTGCTTTCCGTGGTTCACGTTTTCTCAGAGCAAACCGACCAAGGTATATAGGGAAAACACGGAAAACACTAGAGAGACGGACGCGGCCCGAAGGGAAGTCGGCCGTGACAACCACAGATCCGTTAAGGAAGCAGAACAGAGAACTAGGGTCCAACCTTGTGCCCTCTGTGTGCTCCGTGGCTAATATGCTAGAATCCGTCCTTTATGAGCGAATTCAAGCTGGACTTTCGCGATACGGCAACAGCGTTCGCGGATAAGTCCGACGCCGAACTCCGGGAAAAATATCGTCTTTTTAAGTTGCTCAACTCGCCGTTCCTCAACGCCGTAGGAACACGTGTCGCACGCTTCGCGCTTTCTCTAGGGTTACCCGTCGAAGGCCTGATCAAACAAACGATTTTCGATCAGTTCTGCGGTGGGGAAACGATCCAGGAATGCGAGCCTGTTGTTAGGAAGCTCGGCGATGCTCACATCGGAGCGATCCTGGATTACTCCGTCGAAGGCAAAGCGACCGAGGCAGATTTCGACAACACCCGCGACGAGATAATCAAAACCATCGAGCGCGCAAAGAATGACCCGAACGTTCCGTTCGCGGTATTCAAAGTCACCGGCGTCGCACCGCTCGGCACGCTCGAAAAACTCAGCAAGAAAAAAAAGCTCGACGCGAAAGGACAGGCGAAGTGTGAACGCATTCACACTCGTGTCAACGAGATCTGCGAATTCGCTTACTCGGTCGGGCAGCCGGTCTTTATCGACGCCGAAGAAAGCTGGATCCAGGACGCGATCGATCGTCTCGCGACGGAGATGATGGAAAAGTATAATCGCCGCGTACCGATCATCTACAACACCCTTCAGATGTACCGCACCGATCGGCTTCAGTATTTGCGCGACTCGCGGAAGCAGGCTAAATCAGATGGCTATATCCTCGCTGTCAAACTAGTTCGCGGAGCGTATATGGAGAAAGAGCGCGAACGTGCGGCCGAGTTGGGTTATGAGTCCCCGATCCAGCCGGACAAGAAGGCTACCGATCGCGATTACAACGCAGCCCTTGAATATTGTCTCGATAATCTTGAAGACATTGCGTTCGTCGCCGGCACTCACAACGAACGCAGCGCTCATCTGCTCGCTCAGTTGATGCACAAGCGTGGCGTGTCGCACGATCACCCGCACATTTTCTATTCACAGCTTTTGGGGATGGGCGACAACCTGTCGTACGTGCTTGCGAAAAATGGATACAACGTCTCGAAGTATGTCCCGTACGGGCCCGTGTCCGACGCGATCCCTTATCTGATCAGACGTGCTCAGGAGAACAGCTCGGTCACCGGACAGGTCAGCCGCGAGCTTGAATTGATAAGCATTGAGTTGGAGCGACGTCGGCTAGCGTAATCCGAGAAGCAATCTTATCGACCGGTCGTGGACTTCTCTCTCTTCTGAGCTTTTCCAATCGTTGTAAGCATCGAGTTCGTTGTCCAACAACTCCACGTTCCGAAGCTTCGCGACCTGCGTGCTTTCGAACGCATGATTGGTCAGCGCGACATGCGGTTTCTCAACTGACAGGCTCGCCGCATTTTCGAGAGCCGAATCCGCGATCTCCGGATCGAGAAAGAAATCCTTGTAAGCCGCCAGATGCCATACGGGCTGGCCGTCGTTCTCATCGACTGCGAGAACCCGTAAAAGTGCGAAACCGCTTTCAAGTTGAAAGATCAGGAAGTCGCCCGGAATAAAATTGTGAACAGCAGTCATACTCTCTTTCTGTTCATCATAAGGATTTCGCCTCTGTCGAATCAAACAAGCTGCTTTCTATTCGGTACAATCGAAGCCATATGACTGAGATGTTTTCGGGCTTGGGACCCGTACACTATCTACCGATCCTAACGACGCTGTTCTCGATCTACTTTCTGACGGATATCGGCGGACGCTATCTCGCCAAGGGCGGACGCCATTTGATGTGGTGGGCGATCGGCGTCTTCACGTATGGCCTCGGAACCTTTCTCGAAGGATTTATTACCCTCTTCGGCAATACGCCTTTTCGAAACAAAGCGTGGTACGTGGCCGGAGCGATCCTTGGGGGATATCCGCTGGCGCAAGGCTCCGTCTATCTACACTTCAGTCGACGCACCGCGAATATACTGACCGCGATATCGCTGCCGTTCATTGTCATCAGCGCGATCTTGGTTTTTCTATCGCCGCTCGACTTAACACTGCTCGAGACATTTCGTCCGAGCGGAGCTTCGCTCCAATGGCAATGGGTCCGATTGCTGACGCCGTTCATCAATACCTACTCCGCAATCTTCCTTATCGGCTCAGCTTTCTACAGCGCCATTCGCTGGGCGAAAGTTGAGAACGGAAAGAACCGTGCGATCGGGAATGCGCTGATAAGCTTAGGCGCTCTCCTGCCCGGCATTGGAGGTGGAATGGCAAAGGCTGGAATGGTCGAAGCTCTCTACGTCGGCGAATTCGTTGGCATTATCCTGATCTACATCGGCTATCGAGTTTGCCTGATCGATAGCGCCGCCTCAAATTTGCGCTGATATGAAACTCGACTACGAACAAATGCTGGACGTCGCCGTCGAAGAAGCACGGCTAGGTTTGTCCGAAGGCGGGATCCCGATCGGTGCCGCGTTATTCGACAGCGACGGAAATCTCCTTGGCCGCGGTCACAACCGCCGAGTGCAAGAAGACGATCCGTCGATCCACGGCGAGACCGATGCATTTAGAAAGGCTGGGCGTCAGCGAAATTATCGAGACACGATCATGGTCACCACGCTCGCACCGTGCTGGTATTGCAGTGGACTCGTTCGGCAATTTGGGATCGGAACCGTGGTCGTTGGTGAATCGGTAAACTTCCAGGGCGGCATCGAGTGGCTACGTGAGAACGGCGTGGATGTGATCGATATGAATTCGAGCGAGTGCATTGAAATGCTCGCGAACTATATTGAACAGCATCCTAAGGTTTGGAATGAGGACATCGGAGTCATCGACGGAGAGTAGCATTACCGAATTAAGGAATTACCGCATTAAGTAATTAATTGTAATAAAGAAGCGGTTCACCGAAGATACTTTCTGTACGTAATTACTTAATGCGGTAATTCCTTAGTTCAGTAATGGAAGAATTGACGGGTGATTGCGAATCCACACTCGGGATGAGAAAATACACTTTTATTTTAGGACCCGATATTCATACATACAGGACAAGGAAATGGCAGACAACAAAGAAGCGGTGATCATCAGTGCGGCACGTACGCCGACAGGGAAGTTTCAAGGATCTCTCAAACCATTCACGGCCCCCGAGCTCGGGGCGATCGCGATCAAGGAAGCGGTGAAACGCGCGGGCGTTGATCCGGCAAAGATCGATGAAGTTATTATGGGCTGCGTCGTTCAAGCCGGCATCGGTCAGGCACCGGCGCGACAAGCTGCTTTGAAAGCCGGTTTGCCACCCGAAGTCTCTGCTCTGACGGTGAACATGGTTTGCGGATCGGGGCTGCGGGCGGTCGCATTGGCTTCGCAGTCGATCAAACTCGGTGACGCCGATTTCGTCGTCGCCGGGGGAATGGAATCGATGTCCAATATTCCTTACGCGCTTCAGACGGCTCGGGATGGATTCCGCATGGGGAATCAAACCGCAACCGACTTGATGATCCACGACGGGCTCTGGTGTCCATTCGAGAATTGGCACATGGGCAACACCGGCGAGGTCGTCGCCGAGAAGCATCAGATCACGCGCGAGACACAGGACCAGTTCGCGTATGACTCGCATCGCAAAGCACACGAAGCTCAGGAGAAAGGCTACTTCAAGGATGAGATCGTCCCGGTCGAGATCCCGCAGAAGAAAGGCGATCCGATCATCCTCGATTACGATGAAACGGTCCGACCCGACACGACGGTTGAGACGCTTAGCAAGTTGAAGCCGGCATTTAAAAAGGATGGCGGGACTGTCACGGCCGGAAACGCTCCGGGTGTGAATGACGGAGCCTCGGCGCTCGTTGTTACGTCGAGTGAGAAAGCATCGGAGCTGGGCATCGAACCGCTTGGGCGAGTCGTCGCGTACGCTGTCTCCGGCATCGAGCCGAAGTACATCATGCTCGCCCCGGTCGAGGGCGTTCGACGCGCCGTGGCGAAAGCAGGCTGGTCGCTTGAGGACGTTGAGCTTTTCGAATTGAACGAGGCCTTCTCGGTTCAGGCTCTCGGTGTGATGAAGGAGCTGGGGATCAATCCCGAGCTAGTGAATGTGAACGGCGGAGCAGTCGCCCTCGGACACGCGATCGGAAACTCGGGAGGACGCGTTCTGACGACTCTTCTCTATGAAATGAAACGTCGAGGTGCAAAGCGCGGTGTCGCGGGTCTCTGTCTCGGTGGCGGAAACTCGGTCGCAATGGCAGTCGAACGAGTGTAGGACGGCCAGAGTACGCAAAGCGTCGTCTCTGACTAAACCAAACAATTATGACAGGTAGAGAACAAAACAAACTTGCCGGGATCTTCTTGATCGTTCACGGCTGCCTCCAGGCATTAATGACTCTTTTTCTTTGTCTGATTTACGGCGGTGTCGGAGCAGCATTGTTTATTGGTGCGAAGAAACAGGAAGAACAATTCGTCGGAATGGTCTTCGTGATCGTGATTCTTTTCGTCGCGATCTTTTCAGTTCTCTTCGTGCTTCCGCAATTGATCGGCGGATGGAAGATGGTTAAGGAACACCCGAATGCGAGAACGTGGGGAATCATCGGTAGCGTTGTCTCATGTCTGTCGTTCCCGCTCGGGACAGCAGCCGGAGTCTTCGGCCTCGTCTTTCTCCTTGGAGATACGGGAAAGCGGTTCTATCTCAGCGGACCGAGTGTGAACAGTCTAAATCCGCCACCGCCTCAGCCGAACAGTTGGCAGTAATC
>Ga0105249_10001594_pt1 | contig 19871 bp, 13 predicted proteins | sample KBSS44metaG_FD_81522 | JGI IMG/M metagenome (GOLD analysis project Ga0105249, IMG submission 81522) | Switchgrass rhizosphere microbial communities from Kellogg Biological Station, Michigan, USA - KBS S4-4 metaG | ecosystem: Host-associated > Plants > Roots > Rhizosphere > Soil | place...
AATTTGATGTAAACTATTTACAATATGTTGGAGGTATTTACAGCAGTGAATGGTTTTGGGCAAAACTACTTCATATCTTAAGAGAGGATGAACAGGTAAGAAAAAACATTTATTCTTTTGTTGAACATTGCGATTGGATACCCTTCGCATTAACCGGCGGCAAGGATGCTAACCAACTTAAAAGAGGTGTTTGCAGTGCTGGACATAAAGCTCTTTATGCTGCTGAGTTTGGCGGATTACCACCCAATGATTTCTTTGCCTCATTAGATCCTTTGCTGGATGGTTTTACAAAAAAATTGTTCACACAAACTTATACTTCTGATAAAGCAGCCGGAACCATCTCTAAAGAGTGGGCAATAAGATTGGGATTGCCCGATAATGTTGTCATCGGGATCGGCGCTTTTGATTGTCATATGGGCGCAGTAGGCGGACAGATCGAACCTTATCACTTAAGTCGCATCGTTGGTACATCTACCTGTGATATTATGGTTGCTCCTGCCAATGAAATGAAAGGAAAATTGATCAAAGGCATTTGCGGACAGGTTGATGGTTCAGTAATTCCCGGAATGATCGGTATGGAGGCAGGACAAAGTGCATTTGGTGATGCCTATGCCTGGTTCAAAAATTTATTGAGCTGGCCAATTACAAATTTTATTTCTGACAAAAATCAGGAGGAAGAGATCAGTAATAAAATGATCAGTTCCCTAGCAGATGCCTCTGCTAAACTTCCTTTATCTGAAAATGATGTATTGGCAAGCGACTGGCTGAATGGAAGAAGAACACCGGACGCCAATCAATTATTAAAAGGTGCATTTACTAATTTGAATTTAAGCAGTGATGCTCCGCAGCTATTTAAGGCATTGGTTGAAGCCACTTGTTTTGGCAGTAAAGCAATCGTAGATCGTTTTGTCGACGAAGGGATCCCGGTAAAAGGAATTATTGCATTAGGTGGTGTAGCCAAAAAATCTTCGTATGTCATGCAAACAATGGCAAATATTTTAGAACAACCCATACGCATCCATCAATCTGAACAAACCTGTGCTGCAGGCGCTGCTATGTTTGCAGCTACTGCGGCAGGTGTATATAACAAAGTAGAAGAGGCTATGAAAGCAATGGGACAGGGATTTGAAAAAACGATTATGCCGGATCGTTCAACGCTATCGTATTACAAATGCCGTTATGAAAAATATAAAGCATTAGGAACCTATATTGAACAAAGCGTATGAGTAAATATCAACATATACAGGAAGAAGCTTATGAAAGTAATATGCAATTGCCGAAACTGAATTTAGTGCTTTTCACTTTTGGCAATGTAAGTGCAGCAGACAGGGATATGGGCGTTTTTGCGATCAAACCAAGTGGTGTTCCTTATAAAGAGCTAACACCTGCAAAAATGGTGATCGTTGATTTTAATGGTGAGATCATTAAAGGAAAATTGCGGCCATCATCCGATACGCTTACCCATGCTGTGTTGTACAAACATTGGGAAAAGATCGGTGGCATCTGTCACACTCATTCAATCTACGCAACATCGTGGGCACAATCACAAAGAGATATTCCCATATTTGGAACGACACATGCAGATTATAACACGGTTGATATTCCCTGCGCACCGCCAATGAGTGATGAAATGATCAAAGGAAATTACGAGTACGAAACCGGTTTCCAGATATTAAATTGTTTTAAAGAAAAAGGGTTGGATTACCAGGAAATAGAAATGGTATTGGTAGGCAACCATGCGCCGTTTACATGGGGGAAAAATGCAGCTAAAGCTATACATAACAGTGCCGTGCTGGAATGTATTGCAGAAATGGCGTTGCTGACGGAAAAAATAAATCCCAATGCACCAAGATTAAAAGATGCGCTGATCAAAAAACATTATGAACGAAAACATGGACCGGATTCTTATTATGGGCAATGATTGCCTGTCAAATGTGAAAAGTGAAAGGTGAAAAACCCTATCAATCTCTTCGCGTTTGACATTTCACGTTTCACTTTATCTAAAAAAATATTCATGAATACAAATGATTTAAAGAAATTAGAAGTTTGGTTTATTACAGGCAGCCAGCATTTATATGGCGAAGAAACATTGAGACAGGTAACAAAGCACTCATCAATTATTGCAAAAGCGCTGAATGAGCAATCTGCAATTCCTGTTAAGATCGTTTTTAAACCTGTATTAAAATCTACTGAAGAAGTTTACAATCTATGTCTTGAAGTAAACACCGCTAAAAATTGTATTGGCATCATCACCTGGATGCATACATTTTCACCGGCGAAAATGTGGATCAACGGATTAAAGATCCTGCATAAACCGTTGCTTCATTTACATACTCAATTCAACCGCGATATTCCCTGGGATACGATCGATATGGATTTTATGAACTTAAATCAAAGTGCGCATGGTGACAGGGAATTTGGTTTTATCATGAGCCGCTTAAGATTGAATCGCAAGATTGTGGTGGGTCACTGGCAGAATAAAAATGTTATTGATCAAATAGCAGGTTGGACTAGAGCTGCTATCGGTTGGAATGATTGGGAGGGCGCCCGGTTTGTCCGCTTTGGTGATAATATGCGATATGTGGCCGTCACCGAAGGTGATAAAGTAGAAGCCGAATTAAAATTTGGCTATAGTATAAATACACACGGAATTGGCGACCTGGTAAAAATGATCAATGATGTAAAAGAAACGGCCATCACCAAACTTTGTGATGAATATGCATTGCAGTATAATCTGGTTCCATCATTACGAAAAAATAATCCACAACATCAATCATTAAGAGAGGCCGCAAAAATTGAAATTGGCTTGCGCCGCTTTTTAAAAGAAGGAGACTACAAAGGATTTACAGATACATTCGAAGATCTGCATGGAATGATCCAATTGCCCGGGCTTTCGGTGCAACGATTAATGGCTGATGGCTATGGTTTTGGTGCTGAAGGTGATTGGAAAACTTCTGCATTGGTCAGGGTTATGAAAACAATGGCAATTGGTTTACCCGGTGGCAATTCTTTTATGGAAGATTATACGTATCATTTCGAACCCGGTAATGAAATGGTATTAGGCTCACACATGCTTGAGATCTGTTCAAGTATTGCAGATGGCAAACCGTCGTGTGAAATACATCCACTGGGTATTGGTGGTAAGGCAGACCCTGTGAGATTGGTGTTTAATGTCGGTGCCGGTGCTGCTTTGAATGCATCTATTGTGGATATGGGTAATCGTTTTCGATTATTGGTAAATGAAGTTGTTGCTGTGAAGCCAAAAAATAAATTACCCAAGCTTCCTGTAGCAAGAGTTTTGTGGAGGCCATTACCCGATATGCAAACGGGCTGTGCTGCATGGATACTGGCAGGCGGTGCACATCATACTTGTTATAGTCAAAACCTGTCAGCCGAAACCTTACAGGACTTTGCAGATATGGTGAATATCGAATGCATACACATTAATAAGCAAACAACATTACCACAATTAAAAAATGAATTGAGATGGAATGACACCTGTTATAAGTGATCATCTTCCATAATCATCCTGCAGCCGTACAATATCATCCTCATCACTCGGGTTTGATGTATCGGTATGTTGCCAGATCTCGGCAACAATACCCCAATCATCCAGGCCAACGAGGCGATGCCGTTCACCTTGTTTGAGTTTTATTATCTCCCCGTTTTGAAGAATATGTTTTATTTTTTCCTCGTCTGTATCACTTGTCATCACTCCTACCGGTTTATCTATGCACTTCCATATTTCTGCACGGCGGTAATGGTATTGCCAGCTTAAACGTTGTTTAGGAGCAACGATCAAAATTTTCGGGCTGAGTTTGTTGGTGATCTTTAAAGCACTGATATTTTCTTTCGGGAAAAAATGCTGAGCAAATTGGGCAGCCTGCTTTTCATCTATCACGTAAAATCCGCCCCAGGGACGTTTATCATCTTTATCAACAACTGTAAAACCATTCTTCGTTAGCATCTCTGCGACATTCTCAAAAACTTGTTTCTTATCCTGCATATTATTTTTTACTTAACCTCGTAAAAACTATACCAATCATTTATTCATGAACCAATTTCTTTTCCAATTCTTCAAGCGACACGCCTTTTGTTTCCGGTACTTTGGTTAAGACCCAAATTAGTTGGAGCAACATCATAAACGCAAAGAATGCAAAGATTGGCCAGGGATTATCTTTAAAAATTCCTTTGCCCTTATCTAAAAAAACAGGCGTGATCAAGGTGATGAGCGCAGCAAACACCCAATGTGTACTGGCGCCGAATGACTGCCCTCTTGCTCTTATTTTATTGGGGAAAATCTCCGATATAAAAACCCAGATCACAGCGCCTTGCCCGATCGCATGTGACGCAATGAACAATAATAAGAAGGTCAGCAAAAATTCCGGGCTTGCTGATGCTTTAAAAGCATAAGCAACCAATGAAAGGCTGAGGATATATCCAATTGAGCCCAATACCAATAACGTTTTTCTGCCGAGTTTGTCAATGAGGTATAGGCCAACAAATGTAAAAACAAGATTAGTGCCTCCAATAAAGATGGAGTTTTTCAAAGAGTCTCGTGCTGCAAGCCCTGCCCTTTCCAAGATCTCAGGAGCATAATATAAAATAAAATTGATCCCTGACCATTGATTAAAAAAAGCAACAAAGAAAGCAAGCCATAAGATTGTTTTGTATTTAAGACTGAAAAAGCCTTTGGCTTGCCCAATACTGCTTTCATGCTGAATGCTTGCTTTTACTGATGCTATTACTTCATCGGAATTGTTAACGCCGATCCGTTCAAATACTTTTTTTGCAGTAGTCACATCATTCTTTCTTGCGATCAGCCATCGCGGACTTTCAGGGATACTAAACACCATTAACGTATAGATCAATGATGGGATAGCCATGACGCCGAGCATCCAGCGCCAGTCATTGGCGCCACCTACACCTTTTAAAAAATAATTGGAAAGAAATGCGATCAATATTCCAAATACAATATTGAACTGGTACATGGCAACAAGCCTTCCTCTTGTTGCCGGTGTGGAAATTTCAGAAACATATGCAGGTGCAGCTACAGATGAAACACCGATACCCAATCCCCCGATAAACCGGAAAAAAGAAAATGTATAAGGATCAGGCGCTAACGCCGAACCTAAAGCAGAGACACTGAAAAATATTCCAACCCACAACAAGACCTTTTTTCTTCCATACTTATCAGTTGGAATACCTCCGAATATAGCACCAACTACTGTTCCCCATAAAGCCATTGACATGATAAAAAAACCATGGAACCAGGGAGAAATTTCTGTCGTATGCCAGGTATCTTTTATAGGTTGATTAGCGCCGGAGATCACGACTGTATCAAATCCGAAAATAAAACCTGCCAGTGCAGCAATTAAAGAGATGCCTAAAAGATTTCCCGAGCCCTTCCCAGAAATATTTGTAGCAGCATCGTTAGCTTGTATTTGCATAAGCGTTGAGTTTGAGTATTGTAAATGTATTTATCTTTTGCTAAATAACAGGCTATTCCCTATGAGATAGAAATACATCAGTGATAAAGCTCGGGCAAATAGGGTAAGCAAACTAATTAACTAGTATTGTAAACCAATAGCAGGATTATCCAAAAACTTGTAAACTTATTTAGGACGAGACAAAATAGTAATTGATCAGGCGAGACTAAATTTCTTTACTCAATCATCATTTCGTTCTTGCCCTCACATATTTTACATCACCCGGAGTTATGATGACTGCTTTATTACCAAAGCTATTGCGTACATAGGTGAGCACATCAGCGATTTGCTGATCGGTTAAATGATTATGGGCAGCCATGGTGTTACTATAAGATTCACCATCGATTTCTTCATGCGTATTCATTCCTTTTAACACAATTCTTATCAGTCTTGTTTTTGTACCCAGCACATGCGGTGTTTTTTCTAACGGCGGATTCAATCCCGGCACACCGCTTCCATCAACCTGGTGACAGGCAGCACAGTATTTTGTATATACTTTTTTGCCTCTTTCCATAGTAGCTTTATCAACAGGCATAGAAATAGCAGCAACAATTATCATAACACCCAATACTGCAGTAAATGAAATATTTTTTTTCATCGTATTAATTGCTTTTATAACTGATCTTATAAATTGTTCCCTTTACATCATCACTCACATATAAGGAACCATCTGGTCCCTGCGCTAATCCGCAAGGCCGGTGTTGTGCCTGCTTCGGCGCCATTACAGTTTCCACGCCGGCAAAACCATCTGCAAAAACTTCCCAGGGTCCATCCGGCTTACCATTTTTAAAAGGAACAAATGCTACATAAAATCCTTCCTGCTTTTCAGGTGAACGGTTCCATGAACCATGAAAAGCAATAAAAGCTCCATTCTTATATTTTGCAGGAAACAAATTACCCGTATAAAACAATAATGCATTAGGCGCCATATGTGCCGGAAAAGCAACGACAGGTTGCTCCACTCCTTCACAACGTGTTGTCTTTTTCCCATCACCACCATATTCAGGAGCTAATACTTTTTTATTTTGCTGCACATCAAAATAACAATAAGGAAAACCGCAATTGGCTCCTTTTTTAATCATGAACATTTCTTCAGCGGGTATTACTGCATTTTGCTGCGGTGTAAAATATTCAGGGAACATGTCCAGTTGATCACGTCCATGCTGCACAACAAACAATTCATTTATTTGATAGTTCCAATCCAATCCCATCACGTTGCGCAAACCGGTTGCATAGCGAACACCATCTTTATAGGTCTGATTCAATTTATCAGCTTTGAATTGCCAGATGCCACCGGCCGAATCCAGTACCGGGCAGGGATCAATCCCTTTTGAACCCGGACCCCTGTCTATTACCTGGCATGAATTCAAAGGAGAACCAATATTTACATAAATATTTCCCTTATCATCCAATGCCAGTGACTTAGTATTGTGCTGTCTCCCATTGATCAATCCTGTAATTATTTTTTGAGGCGCTTCCGGATTTATTACCTCCTCATTTTCGTTCAGTTCATATCGAAACACTTCATCATTCGAAGATGCATAGAGAAATTTATCTTTAATAGTGATACCGGTGCCAATATAATTTCCAAAACTTTTTATATCATCGATCTTTCCATCATTATCTGTATCTCTTACATATAAAATGCCTTTCCCTTTGACGAGCTTGCTTAATTTAATATAGATGGCTCCATTCTTTGTTACCACGATATGACGGGCCTTGCCCACACTGTCGAGTAATATGGAAGCGCTAAAACCCGATGGTAGCTTTAATCCGGCATTTTCAACTTCAGCTTTATTCTTCTTAATATTTTTTCCCGGATTATTTGCCGGATTTAAACTCCAGGCCGCTAAAACCAGGATCGGTAAAAAGAAATATTTACGCATACGCTTTATTTAATACATGAATTTTACAATACAAAGTAAATACAAAAGCATGGGTGTTAGATATTTAGTGATTGCCGTATCATTCAACAATCTTAGCATCGAAATTGACGCTTTCCTCTTATATTGCCTGCACAAAAATATTTACGCAAACGTTTTCGAAATTCGCCATTTTTGTACTGCTTAAAAAAACCTGCCCTTGTATGAATAATGTGACGTTGAAAAAACTGGCTAAAGAACTAAACATGTCTCCCTCGACGGTTTCCCGTTCTTTAAGGGATAGTCATGAAATAAGCCAGGAGACAAAAGATCGTGTGAAGGCGCTGGCTGCCAAGCTTGATTTCCAACCCAATCCCCACGCAAGCAGCCTGCGAAAAAATAAAAGCAAAACGATCGCTGTTATTATTCCCGAGATCCAAAACAATTTTTTTTCCCAGGTCATGAATGGCGTGGAAGAAGTGGCGAGGCAAAAAGGATATCATGTGTTGATTTATCTTACACATGAGGATAATAAAAGAGAAACAGATATTTTACACCTGTTAAGAAATGGAAGAGTAGAAGGGGTCATGATCTCTGTTTCGAATACAACAACCAGTTTTGAACATTTAAAAGCTTACCAGGAAGCAGGAGTTCCCTTAATATTTTTTGACAGGGTTTTTGAAAACATGGAAGTTCCCTGTATCACCACGGACGATGCAGGCGCAGCATTTAAAGCAACTGAGCACTTATTGAAAACCGGTTGTAAGAAGATCGCTTTTCTTTCCATGGCAAATAATCTTTCCATCAGCTGTGGACGCAAGTCGGGATATCTGAAAGCATTGGCAAAACACGCTATCGAAGAGAATGCAATTGTATTGGAATGCGGGCCTGATGATGAAGCAAACAAGCAAAATATCCGTGAGCTTTTGCAATCTGATCAAAAACCCGACGGGATCTTTGCAGCCGTGGAGAAATTTGCTGTCAATACTTATGAGGTTTGCAGAGAACTTCAGATCAATGTACCCCAACAGTTAAAAGTGATCAGCTTTTCAAATTTATCAGCTGCTGCACTTTTTAACCCATCGTTGTCTGCCATCATGCAACCAGCTTATGAAATAGGCCGCGAATCGGCAGGAGTGCTTTTCAAAATAATAGAGAAAAAGAAATTACTTCCTGCGGAAAAAAAGATCGTTCTTCCGTCACATCTTGTCATCCGGGAATCAAGTACAAGCAAATATTCAATGCTTCCATTGAAATAAATTATATAGTTGGAAAATAATATTAGAGAGACACTCCGCGCTTCCAGGGTATAAAATCGTCCTGGCCCAGTTGTACTGCTTTGGGAATTATTTCGCCACTTGCAACCTTAATACAGAACTCAAGGATCTCTTCACCCATTTGTTCAATGGTCTTTTCACCATCGATAACGGGTCCTGTATCAATATCAATAATATCCTTCATTTTTTTAGCGAGCCTGGAACTGGTGGATAATTTTATGGTGGGAGCCACCGGGTTTCCGGTTGGTGTTCCCAAACCCGTTGTAAATAAAATTAAGGTGGCACCCGATGCAGCTTTTCCTGTTGTTGCTTCCACATCATTGCCGGGTGTACATACCAGGCTTAAACCAGCTTCTGAAACGGGTTCTGTATAGTCTAGTACAGATACAACAGGTGATGTACCTCCTTTCCTGGCCGCTCCGGTTGATTTAATTGCATCCGTTATCAACCCGTCTTTTATATTCCCGGGTGATGGATTCATATGAAATCCTGAACCTACCAGCTTCGCCTGCTCATCATAGGTCTCCATCAGGTGTATAAATTTATTAGCCGCATCTTCATTGATGCACCTATCAATCAATTCCTGCTCTGCACCACATAGTTCAGGAAATTCTGCGAGTAAAACTTTCCCGCCTAAGGCAACCAGCAGGTCTGATGCATAACCAACTGCAGGATTAGCTGAAATACCACTGAAGCCATCACTCCCGCCACATTTTACCCCCACACATAATGCACTAAGCGGTGCAGGCTCTCTTTCTTGTTTATTGATCCCGATAAGCCCTTTAAATGTTTGACGAATTGCTTGCGTGACCAGGTCCTCTTCGCTTTGTATCTGCTGCTGCTCGAATACATATAAAGGTTTGTCAAAACCGGGATTGCGCTGTTTCAGATCATTCAAAAAGTTTTTTACCTGCAAGTGCTGGCAGCCAAGACTCAATACGGTAACGCCGCCTACATTCGGATGATCTGCATATGCTGCAAGCAAAGCGCTCAATGTGGCTGAATCCTGTCGCGTACCGCCGCACCCCCCCGCATGATTCAAAAATTTTATTCCATCAACATTTTTGAAATAGCGTTCCGTATTATTTATCGATGGGTTCAGATCTACCTGGTCAATATCCTCACCAGCCAAATGAGCCTGGAACATTTGTTTTGTAAATTGTTTATACCTGTCCGTAACAGCATAACCTAATTCATTCCACATTGCTTCTTTGATCACATCCAGGTTCCTGTTCTCGCAAAAAACCGTTGGAATGAATAACCAGTAATTAGCAGTACCTACCCTTCCGTCACTTCTCTTATAACCATTAAATGTCTTATGCTGAAACTGCGAAATATCCGGCGGCTGCCATTTGTATTGAACAGACCGGTAAGCGTATTTTCCTGCAGCATGTTTTGTATTTGAGGTGGTCATTGCCTGTCCTTTGGAAACATCAACCTGCAATTGACCAACCAGCGTTCCATACATGATGACGTCATCACCGGCATTCATATCATGTTCAAAAAACTTATGCTTCGCCGATACATTTTCTGCAAGCGCAAAGCTGGAACCATTTGAAGAAATTGATGTGCCGGATGGCAGATCTTTAAGAGCTACCAAAACATTATCACTGGGATGTATCTTCAGAAAAAAACGCTGGCTCTCTATTACACTTGATCTTCCGTTATCATTTTTCATCCGGCAAAAGCTTAAAGCAATTAATAAGGTTTGGAATCAGAACTGTTATAGATCATAGAGATTAAAAAATATATATGATAATCAGTTACAATAACAAATAAACTTATTAAGCCAATAAACATCCTTTATATTATTGTCTTATCATTCAACAATTTTAACATGGTAAACCAGGAAGAAGTTGATTAAACCCGGGCCGATCAGCAATCCTCGTTTTTAAATATCTGGATTGGTTCAAACCAGTAAGGCTCATTTCCGGGAACGATTGCGTAAATTCTTTTAATTGGTTTCTGGCCGACCAAAAGTTTGTTTTCAACATAAACGGCTAAAAATCTTTTACTTATACAAATTCTGGTTTACGGAAACGTTTGCGGACGATTTTTTCAAAATACTTGGATACTAAGCTATATTGGCAGCAGAATCCTGTTTTTCCCGCTTTCCAGGTAAAGATTGCTTAATAAATACTTGCTATATGAGACCTCAACTATTAAAAGTGTCTAAAGACCCCCAGCATTCCTTTAGTGTCCGCCAGGATCTGGTTCCGTACATCAATAATCGTTGGCATTATCACGCTGAAGTTGAACTGCTCCATTTTAAAAAGGGCGAAGGCACACAGTTTATCGGTGACAGTATCAAACAATTTAAAGCAGGCGATGTTGTGCTGGTAGGTTCTAACCTGCCGCATTATTGGCGATTTGATGATATCTATTTTGAAGAGGATGCTTCGGTAACTGCTGATGTTCGGGTCGCTCATTTTTGTGAGGATTTCTGGGGAAGCCGTTTTCTTGAATTACCGGAAAACATTCACATCAAAACAATTTTGGATAAAGCAAAAAGAGGATTGCAGGTAACCGGTGAGACAAGAGAGAAAGTAGCAGACCTTCTTGATCATCTTCTCCAGGCAAGCGATAGCCAGCGGATCATCCTGTTGATCGAAGTATTAAATGTGATCGCAAACGGAGATCATTTGGAAACTTTATCGTCCATTGGATTTAAATATGACGTGGTAAAAGATGAAAAGGACCGGATCAATGCTATCTATGAATATAGCCTGAAGAACTTTAAACGTCCTATTCAACTGGAAGAAATAGCAGGAGTAGCCAATATAAGTCCCAACTCTTTTTGCCGGTATTTTAAATCAAGAACAAGAAAAACGTATTCGCAGTTTCTCATTGAGCTTCGTGTGGGGTATGCCTGCAAACTATTAATTGAAAACAACCTGAGCATTAAGCAGCTTTGTTATGAAAGCGGGTTTAATAACTTTACAAGCTTTCATAAATACTTTAAAATGATCACCAGCAAAAGTCCGCTTACGTATCAGCGGGAGTTCACCAAACAATTAACGGCTTAAATTGCAGAATTAATTTTGGTTAAAATGATTGAATAAACAGGCAACCTGCGGGTGGCCTGTTTTGCTATATCCCTGTTTCTTTGTTATTGGTAACTTATTATTGCTGTATGAAAAAATGCCTTGTTGCGTTAATTGTTTTTATTCAATCATTTTCTATTTATGGCCAAACGGGCAAACAGATCATTATTGAAACTAGTCATACAGCAATGGTATTAACGGTTGGCAATAATCAACATGTCGTCCAATCTTATCTCGGGAAGAAACTGGCAGCATCAGACTATGCACAGCTGAAAGGAGGTCGCGAGATCTGCTTAACTGCCGGAATGGACAACCAGTTTGAACCATCGATAAGGATCATCCATGCAGATGGCAATCCTTCACTGGAATTAAGATATTCGTCCCATTACAAAGAAACCAACGGCAATGTCAGTACGACGGTCATTATTTTAAAAGATCCTGTCTATCCTGTCGAAGTGCTGATGCATTATACCAGTTATTTTAATGAAGATGTGATCAAAACAGGAACCGAGATAAAACATAAAGAACCGGGACCCGTGATGCTTACCCATTATGCTTCTTCTCTTCTTCATTTTACTGCGGATGAATACTGGCTCACACAATTTCATGGTGATTGGGCAAGAGAAATGAACAGGGTCGAAGAAAAATTAACGAATGGAATAAAATCCATTGAGAGTAAACTGGGCACCCGGACTAATTTTTATCAGACGCAGGCTTTCTTTCTTTCTGTTAATAAACCTTCCACAGAAATCAGTGGCGAATTGATAGCAGGCACATTGGCCTGGACGGGTAATTTTAAATTCAGCTTTGAAGTAGATCAGCGTAACGGGTTGCGTGTGCATGCAGGCATTAATTCGTATGCTTCAGAATATAGCTTGCAACCCGACGAAACATTCACTACTCCTGAATTTATTTTTACTTATTCAGCGAATGGTAAAGGACAAGCCAGCCGCAATCTTCATCGCTGGGCAAGGAATTATGCAGTATTGGATGGCAATGCTCCCCGCATGACATTACTGAATAACTGGGAAGCAACACATACTGATTTTACAGAAACCCGTTTGGTAGAATTATTTAATGAAGCAAAAAAACTAGGCGTCGATCTTTTTTTATTGGATGATGGATGGTTCGGCAATAAATTTCCGCGTAACGATGATAAAGCAGGTCTTGGCGATTGGCAGGAAGATAAAAAGAAACTACCCAGCGGCCTGGGTTACTTAGTAAAAGAAGCAGAAAAAAAAGGGATCAAATTTGGCATCTGGCTGGAGCCTGAAATGGTGAATCCTAAAAGTGAATTATACCAGCAACACCCGGAGTGGATATTGAAGCTGCCCAACCGGGAAGAGAATTATGGGCGCAACCAACTGGTACTTGATCTCATCAATCCTAAAGTACAGGATTTTGTTTTTTCAATTGTCGATGAAATGATGACCAAAAATCCCGGCATTGCATTTATTAAATGGGATTGCAATCGAAGTATGACCAATATGTATTCGCCTTACCTGGGAAAAAAACAAACGCATTTGTTTATTGATTATACCAAAGCATTCTATAAAGTAATGGAACGTATCCGGGCAAAGTATCCGCATTTACCGATCATGCTTTGTTCGGGTGGTGGTGGCCGTACCGATTATGCAGCTTTAAAATATTTTACAGAGTTCTGGCCAAGTGATAATACAGATGCACTGGAAAGAATTTATATTCAATGGGGTTATTCCTATTTCTTTCCTGCTAATACCATTTCGGCACATATAACCAGCATGGGTAAGCAATCGCTGAAGTTCAGAACAGATGTAGCCATGATGGGAAAGATGGGTTATGATATCCGTGTCAATAACTTTACAACAGAGGAATTACAATTCAGTAGCGATGCAGTCAAAACGTATAAACGGATCAGTGATGTGATCGGGTTGGGCGACCTTTATCGTCTTATATCTCCGTATGATGAGAATCGTGCCGTATTGATGTATGTTAGTGAAAACAAAAGCAAAGCTATCTTGTTTAATTATTTCACCAATACAAGGCGAATAGATATCTTTTCAAGAGTCTTATTGCAGGGACTTGATCCGCAGAAAAAATATCGCATCAATGAGATCAATTTATTTCCCGGAACAAAATCAGCCCAACCGGATAATGATAAAGCATTTACCGGTGAATACCTGATGAATATTGGCCTGAACCTTGCGCCGGGAAGAGCTGCTGCATTAAGTAGTAATATCTTTGAGCTAACAGAAGAATAATCATGCATACCTTAATAATAAAATCAGTTTATATGAAATACACTATTTTATTCACAACGATCCTTACAGCAACAGCGCTCAATGCACAGCAACATAAATTGGAAAAATTATGGGAGACAGATTCTGTGATCGCTGTTCCTGAATCTGTATTGCCGGTAAAAAATATTCTCTATGTTTCTTTAATTGATGGCGGAGGCTGGGACGCAGATGGAAAAGGTGGTGTTGCAAAATTGAGCCCGAATGGTAAAATTCTTGATAACGCATGGATAACAGGACTCAATGCTCCGAAAGGATTGGGAATAGCCGGCAACCGTTTATATGCAGCAGATATAAGTGAAGTGGTAGTGATAGATATTAAAAACGGCAAAGTAGAAAAGAAGATCGCTATTGATAGTGCAAAGGGATTGAATGATATAACTGTTACCGATAAAGGAATTGTTTACGTTTCCGATTCAAGAACTGCAAAGATCTGGCGGATAGAAAATGATAAGCCTGCATTATACCTCGATAGTATAAAAGGCGTGAATGGATTGAAAGCGATCGGCGATGACCTTTATATCGGCTCAGGCAAATTATTTCTGAAGGCAGATGCAAAAAAACAGGTTACTAAAGTTGCAGAAGTAGCGCAGGGCATTGACGGCATTGAATCCATCGGTAACGGCGATTTCATACTTACTGCCTGGGGTGGTTATATATGGTATGTATCTGCGGACGGCCGCATTGAAACATTATTAGAAACTTACCAGCAAAAAAAGAATACAGCGGATATTGGCTATGACCCCCAAAAACGTATACTGTATGTGCCGACCTTCAATGCAAAAACAGTTGTATCCTATAGTTTGAAATAAACAGACACCATGAAAAAATCGTTGATGATAATTTGCCTGGCCATTTGTATCCAAACAAATGCGCAGTCGCCCAAAGTTTTTATCATAGATGCAACCCGGTTGGTGACCTTGAAGACAGTGCAACAGAATTTGTCGGTAAAAATGATATCCGATCTCCAAAAACAGGCAGACTCTTTATTATCCATGAAGCCTGTGTCTGTCATGGATAAAACTTTTACCCCGGTAAGTGGCAATAAGCATGATTATATGAGCCAGGCCCCGTATTTCTGGTATGATAGTACAAAGCCAAATGGCTTACCATATATGCGTAAGGATGGACAACGAAATCCTGAAATTTATAAGATCACCGACCGAACCTATTTAGGCAGATTGGAAAATGCATCACGTATCCTGTCACTGGCATGGTATTTAACGGGTGAAGAAAAATATGCAGCTAAATCAGCAACATTATTACGTACATGGTTTTTAGATGAAGCTACTAAAATGAATCCGCACCTGGAATATGGCCAGGCTGTTCCGGGGGTGAATACCGGGCGGGGGATTGGTATTATCGAAACGGTAGCGCTAATAAATATCGCAGATGCTGCGGGTCTTCTTATCGGATCAAAATCATGGACACAATCCGATCATCAATCTTTGCAACAATGGTATTCGCAATATTTGAATTGGCTGCTCACCAGCAAGAATGGCAATGATGAACATAAAGCAAAAAACAATCACGGCACCTGGTATTATGCACAGGCAATTGATTTTGCTTTATTCACCAGTGATCATAACAAAGCAAAACAACTGGCAGAGGAAAGTAAGAAAAGACTCGATAGCCAGCTAACCAAAGAAGGAAAACAACCCCTGGAACTGGAAAGAACAAATGCGCTTGGATACAGCACGATGAACCTCAGGGGATGGTTTACAGTTGCTACCCTGGCAGAAAAAACCGGTGTTGATCTTTGGAATTATACCACATCTCAAAATGTAACCATCCGCACAGCTTTCGATTGGTTGCTGCCTTATGCACTGGGAGAAAAGAAATGGGAATACCAGCAGATCAGTAAATATAACAGGACGGAGATTTACCCGCTGATATTACAAGCAGCTAATACATTTAAAGACCAAAAATATCTTGAAGTTGCAGCCGGACTATACAAGGAAAACACCAATCTCATGGCTGACCTGTTACATAGACAATAATTTTTTACGATTGAACAACATGAACAAACTACTCTCACTGGTTCTTCTATTTCTTTGCTGCTGCAGCAGATCTGCTTTATCACAAAAAGGCAGGAGTACAAAATTCTCTGCTGAAGTCATTCAACATAACGCTACACATATTGGTCGGGTAACAAAAGATACAATCGTGGTTATTACAGGCAGCACCAATTCATTTACGGTTGATACCCCTGAAGACAGCGGGCTTGTTTCAATCCAGACAACTGTAAAACACCTGCTTTCGCAGATCAGTTCAAAAGATGGATCCACTCAGAAATATTCAGTCACCAATAAAGATGCTATTATAAAGGATGAAGGAGAATTGGTAAATGGTGATCATCTTATCGTAACATCGCAGGATGGCAAAACAAAAAAGACTTATATCATTGCAACAGAGCCGATGGCTTTAAGGGGTCAGCTTCGTTTAGAAAAAAAAGAACTTACTGTTAATACGAATGCTGATCTCACGATTTTTTTCACAGCAGGACAAAGAACTCCCAACACAACCGTTAAAATTTACATTCCAAAAGGCATAACGATAACAGAAGATAACACAACTGTAAATGTTATTGGCCGTGGTGCGGTTCAACTAAAAGACCTGGCCACGCAATCGCTTGGCCGGGCGGGAACAAACTACCCGATTAAAAAAGTTGGAAACTTTGCTATCTCAAAATTAGCGGATGGAAGTTCTTTGCTTTTATTTAAACATCTTGATCTGCGGCCTTCAAATGGAGCTGATCTTACTATCGTGATCAGTCATATTACCCTTCCCACAATTGGAAAATATCTTTTCAAAGCAACTTATACTGCTTCAAAACCGGAAGTGCTGACAAGTCCGGAAACTGAAACCACACTCACAGTAACCCCTACCATTGCTGATTTCGAAAGAGTGGTTGATAAAAATCTTCAATACAAAGAAACACCTGCAACTTATACTACTGTAAATTTTAAATGGAGTGTAACGAAAAATACGCCTGCTATTCAATTGGTGCAATCAACAGATGAAGGAAAAAACTGGACTCGTTCCCAGGCAATGATCGATCCAAAAAAAGGAACAGCCAACATCTCCGGTTTAACAACTGGTAAACTTTACCATTTCAGATTATCAGTTAATGACGGACCGAATAAAGGATTTTCAAATACGGTTCAATTCTATTCCGGGAAAATGGATATAAAAAATTTTGGTGCAATAGCAGACGGGAATACAGACAACACAGATAAAATAAATGAAGCGATCGGATATCTTAATCAAATTGGTGGCGGCACGCTTCTTTTCAGCGATGGAATTTATAATGTCCGTACCATTCATTTAAGATCCAATGTTTATTTATATGTCGATAAAGGAGCGACGATCAGCGCAATAAAAGGCGCTGATGCACCTGAAGCCACCTGGTTCAGTGATAAAAAATATCGTTCCGGCCTCTCTCCCACCGATACCGGGCCTTATGTTGATCCGGAAAATTATATGACCAAGCAGGATGTGGGTCATCACTACTTCAAAAATTCTATGTTCTTTGGAGAAAGACTGGATAATGTTAAAATAATCGGCAATGGTTATATAACCGGTACTGGTAATTTGGTAACGGGTGATAATGTAATGAAGAATGCTCCTGATAACCGCGCCGATAAAATGTTTACATTGAAACTCTGTACGAATATTGAAATCGGTGGCCTCTATCGTGGAGAAGATTTCTGGTATGACTCAACAAGAGATGCTCCCTATTATATGCTAAAAGATGGTTCAAAAGATTTTGATGCGGCCAACCTGTTACACATTGATCGTAGCGGGCACTTTGCTTTATTAGCAACCGGCACTGATAATATTAATGTACACGATACCTACTTTGGAAAGAATAATAACTCCAATACACGGGATATTTATGATTTTATGGCCTGTAATAATGTTATGGCCACCAATATCTATTGTAAAATAACCTCGGATGACATTATAAAACCCGGCTCAGATTGTTCATTAGGTTTTACCCGCCCGGCAGCTCATTATAAGGTTCGCAATATTATCGGTGATACGAATTGCAATCTTTTCCAGATCGGTTCCGAAACCGCGGATGATATCATGGATATTCATGTTGATAATATTTATATCCTGGGCGCTAATAAAGCGGGATTCTCTATTTCTACCAATGATGGTGCACATATAAAGGATATACATCTTAACTGCGGACATACCGGTCCGCTTCACTCGCGGTCAAAAATGTTCCGGTCATTCACTCCTTTTTTTATTTCTATTTCGAATCGGGGACGCATTTTAGGCGCCAGTGTGGCGAGATATAAGTTTAAAGAGGATACTGTAAAGCATGATGAACTGCTGGTGACTAATGTAAACATCGGTGAAGTAGAAAACATTATTATTAATGGCATTGATGTTTTTGAAGTATATGGAGGAAGTTCGTTCGGCGGCAATAAAGAAAGGTGGAAAGCTTATGATGGTTCACAGCGAAGAGCCACACCTATCATCGCCGGTTATAAACTTCCCGACACAAAAGACGTGGAGGGTGGATTAAATTTTAAGCTCCCCAATGGTCAGCATACCGGCTATATCAAAAACATTTCATTTAATGATGTACATGTTTTGGTAAAAGGCGGAAATCCACTTTCCGATACAGCTGCCAGTCCTCCTGAATTAGGAGTTGGACAATATAATGCGTCTAACCTGAAAGTTCAACCTTCTTATGGTTTATGGGCAAGACATGTCACAGGATTAAGTATAACAAACAGTACATTCAATTACGAAAAACCAGACAATCGTTATGTGATCTTCTTAGATGATGTGATGGATGCAAAGATCAATGGAATAAAAGCGATGAAGGCAAAGGATAATAATGCAGTTATAAAACTTAAGAACTCACGCGGTATAAAAATTGAAAATGCAGTTTATTATTCTGGTGAATGGGGCAAGCAGCCGGTTAGCTTAGCAACTATACAGAGTAATTGATCCCCGTCAGAATTCAAGCGGAACAACCATTTCCTTTACCAGTTTATCAAATCGCTGTAATGACTCCCGGAATTCCTTTTCTTTTTTCTTTTTCTCCAGCAAATTAAATAAGGTTTGCTTGATGATGTTTCGTTGAAAATAAATTTCAAGTGTAAGCCTGCTGCTGCGTTCACCTGTTTTTTCTGCTATAAAATAAACCGAGCTGTTTTTCTTTTCGTCCGTCTCACTGAAGATGGTCTTTCCTTCGGGATTATAAACAAAGCTGCTGATATACATCATTTGCGTTTTTCCATTTTCCAATACATGCCTGTGGCGGCTGCCTACCCCGGGCAGAAAATGTTCTACTTCATCTATTGCTTTTATACCTGCATACCAGAGATGACGAAATTCAAAATGCACCACCGTATAACATAAAGTTTTTATATCAACGGGATAGTCTTTAGAAACAGAAAGCATTTTCACTTTTTCCGGAAGTTCCAATTGCGGAGGCGAAGGAGATATTTCCTTTCTCAATTCCCCCAATTGCGTATAATGAAAATTTATTTCGCCATTCTCTGTTTGTTTGGCGCTGCTATCCCAATGCATCCATTGTGCAAATTCGGGTGGTTGGGTATCCTGTAATAAGTTTTTTGTTACGAGCCAGTATTCATGCTGAGGTATATCATTTTTCAAAAGCTGGTGTGCAACGATCACATCTTTGCCGATCAGTTTGTGGAATTGCTTTACGCTCAACGGTGTGAATTCGCCATAATGGGAGATCACTTTCAGACTCAAATCAACGGCTGATATACAGGCCTTGCATTGACAAATTTTACGGTTATCATAAGCAATCAAATACTGATGAAATGTCCGGAACATCTTCTCGACCTGCTTGTATAATAATCGCAGGTCCTGCGGCTCGCCAAATTTGTAAAAAAGAATGGCATCTCCTTCAATTTCAGAAATCTCAAGA
>Ga0105249_10001602_pt1 | contig 19822 bp, 18 predicted proteins | sample KBSS44metaG_FD_81522 | JGI IMG/M metagenome (GOLD analysis project Ga0105249, IMG submission 81522) | Switchgrass rhizosphere microbial communities from Kellogg Biological Station, Michigan, USA - KBS S4-4 metaG | ecosystem: Host-associated > Plants > Roots > Rhizosphere > Soil | place...
GGCTCCGACCTTCGGCCCGCAGGGTCTTTACCTCGAGAAGATCCAGTACGATGCCCGCTGGGGACTGCCCCAGTGAGAACGCGCATCAAGATTTGTGGAATCACTCGCGCCGAGGACGCGCGCGCGGCCGCCGAGTGCGGCGCCGACGCGATCGGGCTGGTGTTCTATCCGCCGAGCCCGCGCTACCTTTCGGCCGAGCGCGCGGTCGAGCTGCGCGACGCGCTGCCGCCTTTCGTCCAGACGGTGGCGCTGTTCGTGAACCCGGATGCGGTGCAGGTGGCGCAGGTGCTCCAGCGGGTGCGCCCGGCGCTGCTGCAGTTTCACGGCGGGGAGACGCCCGAATTCTGCGGCCAGTTCGGCGTGCCGTTCGTCAAGGCGTGCCGCATGAGGCCGGGGGACGATGCGCTAGAATACCTGCGCCCTTTCTCGCGCGCCGCGGCGTGGCTGTTCGACAGCCATGTCCCCGAGTACGGGGGTGTCGGAGAAGGTTTCGATTTGAGCCTCATGCCGGTCGTGAAGGAGAAGCCGGTCATTCTTTCCGGAGGGCTCTCCCGGGCGAACGTCGCCGAGGCCATCCGCCGTGTGCGGCCCTGGGGCGTGGACGTGTCGAGCGGCGTCGAGTCGGCGAAAGGCGTGAAGGACGCAGCAAAAATCGCCGCTTTCATAGCGGAGGTCAGGAATGCGGATGTATGACTTGCCCGACGCGCGCGGCCATTTCGGGCCCTATGGTGGCGTATTCGTCGCCGAAACGCTCACCGCCGCCCTCGACGAGCTGCGCGCGGCCTACGAGCGCGCGCGCCACGATCCCGCTTTCCAGGCCGAGCTCAAGTACGAGCTCAAGCACTACGTCGGGCGCCCGAGCCCGGTCTATCTCGCGAAAAGACTGACGGAGAAGTGCGGCGGCGCGCGCATCTACATCAAGCGCGAGGACCTGAACCACACCGGCGCGCACAAGATCAACAACACCATCGGCCAGGCGCTGCTTGCCCGCAACATGCGGAAGCCGCGCGTCATCGCCGAGACCGGTGCCGGCATGCACGGCGTGGCAACCGCGACGGTCGCGGCGCGCTACGGCATGGAGTGCGTCGTCTACATGGGCGTGGACGACGTGAAGCGCCAGGCGGCCAACGTGCACCGCATGGGCGTGCTCGGCGCGAAAGTGGTGGGCGTGGAGTCCGGCTCGCGCACGCTGAAGGACGCGCTCAACGAGGCGATGCGCGACTGGGTCACCAACGTAGACACGACCTTCTACATCATCGGCACCGTCGCCGGCCCGCACCCCTATCCCATGATGGTGCGCGACTTCCAGTCGGTGATCGGGGAAGAGAGCATCGTGCAGATGCAGGAGCTCGCCGGCCGGCAGCCCGACGCCGTGATCGCCTGCGTCGGCGGGGGCTCCAATGCGATGGGGATTTTCTACCCCTACATCAGGCACGAGACCACGCGCCTGGTCGGCGTCGAAGCCGCGGGCGAGGGCCTCGAGACCGGCAGGCATGCGGCGTCGCTCTGCGCCGGCAAGCCCGGCGTGCTGCACGGCAACCGCACCTATCTCCTGCAGGACGACAATGGCCAGATCACCGAGACGCACTCGGTGTCCGCCGGCCTCGACTATCCCGGGGTCGGCCCGGAGCACGCCTGGCTGAAAGACAGCAAGCGCGCCGAGTATGTCGCGGTGACCGACGACGAAGCGCTGGCCGCGTTCCACGAGCTGTGCCGCAGCGAGGGCATCATCCCGGCGCTCGAATCCGCGCACGCCGTGGCGCAGGCGATGAAAATGGCGCCGTCGATGCCCAAGGACGCGGTCCTGCTCGTCAACCTCTCCGGCCGCGGTGACAAGGACATGCACACCGTCGCCGAGCGCTCGGGGAAGAAGCTTTGATGTCGCGAATCCAGGGCCGCTTCGAAGCCCTCGCGAAGGCGGGGCGCAAGGCCCTGATCCCGTACATCACCGCGGGCGACCCCCATCCCTCGCTCACAGTGCCGCTCATGCGAGCGCTGGTGGAGTCGGGCTGCGACATCATCGAGCTCGGCGTGCCGTTCTCCGATCCGATGGCCGACGGCCCGGTGATCCAGCGCTCCGGCGAAAGAGCATTGAAGCATGGGGTGGGATTGAGGGATGTTCTTTCCCTGGTCAAGCAATTCAGGGAAAAAGATGAAACTACTCCGATTGTCTTGATGGGCTACGCCAATCCGATCGAGGCGATGGGCACCGAGAAGTTCGCGGCCGCCGCGAAGGCGGCGGGCATCGACGGCGTGATCGTGGTGGACTACCCGCCCGAGGAATGCGTCGATTTCTCGGTGCTGATGAAAAAGAACGACATCGACCCGATCTTCCTGCTCGCGCCGACGTCGACGAAGAAGCGAATCGATGAGGTCGCGAGGAGCGGCAGCGGCTACCTGTACTACGTGTCATTGCGGGGCGTGACCGGCGCGGCGAACATCGATGTCTCAGAAATCGGAGAAAAAATTCCCTCGATCCGAGCGGCGACCAAGATGCCCATCGGCGTCGGATTCGGCATCCGCGACGCCGAATCGGCCCGCCGCATCGCGGCGAGCGCCGACGCGGTGGTGATCGGCAGCCGCCTGATCCAGGAGATCGAGGCCGGCAGCGCCGACCAGGCCGTGGCGCGCGTGAAGGCGTTCCTGCAGCCGATCCGCCAGGCGCTCGACGCCTCGTTTCACCGATGAGCTGGTTGCAGAAGCTCCTGCCGCCGAAGATCCAGCGCACCGGCGGCGCGAAAAAGACGGTCCCCGAGGGGCTGTGGACCAAGTGCGCCGCATGCGACGCGGTGCTCTACAGCACCGACCTCGAGAAGAACCTGAACGTGTGCCCGAAGTGCGGCCATCACGAGCGCCTCGGCGCGCGTCCGCGCCTCGACGCGCTGCTCGATCCCGACGGCCGCTTCGAGATCGGCTCCGAGGTGCTGCCGGTCGACACGCTCAAGTTCAAGGATTCGCGCCGCTATACCGAGCGCCTGTCCGACGCGCAGGAGCAGACCGCCGAGAGCGACGCGCTGGTCGTGATGCAGGGCTCGATCAAGGCGCTGGGCGTGGTGTGCGCCGCGTTCGAGTTCGACTTCATGGGCGGCTCGATGGGCTCGGTCGTGGGCGAGCGCTTCGTGCGCGGCGTGCGCGTGGCGATCGAGCAGAAGCTGCCCTTCGTGTGCGTGACCGCCTCGGGCGGGGCGCGCATGCAGGAGGGCCTGCTTTCCCTCGTGCAGATGGCGAAGACCACCGCCGCGCTCACCGACCTCGCCGAGCGGCGCCTGCCCTTCGTCTCGCTGCTCTCGGACCCGACCATGGGCGGGGTGTCGGCGAGCTTCGCGATGATCGGCGACGTGGTGATCGCCGAGCCGAAGGCGCTGATCGGGTTCGCGGGGCCGCGCGTCATCGAGCAGACGGTGCGCCAGAAGCTGCCGGAGGGCTTCCAGCGCGCCGAGTTCCTGCTCGAGAAGGGCGCGATCGACATGATCGTCGACCGCCGGCAGCTGCGCGACAAGCTGCACGCGCTGCTCAGCCTGCTCAGGGGAATGCCGGCCGACAGCGCCGCGTGACGCTTCTCACGGAGGTCGTGCGCACCTCGGCGCAGGTCGCCGCAACCTCGAGCCGCCTGGCGAAGACCACCTTCATCGCCGAATCGCTGAAGCGGCTACAAGCCGAGGAGGTCGAGATCGCGCTGCCCTGGCTGAGCGGCGAAATCCGCCAGGGCAAGCTCACGCTAGGCTATGCCACCCTGCGCTCGGCGATCCCCGATCCCGCCGCCGCGCCGATGCTAACGGTGACGGACGTGGATGCGGCATTCGAGCGGCTGAAAGGCTTGAAGGGAAAAGGGTCCGCAGGACAGCGTGCAGAGCAGCTCAAGGGCCTCTTTTCGAAGGCAACAGCGGAAGAGCAGGACTTTCTGCTCCGCCTCATCGTGGGCGAGCTGCGGCAGGGGGCGCTCGAGGGCGTGATGCTGGAGGCGGTCGCCGCCGCGGCGGATCTGCCTCCCGCGGAGGTGAGGCGTGCCGCGACCTTTGCCGGCGGAATACCGCAAGTCGCGCGCGCAGCGCTCGAGGGCGGAGGACTTGAACAATTCTCCATCCGCCTGATGCAGCCCGTGCTCCCCATGCTCGCGCAGCCGGCCGAGGACGTGGCATCGGCGCTCGCCGACCTCGGCACGGCGCTTTTCGAATGGAAGCTGGACGGCGCGCGCATCCAGGTGCACAAGGCCGGCGGCGAAATGCGCGTGTTCACGCGCAACCTGAATGATGTCACTTCGCGTGTTCCCGAGGCCGTTGCCGCATTGAAAGGCGTCGCGGCCGATCTGATTCTCGACGGGGAAGCGATCGCGCTGCGCGGCGACGGGCGCCCGCACCCCTTCCAGGTGACCATGCGCCGCTTCGGCCGCAAGACCGACGACGAAGCGCTGCGCGGCGCGCTGCCGCTTTCGGTGTTCTTCTTCGATTGCCTGCTGCGCAACGGCGAGCCGATCGTCGATCGCGGCGCGCGCGAGCGCCACGACATCCTGCGGCAGGTATTGCCCGCCGCGATCGTCACCCCTTCGCTCATCACCGACGATGCGGCGAAGGCAAACGCCTTTTACGAGGACGCGCTGGCGCGCGGCCACGAGGGCCTGATGGCCAAGGCGCTCGATGCACCCTACGAGGCTGGGCGGCGGGGAGCCGGCTGGCTGAAGCTGAAGCGCGCCAAGACCCTCGACCTGGTGGTCATCGGGGTCGAGTGGGGCAGCGGCCGGCGCAAGGGCTGGCTCTCGAACCTGCACCTCGGCGCGCGTGACCCGCGCTCCGGCAGCTTCGTCATGCTCGGCAAGACCTTCAAGGGGCTGACCGACGAGATCCTCGAATGGCAGACGCGCGAGCTGCTGGCGCGCGAGGTCAGGCGCGACGAGTGGACCGTGTATGTGCGCCCCGAGCTGGTGGTCGAGATCGCGTTCAACGACGTGCAGAGTAGCTCCCAATATCCCGGCGGCATGGCGCTGCGCTTTGCGCGCGTCAAGGGCTACCGGCCCGACAAGCTCGCCGACGAAGCCGATACCATCGACGCGGTGCGGCAGATCTTCGAGGCGCAATCGCAATGAGAACGCTGGCCGAATGGCTCGGCTACATCGAGCGCCAGCACCCGAAGACGATCGCGCTCGGCCTGGATCGGGTTTCCCAGGTTTGCTCCCGGATGGGAGTCCGAATCGATTGCCCCGTCATCACAGTCGGCGGCACCAACGGCAAGGGCTCGACCTGCGCGATGCTCGAGTCCATCCTGCGCGCCGCGGGTTACCGCACCGGCCTCTATACCTCGCCTCACCTGCTGCGCTACAACGAGCGCGTTCGCGTCGCCGGCGTCGAGGCTACGGACGAGGCTCTGGTGGAATCCTTCTCTGTGGTCGAGCGGGCGAGGCTGGAGATTCCACTCACGTATTTCGAGTTCGGCACGCTCGCTGCCTTCTGGCTCTTTTCAACGGAGAACATCGAGGCGGCGATCCTGGAAGTCGGCTTGGGCGGCCGGCTCGATGCAGTCAACATCGTCGATCCCGACTGCGCCGTGCTGACGAGCGTCGGCATCGACCATGTGGAATATCTCGGCGCGACGCGCGAAGAGATCGGACGCGAAAAGGCCGGCATCTTCCGGCCCGGGAGGCCCGCGGTGATCGCCGACCCCGATCCGCCGCGCTCGGTGCTCGAGGCGACCGGCGAGAAGCTTTTCCTGGGAAAAGACTTCGGCTATCAGACGCAGGAAGGTCAGTGGAGTTACTGGGGCCCGGGCGCGCGCCGGGGCGGGCTCGCCTATCCCGCGCTGCGCGGCAGGATCCAGCTCGCGAACGCGGCGGCGGCGATCTGCGCGCTCGGCACGCTCGAGCTGCCGGTCGCGATGCAGGACGTGCGCCGCGGTCTCGCCGAGGTCGAGATTCCCGGGCGCTTCCAGGTGCTGCCGGGCCGCCCCCAGGTGATCCTCGACGTGGCGCACAACGCGCAGGCGGCGAAGGTGCTGGCGCAGAACCTCTCCGAAGCGGGGTTCGCGCCCGAGACCATCGCCGTGTGCGGCATGCTGCGCGACAAGGACATCGGCGCGGTGCTGCGCGAGCTCGCGCCGCGCGTGACGCGCTGGCACCTCGCTTCGCTCGGCGGGCCGCGCGGCGCACGCGCTTCCGAACTTGCCCCTCATGTTTCGACTGGAGAAAAAGCCTTGTTCGATTCTGCGGCCGAGGCCTTCGTTGCGGCGAAAGGGCTGGCCGGCGAGGGTGATAAGATCGTCGTATTCGGCTCCTTTCTCACCGTGGCCGAAGTGATGGCATGGCTGAACAACAACAAGACGTAGATACGCTCAAGCGTCGTGGCCGCAGACGGCTGGTGGGGGCGGTCGCGCTCGTGCTGCTCGCGATCATCGTTCTCCCGATGGTGTTCGATCAGGAGCCGCGGCCCGTGGCGCCGCCACCCAGCGTGCGCATCCCGGGCGAAAACGATGCGCCGTTCAAGCCCAAGCCGCCGCCGCAGAGGCCCGCGCCACCCGAGAAGAAGGAGGCGGCGAAGGAAGAGTTCGTCGTGCCGATCGGGGCGTTCGCGGCGCCGGAGAACGTCACCGCGAAGCTCGCCGCGGCGAAGATTCCGCACTACACCGAGGCCGTTGCCGGCAACCTGACGCGCGTGCGCGCCGGCCCGTTCCCCACCCGCGAAGCCGCGGAGGAGGCCGCGACGAAGCTGAAAGGCCTGGGACTCGAGCCCGGCGCGGTCGCTGCCAAGTGACTGCGCTCGACTACGCGATCATCGGCGTGCTGGTGCTCTCGACCGCCTGGGGCGCCTGGCGCGGGCTGGTGCGCGAGGTCATCTCGCTCGCCGGATGGATCGGCGCCTTTCTCGTCGCCAACTACCTCGCCGAGCCGCTCGCCAACGCGCTGCCGGGATCGATCTCCAATCCGGAGCTGCGCGTAATCGTCGCGTTCGTGGCGGTTTTCGTGGTCACGCTCACGCTCGCGACGCTCGTCGCCCTGATGGTGTCCAAGGCGCTCAAGGCGAGCGGCCTCGCCGGCCTCGACCGCGTCCTCGGCGGCCTGTTCGGCGTGGCGCGGGGACTCTTGATCGCGGTTGCCTTCGCGATCGGCGCCGGCTTGACTTCGTTCCCGCAGAACCCCATCTGGAAACAGTCCTATAGCGGGCCGATGCTCGGCCGGACGGTGGCGCAGCTCGAGCCTTGGCTGCCTCCCGCGCTGTTCAAGCGCTTGAAATATAATTAGCCCTTAGTCACACCGGGAAAATCTCCGATGTGCGGGATTCTGGGAATTGTTGCCGCTTCGCCCGTCAACCAGCTCCTCTACGACGGGCTGCTCCTCCTCCAGCATCGCGGCCAGGACGCGGCGGGCATCGTCACGGCCGAGCGCAACTCGTTCCACATGTACAAGGCGCCGGGCATGGTGCGCGACGTCTTTCGCACCCGCAACATGCGCTCGCTGCCCGGCACCATGGGCGTCGGGCACGTGCGCTATCCGACCGCGGGCTCGGCGTTCAGCTCGGCCGAGGCGCAGCCGTTCTACGTCAATTCGCCCTTCGGCATCGTCCTCGGGCATAACGGCAACCTCATCAACTCGGCGCAGCTGAAGGAAGAGATGTTCCGCACCGACCTGCGGCACATCAACACCGGCTCCGACTCCGAGGTGCTCGTGAACGTGCTGGCGCACGAGCTGGAGAAGGCCTCGGTCAGGCTGCACCTCGATCCGCAGACCATCTTCGCCGCGGTCGCCGCCACGCACCGTCGCCTGAAGGGCGCCTATGCCGTGGTGGCCATGATCGCGGGATACGGCGTGCTCGCGTTCCGCGACCCGTTCGGCATCCGCCCGGCGGTCATCGGCTACAACGACACGCCCACCGGAAGGGAATACATTGTCGCCTCCGAGTCCGTCGCGGTGGATGCGAACGGATTCCGCGTGCTGCGCGACGTAGGGCCGGGCGAGGCGGTCTTCATCGACCAGAGCGGCCGCCTTCACACGCAACAGTGCGCGCCGCATGCGAGCCTGAATCCCTGCATCTTCGAGTACGTGTACCTCGCGCGTCCGGACTCGATCATCGATGGCGCCTCGGTGTACGAGACGCGGCTCAACATGGGCCGCAAGCTCGCCGAGAAGATCAAGCGCAGCCACCGCAGCCTCGACATCGACGTCGTGATCCCGATCCCGGATTCGGGCCGGCCGGCGGCGCTGCAGCTCGCGGCCGGGCTCGGCGTGGCCTACCGCGAGGGCTTCGTCAAGAACCGCTACATCGGGCGCACCTTCATCATGCCGGGACAGGCGGTGCGCGCGCGCTCGGTGCGCCAGAAACTGAATCCCATGTCGATGGAGTTCGCCGGCAAGAACGTCATGCTGGTGGACGATTCCATCGTGCGCGGCACCACCAGCCGCGAGATCGTGCAGATGGCGCGCGACTCGGGCGCGCGCAAGGTGTTCTTCGCCTCGGCCGCGCCGCCGGTGCGCTTTCCCAACGTATACGGCATCGACATGCCCACGCGCGCCGAGCTGATCGCCGCCGAGCGCAGCGAGGACGAGGTCGCGCGCGAGATCGGCGCCGACGCCCTGGTCTACCAGGACCTGGAGGAGCTGAAGGACGCAGTGCGCCAGGTCAATCCGCGGCTTGCGAGCTTCGAGACCTCGTGCTTCGACGGGGTCTACATCACCGGTGACGTCACCAGCGACTACCTGCGCGACATCGAGATCCAGCGTGATGCCAAGCGTGATTCGGTAGACGACGAAAACGCCCAGCTCGATTTGAATCTGGCGGCCTGATATACTGCCTTTTTTCGCGCCGATTTGAGCCACAGCTTGCGGGCGCGTAACAAATACCGCTAAAGCGTGCCGCGCAGTTCTCCAGGAGAACCCGGTCCGCTTAACCGAGAGGATCGGGTTTTTTTATGGCCAACGACTACCAGATCGCAACCAAGGGCGTGCGCGCCGGCCAGGCGCGCACCGAGTTCCAGGAGCATTCCGAGGCGCTCTTCCTAACCTCGAGCTTCGTCTTCGACAACGCGCGCCAGGCGGCGGCGCGCTTCGCCGGCGAAGAGCAGGGCATGGTGTACACCCGCTACACCAATCCCACGGTGCAGATGTTCCAGGACCGGCTCGCTGCCCTCGAAGGCGCCGAAAGCTGCGTCGGCACCGCCTCCGGCATGGCGGCCATCCTGGCCACCGCGCTCACGCACCTGAGAAGCGGTGACCATGTCGTGTGCTCGAACGCGGTGTTCGGCGCCACGATCAACCTCTTCAACAACATTCTTTCGCGCTTCGGGATCGAGACCACATACGTCTCGCCCACCCGGGTGGACGACTGGCGCCGGGCGATCCGCGGAAATACGCGGCTCCTGTTTCTTGAGACGCCTTCCAACCCGCTCACCGAGGTTTCGGACATCGCCGCGCTGGCCGAGGTTGCGAAAAAAGCGCGGGCGCTGCTCGCCGTCGACAACGTGTTCTGTACGCCGGCGCTGCAGCGGCCGCTCGAGCTCGGCGCCGACCTGGTCGTCCACTCGGCTACCAAGTATCTCGATGGGCAGGGCAGGGTCATCGCAGGCGCCGTCGCAGGATCGAAGGCGCTGGTCGGCGACCCGATTACGGCGTTCCTGCGCACGGCCGGGCCCACGCTTTCGCCGTTCAACGCCTGGGTGGTCCTGAAGGGCCTCGAAACGCTCGAGCTGCGCATGCGCGCCCAGTCGGCCGCCGCCCTGGAGCTCGCGCGCTGGCTGGAAGCGCACCCCAACGTGGCCCGGGTGCACTACCCCGGCCTCGAATCGCATCCCCAGCATGCGCTGGCAAAGCGCCAGCAGCGCGCCGCCGGCGCGGTGCTCTCCTTCGAGGTCAAGGGCGGCCGCGCCGCGGCCTGGCGCGTGATCGACTCGACTCGCCTGGTCTCGCTGACCGCCAACCTCGGGGACGTCAAGACCACCATCATCCACCCGGCGAGCACCACGCACGGCAGGATCTCCCCCGAGGCGCGCGCCGCGGCCGGAATCACCGAGGGCCTGGTGCGCCTCGCCGTGGGCCTCGAGGCGGTGCCCGACCTCAAGGCGGATCTCGAGCGCGGGCTGGACCCCGACCCCGATCGGGGGGCGTAGCATTAGGCGTTTGCCTCCAGAGCACGCCGCCGAAGAGAAAGCCATCACCCCGTCCCGGCGCTGGGCCGTCCTGGCACAGGCGGCCCTGCTCGCCGCCGCTTATTTCGCGGCGGCAAAGCTCGCCCTTCTATTGGCCATTCCGCCGGGCTACGCGACCGCGATCTGGCCCGGATCGGGAATCGCGCTCGCGGCGCTGCTCCTCGGCGGAAACCGGCTGTGGCCCGGCGTATTGGTCGGCAGCTTTGCCGCGAACATCACCATCGAGGGATCGATCCTGGCCGCGGTGGTGATCGCCGCAGGCAGCACGTTCCAGGCGCTCGTGGGCGCCGAGCTGGTGCGGCGCCACATCGGCCTGCCATGCCACTTCGGCCGGACCGCGGACGTGGTGAGGTTCTTCGGGCTTGCCGCGCTGGCCGCAACGATCGCGCCTACGTGCGCGCTGCTGCCGCTCGGTCTGGCGCACCCGCTTCCGGGACTCGAGCTTTTCCGCAACTGGTTCACGTGGTGGCAGGGCGACGCCAGCGGCATCATCCTCGTCGCCCCGCTCGTCCTGTGCTGGGCGCTGCCCTCCGAGATGCGCTGGACCCGCGCCAGGATCGCGGAAGGCATCGGCTTCGCGCTGGCGCTGCTTGGCGCGACCCATGTCGTGTTCAGCACCGGCTCGGAAGCGACTCCGGCGTACGCCACCACCTTCCTCATCGTGCCCTTCATCATCTGGGCCGCGTTCCGATTCAGCCAGCGCGAGGTGACCACTGCCACCACGGCGATCTGCGCGATCGCCCTGTGGTACACGCTGCGGCAGGCGCGCGGCCCATTCTCCATGGTGCCGCTCAACGAGTCGCTCCTGCTCCTGCTGCTCTTCGTGACCACGGTGGTGTTTACCGGCCTCGTGCTCTCCACGCTCCTCGGCCAGCTCGACAAGGCGATGGAAGAGCTGCGCGACCGCAGCCGCGGGCTCGAGCTGCGGGTGAGCGAGCGCACCCGCGAGCTCGAGCAGGCCAACCGCAGGCTGCACGAGGACATCGCGGTGCGCGCGCGCACCGAGCGCATGCTCGCCGACAGCGAGCGGCGCTTTCGCCTGATGGTCGAAAGCGTGGTGGACTACGCCATCTTCATGCTCGACGCCGAGGGGCGCGTCGCGAGCTGGAACGCCGGTGCGCAGCGCATCTCGGGCTACGAGCTGCACGAGATCGTGGGCCGGCACTTCTCGCGCTTCTATCCGCGCGAAGACATCGAGCGCAACAAGCCGCAGTGGGAGCTGGAGGTCGCCGCGGCCGAGGGCCGGTTCGAGGAGGAGGGCTGGCGCTTGCGCAAGGACGGCTCGTCCTACTGGGCCAACGTAATCATCACGGCGGTGCGCGACGACACCGGCAGGCTTCTCGGCTACGCCAAGGTGGTGCGCGACCTCACCGAGCGCAACCGGGTCGAGGCCGAGCTGATCCGCGCCAAGGTGACGGCGGAACGGGCGAGCGAGGCGAAGTCCCAGTTCCTCGCCAACATGTCGCACGAGCTGCGCACGCCGCTCAACAGCCTGCTCATCCTGGCGCGCCTCCTCGGCGACAACATCGGCGGCAACCTGAACCCGAAGCAGGTGCAGTTCGCGCAGACCATCTACGCCTCGGGAATGGACCTGCTGTCGCTGATCAACGATCTGCTCGATCTCGCGAAGATCGAGGCCGGCGCCGCCACCGCGCTCAACTTCGCGCCCGCGCGGCTGGACGAGCTGCGCGAGGACCTCGAGCGCGCGTTCCGCCAGGTCGCGCACGACAAGGGCCTGCAGTTCGCCATCACGCTGGATCCGTCGCTCCCCGCCGCGATCCGCACCGACATGACGCGCCTCAAGCAGGTGCTGAAGAACCTGCTCGCCAACGCCTTCAAGTTCACCCGCCAGGGCCGCGTCTCGCTCGACATCGCGCCGGCCGAAGGCAAGCGCATCGCGTTCGCGGTCGTCGACACGGGAATCGGCATCCCGGCCGAGAAGCAGAAGATCATCTTCGAGGCGTTCCAGCAGGCCGACGGCAGCACCGCGCGCCAGTACGGCGGCACGGGGCTGGGCCTGTCCATCAGCCGCGAGCTCACGCGGCTCCTCGGCGGCGAGATCCGTGTCGCGAGCGAGCCCGGCAAGGGCAGCTCGTTCACGCTCTACCTGCCGCTTTCCGACGAGGTTTCGGCGCTCGCGGCCTAGTTTTCCTGCTTCTCCTCGTCCGCAGTCTCGCCCATGAGCTCCTCCATGCGGCTGCGCATGCGCGCTCCGAGCTCCTCGAGGTCGAGGTCGGTCTTCTTCACCTGCGGGAACATCTCGCCTTCCTCCTCCTTCACGTGGTGCAGGACGTACTCGCCGAGCACGGTGAAGGTGGCGTGGAAGTTGGGGTCCTCCGGGCCCATGTTCTCGAGCTGCTCGATCAGCATCTTCGCCGTCTCGTGCTCGATCTGGGCCTCGTTCAGGATGTCCTCGTCGTCGATCGCCTCGCGCGCCGCGGGATAGAACAGCTCCTCCTCCAGCGTGGTGTGCAGCTTCAGGTCCTCGCACACGCGCTGCACGAGCTGCTGCTGCGCCTCGTTATCCTCGCGGTCGAGCTTCTCGAACTCCTTGAACGCCTTCTTGACCTTGTCGTGCTGCTCCTTCAGCAGCTCGACCGCCCCGGTGGCTTTCGCCTTGCTCTTCGCCATGTGCGCCGTCCTTTCTGGGATTGGGGAGATGTCCGGAGCAACACCCGTACCGGAAAAGTCGGCAGCAAAAATGTTGGAAGAATCGGGGTCTGACCCCGATTTTCGCGGGCGCCCTTTTTACCGCCAGGGGTAAGAATTACTAGAAGCGGACGAGCTTCGGCGCGCCGCGGCCGATCTCGAGGTAGCCGCCGCGGCCGTACCAGTCCGGGAGCACCCAGCGCTCGGCCGGCCGGCCGTCGATGGTCAGCGCGTGACGTCCCGGCCGGTGGGTATGGCCGTGCACCAGGCGGGTGACGGCGTGCGCGCGCATCGCCTGCGCCACGGCGGCATCGTTCACGTCCATGATCTCCGCGGGCTTCGCCTGGACGACCTCCTTGCTCTTCTCGCGCATGCCGACGATCGCGCGGCGGCGCTCGGCGAGCGGCCTGGCGAGGAATTCGCGCTGCCACGCCTCGGAGCGCGCGATCCGGCGCCAGTTCTGGTAGTCGAGGTCATCGGTGCACAGCGTGTCGCCGTGCATGAGTAGCGTGCGCACGCCCTGGATCTCGTGCACGCCCGGGTCGGCGAGGAGCTTCGCGCCGGTGGCGGCGCAGAAGCGCTCGCCGACGAGGAAGTCGCGGTTGCCGTGCATGAGGTAGACCGGCACGCCGCGGCGGGCGAGGTCCGCGAGCAGCCCCGCGATCACCGCGTTGAACGGCGCCTCGAGATCGTCGTCGCCGATCCAGGACTCGAAGAAGTCGCCCAGGACGTAGAGCGCGTCGGCGGCGCGCGCCTTTCCTTCGAGCAGCTCGATGAACCGCTCGTTCGCTGCCGGCCGCTCCTCGGTGAGGTGAAGGTCCGAAATGAAGAGCGTGGGCACTACGCCGGTGCTACGGACGGGTTACGCGGCGGGTTACTTTTTGGCGCCGACCACCGTCGCGGATTCGATCACCACGGGCTGCTTCGGCACGTCGCTGCGGAAGGGCCCGCCCGAGCCGGTCGGCGTCTTCGCGATCTTGGTCACCACGTCCATGCCGTCGATCACCTTGCCGAACACCGCGTAGCCCCAGCCGTCCTGGCCGGGATAGTTGAGGAAGTCGTTGTTCTTGACGTTGATGAAGAACTGCGCGCTCGCCGAGTGCGGGTCGCTGGTGCGCGCCATGGCGATGGTGCCGACGTCGTTTTTCAGGCCGTTCTTCGCCTCGTTCTCGACCGGCTTGCGCGTCGCTTTCTGGCTGTACGCCTTGTCGAAGCCGCCGCCCTGGATCATGAAGCCGTCGATCACGCGGTGGAACACCGTGCCGTTGTAGTGCCCGTCCTTCACGTACTGCAGGAAGTTCTCGACCGTCTTGGGCGCCTTGGCCGGGTAGAGTTCAAGGCGGATCGTGCCGAGGTTGGTCTTGATGTCGACCTGCGGATCGGCTGCGAGCGCGCCGCCGGGCACCGCGGCGAGGGACAGGATGAAAAGATGCTTGAGCTTCATGCGGCTCCTTAATAGGGGTGTACCAACGCGGCTGTTCTGGTCAGATTCGGCGGCGCAGCTATTATAGGACATGCTCGTAATCCACAATTCGCTCGGCAGGGCGAAGCAGGCGTTAGTTCGATGATCCGCCTCTACGACACGATGACGCGCGAGAAGCGCGAGTTCATCCCGCAGGATCCGAAGCGCATCACCATGTATGTGTGCGGGCCGACGGTCTACGGCCGCGCTCATATCGGCAATGCCCGGCCGGCGGTCGTATTCGACATGTTGGCACTGCTGATCCGGCGCCAGTTCGGGGCGGACAGCCTGAAGTACGCACGCAACGTCACGGATGTCGACGACAAGATCATCGCGGCTGCTGAGGCGGAGGGCGTCGGCTATCGCCAGATTACCGAGCGGTACTACCAGCATTACATGGAAGATATGGGCGCGCTTGGCGTGCTCAAGCCAGATTTCGAGCCGCGTGCGACCGCCTTCATTCCGCAGATGATCGAGTTGACTAAGCGCCTCATTGCGCAAGGCCACGCGTATGAAGCGCAAGGTCATGTCCTATTCCACGTTTTGTCGGATCCACACTATGGCGCGCTGAGCCGTCGCGACCGCGAGGCCATGCTCGCAGGGGCACGTGTTGAGGTCGCTCCCTATAAGCGTGATCCAGCTGACTTCGTTTTGTGGAAACCTGCCGGCACCTCCGCAGAGCAGGTTGCGCTGAGTTTTGACTCACCATGGGGAAAAGGTCGGCCAGGTTGGCACATTGAATGCTCCGCGATGATTGAAGCTTTCGGAAATAGTCGAGGAGTGGGTGACACTATCGACATTCATGGCGGCGGGCTCGACCTCATTTTCCCGCATCACGAAAACGAGATTGCGCAGAGCACGTGTGCCCATGGGGCGGGGCTCGCCAATTACTGGGTGCACAACGGCTTCGTGGACATGGGCGCCGAGAAGATGTCGAAGAGCCTGGGCAACATCATTACCCCGGCGGAGCTTCTGGCGCAGGGTCATCGCGGCGAGACGCTGCGGCTGGCCTTGCTTAGTACCCATTATCGCCAGCCGCTGCCGTGGACGGAGACTTTGATCGCGCAGGCCAAGGCGACGCTCGATCGGCTCTATCGAACGGCGGGCAACGCTGCGGCGGGCGGGCCGGACGCGGGTGTCGTCGAAGCTCTTACGGACGATTTGAACACGCCGTTGGCGCTCTCGCGGCTTTCGGCGATCGAGGATCCCGCGACCCTTAAGGCCAGCGCTGCCTTGCTCGGGCTGCTGGGACGCTCCGCAGATGATTGGTTCCAGGGCGGCGGCGAGGGTAGCCGGCTTGATGCCGCGACAAAGGCCAAGATTGATTCAATGGTTGAGGCACGCGCCGCCGCAAGAAAGCGAAAGGACTTTGCGGAGGCGGATCGGATTCGTCGCGAACTCGAGGCGATGGGTGTCGTAGTCGAGGACGCGAATGTTTCGACTTGGAGACTTCGCTGAACCCCGCGGTCAACCCATGATGTTCACGCCGCCGTCGACGTACATGGTCTGGCCGGTGAGGCGCCGCGCGTAGGGCGTGGCAAGGTAGGCGCAGGTAAAGCCGACGTCGTCGATGTCGACGAGCTCGCCGATCGGCGCGCGGCTCGCCGCCTCGTTCAGCAGCAGGTCGAAGTCCTTCAGCCCCGAGGCGGCGCGGGTCTTGAGCGGCCCGGGCGAGATCGGATGCACGCGGATGCGCTTCTCGCCGAGCTCGTAGGCGAGGTAGCGGCAAGCGGCTTCCAGCGCCGCCTTCACCGGGCCCATGACGTTGTAGTTGGCTACCACCTTCTGCGCGCCGTGGTAGCTCATCGCGAACATGGTGCCGCCGTCGGTCATCAGCGGCGCGGCGAGCTTCGCCATGCGGATGAACGAGTGCACCGAGACGTCCATCGCCCGGCTGAAGCCGCCGGCGGAGCAGTCGATCAGGCCGCCTTGCAGGTCTTCCCTGGGGGCGAAGGCGATCGAGTGCACCAGGATGTCGAGGCGGCCCCAGCGGCTCTTCAGGGCCTCGAACAGGGCCTCGAGCTCGCCGGGCTGCTCGACGTTGAGCGGCAGGAAGACCGGCGCCTCGAGCCGCCGCGCCAGCGGCTCGACGTGCGGTTTCGCCTTGTCGTTGAGGTAGGTGACGGCGAGCTCGGCGCCGAGGCTGCGGAAGGCGCTGGCGCAGCCGTATGCGATCGAGTGCTCGTTGGCGATGCCGACGACGAGCGCCTTCTTGCCGGCAAGGATCGGGTCGTGACGCTTGTCCTGGGCCATAAACATCATTCCTTTGAAAGCAGTGCGCGCGTGTGGCGCGCGATCATCAGCTCTTCGTTGGTCGGGATCACCCAGGCGGGGATCCGGCTCGAGGCGGTGCTGATGCGCGGGCCGTGTGCGGCGTTCGCATGCGGGTCGAGCTCGATGCCGAGCCAGGCCGCCTGGCGGCACACGCGTTCGCGGATCGGCGCGGCACGCTCGCCGATGCCGGCGGTGAAGACGATCGCGTCCAGGCCGCCGAGCGCTGCGGCGAGCGAGCCGAGCTCGCGCCCGATGCGATAGACGAAGAGCTCCACGGCGAGCTTCGCGCCCGGCGCGTCGGACTCGAGCAGCTCGCGCATGTCGCTCGAAACGCCGGAAACGCCGAGGAGCCCGGATTGCTGGTAGATCAGCTTCTCGACCGTGCGTGCGTCCATGCCGCGCTCGTCCATGAGGTACAGGATCACGCCCGGATCGAGCGCGCCGCTGCGGGTGCCCATCGGCAGGCCGTCCACGGCCGTGAAGCCCATGGTGCTCGCCACGCTGCGGCCGGATTGGAGCGCGCACATGCTGGCGCCGTTTCCGAGGTGCAGCACTACCGTCTTCCCCTGCGCCGCGCGCGGATCGAATTGCGCCAGCACCGACGCGATGTATTCGTACGACAGGCCGTGAAAGCCATAGCGGCGCACGCCGGCCTCGGTGAGCTCCGCCGGCAGCGCGAACATCTGCGCCACCGCCGGGTTGGAGCGGTGCATCGCGGTGTCGAAGCACGCCACCTGCGGCAGCGCGGGCGAGCGCTCGAGCAGCGCCCGGATCGGCGCGAGGTTGTGCGGCTGGTGAAGCGGCGCGAGCGGAATCAGTCGCTCGAGCTGCGCCACCATCGCCGCGTCGACGCGCACCGGCGCGGCATGCTCCGCGCCGCCATGCACGACGCGGTGGCCGACCGCGGCGAGGCGGTGCCGCTCGCCGTGCGTGCTCTTCAGCCAGTCGACGATGTGCGCGAGCGCAGCCTCGTGCCCGAGCTTCGTCTGCGCCGGCCAACGCTTCTCGGCGACCTTCGCTCCGGTCGCGTCGCGGGCCACGAACTGCGGCGAGGTGTGGATCGCGGCCATCTGCCCGCCGGCGACGAGCGCGAGCTCGTCCCGGTCGTCGGCGAACAGCGAAAACTTGATGCTGGAGGAGCCGGCGTTGAGGACGAGGATCGCGTCGTCCATCGCGCCTCGCTAGGCGGCGATCGCCTTGGCGGCGCTGTCGCGGCGCGCCTGCGCGACGAGCGCGGCGACGGCGCAGGAGGCGAGCCGCGCCATCACCGAATCGGCGCGGCTGGTCAGGATGATCGGCACCTTCGCGCCGAGGACCACCCCTGCACAGTCGGCCTGGGCGAGGAACGACAGGCTCTTCGCGAGCATGTTGCCGGCCTCGAGGTCCGGAACGATCAGGACGTTGGCGCGGCCGGCGACCGGCGACACGATCTTCTTGATGCCCGCGGCTTCCAGGTTGATGGCGTTGTCGAGCGCGAGCGGGCCGTCGAGAATGCCGCCGGTGATCTGGCCGCGGTCGGCCATCTTGCACAGCGCCGCCGCCTCCACCGTCGAGGGCACGTCGGGATTCACCGTCTCCATCGCCGACAGGATCGCCACGCGCACCTCCGGGAAGCGCAGCGCGTGCGCGAGATCGATCGCGTTCTGCACGATGTCGACCTTGTCCTTGAGCGAGGGCGCGATGTTGACCGCGGCGTCGGAGATGATGAGCGCGGTGGCGTAGGAGGGCACGTCCATCACGAAGCAATGGCTGATGCGGCGCGCGGTGCGCAGCCCGGTGTCGCGCTTGACCACCTCCGCCATCAGCTCGTCGGTGTGCAGCGCGCCCTTCATCAGGGCCTCGGCCTTGCCGCCGCGCACCAGCTCGACCGCCTTCGCCGCGGCGGCATGGCTGTGCGGCGCGTCGACCAGCTGGTAGCCCGCGATGTCGAGCTTGAGGCTCTTGGCCAGCGCGTCGATCTTCGCCTTGGGTCCGACCAGGATCGGCCGGATCAGGCCGAGCTTGGCGGCGTCGACCGCGCCCGAGAGCGAGCTCTGGTCGCACGGATGCGCGACCGCGGTCGGCACCGGCTCAACCGCCTTGGCGGCGTCGATCAGGCGCTGGTATTTCTCGTGGCTCATGCCGATTTCAGCTCCGCCGCCGGTTGGTCGATTCCGAGGATGCCGGCGACGCGGCGCAGGCGCTCCACCTGGAACGGCGTCAACTCGCCGCGCGCCCGGATCACGGCGCGTGCCGCCTCGAAGCCGCGGCGCCGCAGCTGCATGTCGGGCGCGAGCTTCGGCAGCGCGTCGATCGCGCGTTCCTCGTGCAGGGCCAGCACGAACGCCTGGCGCTTGAGCGCCGCCTTGAGGACCGACAGGGAGGGCACGTTCTCGGGCTTGGTTTCCTCGATCATGCGGCGCAGGAGGTTGAACGGCCGCTCGTCGCCCACCTTGTCCTCTCGCCCGACGTAGAGCAGCAGCCGCGCCCAGGCATCGACCAGCGCTCCGCTTTCGATGTGCGACTCGATCTCCTTCAGCTTGAGGCGCTTGAGCTCATCGTGCTCCCAGGTTGCCTCCGCGGGGCCGCGCGCGTTCGCGTCGCCCGCTTTCATGCCGACCGCGGCCGCGAGCCAGGGCGACTCGTACAGTCCCTTGAACATGCGCTCGACCAGGTCGTCGCGCACGTCGCGATAATGGTCGAGCGCGTCCTCGATCTGCGCCGACATCTTCTTCTCCGCCTGCGCAAGCGGGTTGTCGGCAGCGACCGGTTGCCGATTCTCGCGCACCCACTCCGCCGTGGCTTTCACCCACCACATCCAGGGATTGAGATCCGAGAAGGCCCAGCGCTCCATGCGCGCCGGGTTCAAGTCGCGCGCCAGGCGCGCCGTGGCCTCGTTCGACATCGCTTTCACGAAAGGCGAGGCGAAGGTGTCGTAGAGCCCCTGGTTGATTTGCGACACGCGGTTCACGACCTCGAAGGCGCGCTCGTCGCCGCGGCCGTCGTCGAGCTTCAGGATGTCGTCGAGCGTGCGCGGGTGGAACTGGATGAGATAGCGGCCCTCGAGGTATTCGAGCCCCGGCATGTCCGGCGTGGTGTCGGTGATGATCGCCTCGTACAGGCCCGGCGGCAGCGTGTCGATGAGCTCGAGCGCGCTCGTCAGCTCAGAGGTCTCTCGCTTGGCGATGCTCGCGGAGACGAAGATGCCGAGGTGGCCGATCTTTTCGTGCAGGCAGTAGACGATGGTCTGCCCGTTCAGCCGGATGTCCTCGACGCTGCGGTAGAGGTCCGGAATCCAGTTGAGCGCCTGCTGCGGCGGGGTGATGTTGTCGCCCC
>Ga0105249_10001605_pt1 | contig 19784 bp, 11 predicted proteins | sample KBSS44metaG_FD_81522 | JGI IMG/M metagenome (GOLD analysis project Ga0105249, IMG submission 81522) | Switchgrass rhizosphere microbial communities from Kellogg Biological Station, Michigan, USA - KBS S4-4 metaG | ecosystem: Host-associated > Plants > Roots > Rhizosphere > Soil | place...
GATAATGTCCCTTCAGAAAATGGTGAAAGCGAAAACCCTGAAACAACTGCAACAACAGTGAATAACGAAAAAACAGAAGCAGAACCAACTCCAACTCCTTCTGATAATGGCACACATGAGGATGTAGATAAATGGTAAAAGATTCTTTTTAAGTAATAATACTAAGTAAAGCCCTCAAGTATTTGGAGGGCTTCTTTTTTTTTACAATTTTAATATTTTGTTTCCGTTTAGTTACTTAACCTGAATAGGTTAGTATATCTATAAATCCAATTTTCTATGCAAAAAAGATCTACAATTGTAGTACTTGTTGCCATTCTTTTGATTTTCGGATATTATACCTGGGAGCATTTTTCAAAGAAACATCACAATACTGAATCTAAAGAAAAAGAAGAAGCAGAAAAAGATAGGATTGATCTGGCTATTCAACAAGATATAAGACGAACAAAAGACCCTAATACAAATTCAGTCCCAGTGCAGCGCCTCCTAAAGGCTAAAAACTTCAAGGATCAAAAACTTTCTCAACTAAATAACAATCGACTGGCAACAGCAGTACCCGGAATCAATTGGATAGAACGAGGACCATCGAATGTAGGAGGAAGAAGTCGTGTGATTTGGTACGACTTAAATGATGCAAGCAATGGTTATAAAAAAGTTTGGGCAGGGAGTGTTGGCGGTGGTTTGTGGTATACAAATGATATAACGGTAGCCTCTCCCATATGGAATAAAATAAATGATCTGTTTGATAATATAGCAATTACTTCTTTTGTACAAAGCCCTTCATCGCCCAATACACTGTATTTTGGTACAGGTGAGGGTTGGTTCAATGCTGATGCAATTGAAGGACTCGGTATTTGGAAATCTACAGATGGAGGTGCGAATTGGTCTCAACTATCCTCTACTCTTAACTTTGCTTATGTTCAGGATTTATTAATTGATCAGAATGGAAGTCTGTATGCTGCTATTAGAAACAGAACCGCATCACAGGCAAGGGGTATTCAAAAATCTACGGATGGCGGAAGCACATGGACACAAGTTTTAGGAGCACCGTTGGCCGGATTCAATAGCGGAAGAGGTTCTGATCTTGAATTGGCCGCAAACGGAGATATTTACGCATCTATCGGACATGGGCAGGCTCCTGGGCAAGTTATAGAAGGCAGAATCTTCCGTTCGTCATTTGCCACGAATGGAATAAATACTGGCAATGCAGCCACCTGGACTGATATTACGCCTGATCCCGGCACTAATTCAATTCCGGCCGCAGGCGACAATTACGATCGTATAGAAATTGCAACCGCTCCAAGTAATGCAAATGTTGTTTATGGAATATTCGAAGGTAACGGAACTTACAATGTCAGTAACATCAAACAATATAATGCTTCGACAAATACGTGGGCAAATAGAACGGTTCCCACTTATTCAGGAGGCGGTGCCTATACACGAGGCCAGGCATGGTATGATCTTATTGCCACGGTAGATCCCAATGATGCCAATACATTATATATTGGTGGTATTGATGTTTACAAATCCACTAACAATGGTGCTAACTGGAACCAGGTTTCAGATTGGCGACCAGTTGGATTACCTTATGTACATGCGGACATACACCAGATCGCATATGCACCGGGAAGCAGCAGTCGTATTGCGATCGGGTGTGATGGCGGTATATTTTATTCAGCCGATGCCAACCTTGCCTCTCCAAATTTTGTTGATAAAAATTCGGGATATAATGTAACACAGTTTTATGCTGTTGCTATTCATCCTACTTTGCCAAATTTCTTTCTTGCAGGAGCCCAGGATAACGGTTCACAAAAATTTACTTCGGTTGGAGTAAACAATACAACAGAAGTTACAGGTGGTGATGGAGCATTTTGTCATATTGACCAGGATAATCCTAATATTCAGGTCACTGCATATGTGTATAATAACTATTTCATTTCTACAAATGGAGGAACAACATTTTCTACATTGTATTCTGACCCGGATCCAAATGGAGGAAGTGGTGATTTTATAAATCCAACAGATTATGATAATACAGCAAACGTTCTTTATGCCTGTAGTTCTGAAGATGTTGATCCGAGTCCAGCTATGAACTATCAATACAACCGTTACACTCGTATCACAGGCGTCGGCGCTACCAATACCGCTGCTCTTGTTACCTTATCTAATTCTCCAACTACTGCGTTGATAACACATGTGGCTGTTTCGCCTTCTGTTTCCAATCGTGTTTATTTCGGTTTTGATAACGGCAGTATTGGTTATGTCAGCAATGCAAACACCGGAACTTCCAATACAGTTACTTTTCTTACTGCTACAGGTGTTACCGGCACAGTTTCATGTATTGCCGTTGATCCTGCAGACGAAAATCATATTTTGGCTACTTATAGTAATTATGGGGTCAATAGTATTTGGGAAACAACAAATGGTGGTGCTTCCTGGATATCTATTGAAGGTAACCTTCCTGATATGCCTGTTCGTTGGGCTATGTTTGATCCAAGAAATTCTGATTGGGCTTTAATTGCAACCGAATTAGGGATTTGGTCAACCAGTGATATCAATGGAGCATCCACAGATTGGGATCCTACTAACTCAGGTCTTGCAAACGTTAGAGTGGATATGCTTCAATATCGCAGCAGTGACAGAACAATTGCGGCAGCTACTCATGGCCGTGGTTTATTTACCGCTACTATCCCCTTTACAACAACACCAGATATAAGTTTTGCATTGTCATCAGGATCAGCTACAGAACAAACTACTTCTTCGATCAATGGTTGCCGTGGTTATACTGATTATTCTGCAAATATGATCATTGCAAATGCCCCGACAGGTGATGCCACTGTTACAGTCAACGTTCAAGGTGGAGCTACCGCAACACTGGGAATAGATTTTGATTTTACAACGAACGGGAATTTTGCTTCGCCAAGCAATTCATTTGTGTTCTTAAATGGAGCCACTTCATCCAAGACCATTACTATTCGTATTTATGATGATGCTGAAGTGGAGGTTTCGCAGTCATTTATATTGACCTATTCAATATCTGGTACAACAAATGCACAAGCCGGTTTATCGAATCAAACTTATACGTTCACAATTAATGATAATGATTCGGCTCCAACAGGACCTTATGCTGAAAACATTTGGACAGAGAACTGGGATGGCACTGTAAGCGGATGGTCAACGCAGCAAGCAGGTTCTGGAAATCGAAATAACTGGGTGATCGGCACCGGTTGCACTGCTAATATAACCAGCAATAGTGCCCAGGTGGCAAGGATACAGGGCGGAAACACTTTTTGTGGATATGGCACAAATGCTAGTACAATCATTATGTACAAGCAGGTAAATGCATCAATTTATACCAGTTTACAGGTTCAATTCAATTGGCGAGCTGGTGGTGATGGAACTACTGATTATGGACGATTGGTTTATTCAACCAATGGAGGAAGTACATGGCAAAACGTAGGGGGACCATATTTTAATCAAGCTACTACTCAATCAGCAACAATGAACTTGCCTGTTTCATTAAATAATACGACATTCCTTCTTGGATGGTCTTTCACTGCTGATAATACTGGGGGTAATCAATCTTTGTCGTTTGGTATCGATGATATTGTTGTTTCGGGTACAAGACCAGGAACTTCTATAGAATCGGTTGTCAATTCTTCCAAGTCAGTATACCTTGGCCCGAACTCAGATGTTTATTTCTATTCGAGTGCAGATGGTGAACTGATAGCAAGAATTCAAAATCTTAGTTCACATGATTATGGTTGTACAAGCATTGAAATAGACAGAGCAGGTACAGGCAGTTCCCAATTCTGGAATACAAACGCTTCAAACTATCTGATGAATAAAACCTTTAGGGTAATTCCAGCAAACAATAATTCATCAGGACAATACACTATTACATTGTACTTGACGCAGGCAGAAGTTACAGGATGGCAAACTGCCACTGGGCAATCTTGGTCAAATATTCAATTGATAAAATTGCCAAGCCAAATCAGTAATGTTACACCAGCAAATCCAGAACCGGATGGAGTTGGAACAGTACAGGTAGTAACACCCACATTAGGAACATTGGGAACGAATTATATCATTTCATACACGTTCAGCAATGGTTTTTCTGGCTTTGGTGCAGGCATACCGGCTGCACAGGGTACCTTGCCAATAGAACTATTAAGCTTCGCAGGAAAATTGCAAAATGAAAACGTTAAGTTGAACTGGACCACTGCATTTGAACAAAACAGTAAAGGATTTGAAATTGAAAAATCACTCGATGGTCTTATTTTCAAAAAGATCGGTTTTGTTACTGGAGCTGGCAACAGTAATACGCCAAAAAACTATAGCTTCACAGATCCACAACGTGCAGTAGAATTCAATTACTATCGTTTAAAATTAGTTGATATTGACAACACCTTTGATTATAGTGATGTGGTATTGGTGAAAAACGCTTTCGGCAAGCAGGATGTTTATCTTGCCGGTAACCCAATAACAAATAATATAAACATCCAGTTTGCTAAAACTCCTAATGGCAAAGTTGCCATAAGCATTTATGATATGAAAGGAAGTAAAATATATGAAGCAACGTATAATAATTACACTCAAACTTCATTGCAAATAAATACTGCAAATAAGTTATTAGCTCATGGTGTTTATTCAGTAAAAGTTGAAATAAATGGTAAAATATATAATTTGAAAGCGATTAAGTAAACCGAAGCTGATTTATATATAAACTAAGCCCTTTCATCGAAGGGGCTTTTATTTGTTATTAGTTTAATCATTTTTCATTTCCTTAAAAATATTTATCAAATTATTGGTGGAAGAATCGTGTGATGAAATTCTTTCATCATCTTTTAACTCTGGTAAAATTTTATTAGCTAATTGTTTTCCAAGTTCAACACCCCACTGATCAAAGCTGAAAATATTCCAGATAATTCCCTGTACAAAAATTTTGTGCTCATATAAAGCGATCAATTGTCCTAAACTAAATGGAGTGATCTTTTTTACTAAAAAAGAATTTGTAGGTTTATTACCGGCAAAAACTTTGTAGGGGAGGAGTTTTGAAATTGCTTCAACTCCTAATCCTGACGTCTCTAATTCTTTTGCCGCTTCAACCTCGGTTTTTCCATTCATCAACGCTTCGGTTTGAGCAAAAAAATTACTCATGAGTTTTTGATGATGATCACCAATTGGATTATGACTTTGCGCTATGCCAATGAAATCACATGGTATTAATGGCGTACCCTGGTGTATCAATTGATAAAATGCATGTTGACCATTTGTTCCCGGTTCCCCCCATATAATCGGTCCAGTAGCATATTCAACCTGCTCGCCTGTTCTATCAATTGATTTTCCATTGCTTTCCATATTCCCCTGCTGAAAATAGGCCGCAAAGCGATGCATATATTGATCATAAGGAAGTATGGCTTCGCTTTGGGACCCAAAGAAATTTGTGTACCATAATCCTATCAATGCCATCACAACAGGAATATTTTTTTCAAACGAAGTTGTTCTAAAATGCTGATCGCTGTCATAAGCACCTGCAAGTAATTCTTCAAAATTTTTATAGCCTATAGTTAATGCGATCGATAAACCGATAGCACTCCAAAGCGAATAGCGGCCACCGACCCAATCCCAAAACCGGAACATATTTCTTTTATTGATGCCAAACTTCACCACTTCAGTTTCATTTGTGCTTAATGCAGCAAAATGTTTAGCGATATGTTTTTCATCGATAGCATGTTCAAGAAACCATTCTCTTGCTGTAAAAGCGTTCGTCATCGTTTCCTGCGTGGTGAATGTTTTTGAGGCAACAAGAAAAAGTGTTCTTTCCGGTTTTATTTTCTTTAAAACTTCAGCTATATGAGTTGCATCAACATTCGATACAAAATAGGTTTGTATATCTTCTAACCAATAAGGTTTCAAAGCTTCTGTAACCATTAGCGGTCCAAGATCACTACCACCAATACCAATGTTGACAATATATTTAATTCGTTTTCCTGTATAACCTCTCCATCTTCCATCATGAATACGGTTGCAAAAATTTTTCATTTGCTTTAATACCTTTCTAACTTCAGGCATCACATCTTTTCCTTCTGCAAATACCGGCTCTGTTGAAAGATTTCTTAATGCTGTATGAAGAACTGCCCGTCCTTCGGTTTCATTTATTTTTTCTCCATTGAACATTGCATCAATGCCATCCTTCAGCTTACATTCGGCGGCCAATTGACGAAGTAATTGAATTGTCTTATCGTTGATTATATTTTTCGAATAATCAAAAACAATATCACGGTTGGAAAGTGAATATTTTGAAAACCGATCCAGGTCATTTTTAAATAACTCTCTTAAATGAATATTCCTTATTTCAGCAAAATGATCCTGTAACGATTTCCAGGCAGCTGTAGTTGTGGGGTTTATCTTTGGTAACATATTCTCTTAAATAGCTTTTATGATCTCAATTGTTTTATTAACCATTTCTTCAGTTATATCAAGGTGTACAACCAATCTTACACGATCAGGAGCAATTACAGAACAAAGAACTCCTTTTTGTTTTAATTTTTCGATTATTGCTGCCGCCGTTGTTGAATCATGAGTTTCGAAAATGATGATGTTTGTTTCAATTGGTAAAACAGATTTTGATATAGAAGCTTTAGCAATAGCATCACCGATCTGTTTCGCATGATCATGATCCTGCTTTAATCTTTCAATATTATTTTTTAGGGCGTAAACACCTGCAGCAGCAATAAATCCCGCTTGTCTCATTCCACCACCAAACACTTTTCTTATTCTCCGTGCTTTTTTTATAAAACCTTTTTTACCGAGTAGCACACTACCTACCGGACAGCCGAGACCTTTGCTCAGGCAAATAGAAACGCTGTCAAAAGTTTCACCATATTGCTTTGGGGTTTCATTTTTTGCAACTATTGCATTCCATAATCTTGCACCATCAAGATGAAGAGAAAGATCATTTTGATGGCATACCTGTTTTATTTTTTTTATTTCATTAAAATCATAGCAACTGCCACCACCACGGTTACTCGTATTTTCAAGGCACACTAAACTTGTATGAGCTTTATGATTATCCTCCTGGTTAATTGCAGCTTTTACCTGGTCAGCATTCATTCTTCCTCTGTCACCGTATAATAGCTTTACTGATGCATTGCAATTAAAAGCTATGCCGCCGCCTTCATATTGATAAACATGGGCACTCTCGTCACAAATTACTTCATCCCCTGGTTGTGTGTGGCACTTGATTGCAATTTGATTTGTCATAGTTCCGGAAGGGCAGAAGAGGCCAGACTCCATTCCAAACATATCCGCAGACATTTGTTCCAATTCATTTATTGAAGGGTCTTCACCAAAAACATCATCACCAACTTTTGCCGTCATCATTGCTTGCAACATGTCTGGAGTCGGCTTTGTTACCGTGTCCGATCTAAAGTCGATAATCATCATTCAAATTTCCTGCAATATAAAACAGGCGGTCGGTGAAACCGAAACTCCTCTTTAATCTGTCATTCATGTCTTTTGGCCGATTGTTTATGTTGACTTGCCGGTCTGTCATTGTCCTTGGGTAACTAAGCTGTTACCTTCATTTCATGATTGATCACTAGTGATTAAAACCCTTTAAATAACCTAAATACCACTAATCATGAATAAGAAGATTATTGTAACCAGTTTTTGAGGCCTGCGTCATATTGATGTCATGGGAATCGGCCACTTATCAATAAATATGGCCGTTTATTTTAAAACATTGTACTTGGTATTAACAAGTACCTATCTTTGAACTGTAATAATTAAAAGCCAGTACTTAATATTTTAAACCATTAAAAATGAGAAAGTTTTTCACCTTATTTATAGCCATTATAACCTTATCCATTTCCAGCCAGGCACAAAAAGGCTCAGGAAAAGTATCGGGACAGGTAATTGACGGAAATACCAGAACCATTGAAGCAGCAACAATTACCTTGTTGCGGGCTAAGGATTCAAGTGTGGCGAAGATCAGCGCTGCCAACAAAGAAGGCAATTTTGCATTTGAAAATGTAGGAGAGGGTAAATACCTGGTTTCAATTACCGCCGTTGGACACACAAAAGGATTTTCAGAAACATTTGAGATCACTCCAGCAAATACCAATGTAATACTTAAAACCATTGAGCTGGTTCCACTTGCTAAAAACCTTGCAGGCGTATCTGTTACTGCAAAAAAACCTTTGATCGAACAAAAGATAGATAGAACGATTGTGAATGTAGAAGCTTCAATTACAAATGTAGGTACTTCAGCTTTGGAAGTGTTGGAAAAATCTCCTGGTGTTTCGATTGATAAAGATGGCAACATCAGTTTAAAAGGAAAACAAGGTGTACAGATTTATATTGATGGAAGGCCTTCTTACTTATCAGGCACAGACCTTGCAAATTACCTGCGGAATCTAAGCAGCAATCAATTGGATCAAATTGAAATAATGACTAACCCACCTGCAAAATATGATGCAGCTGGTAATGCAGGTATTATTAATATCAAAACAAAAAAGACCAAGCAATTTGGATATAATGGCAGCATATCTTCCACGTGGAGTCAGGGACGTTATCCAAAAGTGAGTGAATCATTCAATTTTAATTATAGAAAAAATAAATTGAACCTGTTTACCACACTTGGATATAACTATCGTAAAAATTGGCAGGATCTTGATATTCAAAGAAAGTTCATTGAGCATTCTACTAAAGAAATAAAATCCCATTTTGACCAGGAATCAAGAATTAAAGAAGAAGGTCAATCCTATAATGCAAAAGTTGGGTTTGACTATTTCGCAGATAAGAAAACAACTTTTGGTGCAGTTTTTACAGGATATTATAACCCGGGATTATTCAGCAATCAAAGCGATGTTCTTATTTCAGATGCTAATATGTTCTTATTAAGCCAAACTCTTGCTAAAACAAGCAATGACAGGGATTGGAAAAATTTCAGCACAAATGTAAACTTCCGTCGTTTGCTTGATACTACCGGGCAGGAGATCACCGCTGACCTTGATTATCTCATGTACAGAACTACAAATTCACAAAACATGGTTAATGCATATTATGATGCTAATGGCATACCAACCAACAAAGCAGATACATTGCTCGGCAGCCTACCCCAAGACATAAATATTTATTCTGCTAAAGTTGATTACACACTGCCATTAAAAAAAGGTGCAAAGTTCGAAGCGGGAGCTAAAACAAGTTATGTGGAAACAGATAACAATGCGATTTATGACAGCGTAAATTATGGGATAAGAGTTCCTGACTATGGACGCAGCAATCATTTTATTTATAAAGAAAATGTAAACGCCGCATATGTAAACTATAGCAGGCCTTTCACAAAAAAATGGTTTGGACAATTTGGTTTGAGACTTGAAAATACAAATGCAACAGGTGACCAGGTGACAACGGGGCAGAATTTCGATCGTCATTACACACAATTATTCCCCACAGCATTTATACAATTTAAACCAAGCGATAAAAATAGTTTTGTTTTGAATTATGGCCGTCGTATTCAAAGACCCAATTACCAGGATCTGAATCCATTTATTCTTTTCCTTGATAAGTATACTTTTCAGCAGGGTAATCCGAGTCTGCAACCACAATTTGCTCATAACATTGAATTCACTCATAGCTACAAAGGATTTGTAAATACAACCCTGAACTATACAAGAACAACCGATATCATCAACGAAGTCCTTGAACAAAACACTGACAGAAATGAAACCTATGTGAAGAAAGATAATATTGCAAAGCAACGTCAATATGGAATATCAGTTAGTGCGGGCGGACCAGTTAAAAAATGGTGGACTCCAAACTTGTGGGCGAACCTTTACAACAACAGGTATGAAGGAATAATAAATAATGATTTTGTAATAACCAGCGCAACAACTCTCCAGGCCAATCTACAAAACCAGTTTAAACTTGGAAAAACATTGAGTGCTGAACTAAGCGGTTATTTTAATTCAGGCGGCATTGAAGGTGTTTTCAGGATCAAAAGCTTTGGAATGGTAAATATGGGATTCAGCCAGCAAGTGTTTAAGGGAAAAGGAACATTCAGATTAACTGGTCGTGATGTTTTCCGTACACAGAAAATAAAAGGTGAAATAAAATATAGCAACATCGATGCTGCTTTCCAGCAACGTCGTGACTCAAGACAAGTCGCTCTTGGATTTACGTATCGTTTTGCAAAAGGGAAAATGAATAATAATCAAAAGAGAAAAACAGGCGGAGCAAACGAAGAACAAAATCGTGTAAAAACAGGAGAATAAATAAGATCACAACCATTCGATCAAGTATAGCCTTGAAAATTACAAGCAGTCAGTTTTAGTTTTCTCAAAAGAGAAGCCCGTTTTTCAAAACGGGTTTTTCTTTTTTAACAGATTTTCACAATTGAATTCTATTAAACAGGAATCTTACCGCTTGTGTATAGGTAAGTAGTATTTACCCTTCAACACCAGAACTACGAATCTTATCATATTTCATTTCTTAATAGAATTTATTCTCCGCAATTTTATACAGTAGCCATTTATCAACTAAAGTATAGCCCTGTTATGAGAAAGTTGTTTACCCTTTTGACATGCATTTTATTTTCTGCAATTGTCTTTTCACAAAATAAGATTGGTAAAATATCCGGTATTATTACTGATGAATCGCAAAAGCCATTGCAATCAGTATCAGTATCATTGTTGCGTGCAAAGGATTCATCATTAGTAAAAATTGCAGTCACGAATAAAGAAGGAAAGTATGAATTTGAAAATATTGTCGAAGGAAAATTCCTGCTATCTGTGTCTTCTGTTGGTTTTCAAAAAAAATTCGGCCAATCGCTAGAGATCACCACAGCCAATTCAACTTTTATGGCTGAGACAATTAAACTTTCTGCAGAAGCAAAATCGATGCAGGAAGTAACAGTGACTGCTAAGAAACCATTTATTGAAACAAAGATCGATAAGACGGTAGTTAATGTTGATGCTTCTCCAACAAGCGCCGGCTCCACTGCACTTGATATATTGGAAAAATCGCCGGGTATTACTGTGGATAATGATGGCACGATCAGTCTTCGCGGCAAACAAGGGGTGATTGTGATGATGGATGGTAAACAAACTTATCTATCTGCAACCGATCTGGCTAACCTCCTGCGTAATATGCCTGCATCTGCACTTGACCAGATCGAGATCATGACGAACCCATCATCGAAATATGATGCGTCGGGAAATTCTGGTATTATTAATATTAAAACAAAAAAGGGAAAGAATAATGGTTTTAACGGAAGCGTTACGATTGGTGCTACTACCAGCTTCTATAGTCCTGATAAAGCATTATACATGATCCCTAAATCGCAAAACAGCTTCAATTTTAACTGGAGAAAAAATAAGTTCAACTTTTTTGGCAATTACAATCCAAATGTTTTTCGCGGGATGAATCGCTTGAGTCTTGATAGCAGATTTCTTGATGATAATTATAATACCACGGGATATAATCTCACTGAAACTCGTTTCAAATTTGGCAATGTTAATCATACATTGAAATTGGGATTAGATTGGTATGCAGATAAAAAGAATATTTTCGGAGTTGTCGTTAGCGGCTTTTCATTCAAAGGACATCCTACACCAACATCTGTTTCTGACCTGTATGATGCAAACATGCAATTAGAAAACAGGCTGGTTTCTTCTACTGATAATGATATTAAATTTCAAAATGCGACACTTAACCTCAATTGGAAACATTCATTTGATACAACCGGAAGGGAAATAACTGCAGATTTTGATTATGTAGTTTACAATAATGTATCAGATATGCTACTGACAACGGATTTCTACAATGGTACATTGCAAAAAACATCCACCTCTCATTTAAGGGGGCATTTACCGTCTGATATTAATATTTACACTTTCAAAACCGATTACACACACCCCTTAAAAGGTGGCGGAAGATTTGAAGCAGGTGTAAAATTCAGCTATGTAAAAAATGACAACCTCGTTAACTATGAGAGATGGGTCAATAACGATTGGGAAACAGATCACATACGGTCTAATCACTTTATTTATGATGAAACAATAGGTGCGGGATATGTAAATTTCAGCCGTGAAATTAAAAAATGGACGTTCCAGGCTGGATTAAGGGTCGAAAGCTCTATTTCACACGGCAACCAGGTAATAACAAACCAAACTTTTAAAAGAGATACCACAAACTTATTCCCAACAGCATTTGTAAGTTATAAGGTAAATAAAAAGAATACACTGACTATCGCATATGGTCGTCGTATTCAAAGACCCAACTACCAGGATCTGAATCCGTTCATTTATTTCCTTGATACTTTGACATACAGGCAGGGAAATATTTATCTGCGTCCGCAATACACACATAATATTGATGTGACACATAGTTTCAATGGCAAGTTTATAACAACATTCAATTACAATAACACAGACGATATTATTTCTCAAATAGTAAAACCTGAACCAAATAGTAAAATAAGATTCCTTACTGTTGATAATGTTGCGAGGTACACCAATATCGGTGTTTCTATTACGGCTCCAATTGTATTTGCAAAATGGTGGAATGCCAATTTCTTTACAAATGTGTTTAATAATCATTATAAGGGTGTCTATGATACCATTAATATTGACATGGCTTATACTTCCTTTACTGCTAACGTAACCAATAATTTCACTTTCAAAAAAGGCTGGACAGCTGAACTAAGTGGATTCTATCGCCATAAAGCTCTTAATGGTCTTACACAAATGGAACCCATTTACCAGATGAGCATAGGAGTTCAAAAACAAGTAATGAAAGGAAAGGGAACTCTACGGTTTAATTTCCGTGATCCATTTGCATGGCAAAAATTTGAAGGAAGAAATACATATGGATTGGTTGATGGGGGATTTATTTCCCGACCAGATACAAGACAGCTAACCGGAACTTTTACATGGCGCTTCGGAAAGACCGGTCAGCAAAATCAACCACGACGCAGAAATAGCAGTTCACAAGACGAACAAAACAGGGTAGGACAAAGCCAATAAAAAATAGTTTTCTCATGTGTGTGAAACCTCTCTTTTCTAAGAGAGGTTTTTTTGTTTTAATAATTTTATTTTAAAACTCAATTTAAAAGCTTCAATTTTATAAATCTAAAAATAAATTATGCCTTCATTTGATATTGTTTCAAAAGTAGATGCACAAGCATTGGACAATGCAGTTAATGTAACAACAAAAGAAATTACAAACAGGTTTGACTTTAAAGGAAGCCATGTTGTAATTGACCTCAATAAAAAAGATTTTAAGATCACTATCGAGACGGAAGATGATATGAAGATGCGCCAACTATGTGATGTACTTATTAGCAGGGCACATAAGCAGGGAATAGATCCATTGGCATTTGACATGAGTAAAGAAGGAATACAAAGTGGCAAAACCTGGAAAAAGGAAGTACAAGTAAGAAATGGCCTTCCACAGGAAGATGCAAAGAAGATAGTTAAACTGATAAAAGATTCAGGAATGAAGGTGCAAGCATCCATAAATGACGACCTGGTAAGAGTAACCGGAAAAAAAATTGATGACCTGCAATCTGTCATTCAACTATGCAAATCATCTAACCTGAAATTACCGCTTCAGTTTGTCAACATGAGGGATTAATTCGTTCATAAACTGTTCATAACTATTGATAACATGTGTATATCTCAAATTCTATTTGTGCAAAACAAGTGAGTATCAAATAGGCAAAAAATTTGGAAGACAACTTATTGTAAGGCATCTTAGCGTTATAAGATTGAATGAGCCGTCAAAAGCGAGTTTGATCTGAGGTCCGGAAAGTCCGTCAAAAGATTCGAAGGATCTGCGATCAGAGGAATCCGTCAAAAGAAGAATTTGATCGCTGGGGTGGAAGGTCCTTTAACAAGACACAAAACCTCACGGAAAGCGTTGGGTTAGTAAGACGTTCAGGAGCTTCGGCAAATGAATGGAAGAAAAATCCGGCGCTTTTCTATTTTTTAGACCTTCTGTTGGTGATTAGCTTCCGTTACGTTACTTTTGCACCTAAATTTTTTAATTAGTACGGCCAAATCCGTACCGCCTTTAAATCAAACATTTATGAAACAGGATATTCATCCAAAAGGTTATCGTCTAGTAGTTTTTAAGGATATGAGTAATGGTCACAGCTTTTTAAGCCGTTCAACTGCTGGCTCTAAAGAATCGATCAAATGGGAAGATGGAAACGAATATCCCCTCGTAAAATTGGAGATATCAAATACATCGCATCCGTTTTTTACTGGCAAGAATATGTTAGTTGACACAGCTGGCCGTATCGACAAATTCAAACGGAAATACGAAAAGAAAAAATAAATTCCTAAATTAGGATATTATTAAGTTTTTGTTTTTCATGGCTATACTTTAGTCCCGGAGATTCCTCTTCGGGGCTTTTTGTTTTTTTAAAATCTTTTAGCTTTACCGTATGTCCGCTAAAATCATTTTTACTGAAGAATTCTGCCAGCCTGAAAATCTCTATCCATTTACACTCACCCGTCAAATTCAGGATATAAGAGTAGGCATTCTTACTATTAGAGAAAAATGGGAAAAAATTCTTGGCATCACATCCTATGATCGCTGGGAAGATGATTATAAAGATCTCGACCGATCAATTCGTCTTGATAAAATTGAAGAGGGGGATACTTGTTTTATGATCCATGGAAATATTCTTCCTACTCCCAAGCTTATAAAAGCGCTTAAAAAATTAAAGAACGGAGAATTTATTTCTGTGAATGGAAACACTGGTGTCATTTTTAGATTTTCAAAAAAAGAGATACAAGAACCAAATAAAATAAAAGTTACAAAAGCAATCACTATTCGTGATGAAATAAAAACTATTCAATTTCCATGGGATATTTTTCAATTAAATGATTATGCGATCCGCGAAGATTTCAACTTATTAACAGAAAAAAGAAAGTCGCAAAAAAATTCAAAGACAAATAAAGTAATTAAACCCGGAAATATTTTTATTGAGAAAGGGGCAGTTGTTGAACATTGTATTCTTAATGCTTCCGAAGGCCCTATTTATATTGGCAAGAATTCGCTGGTAATGGAAGGCACTGCCATCAGGGGCCCTTTTGCATGCGGTGAGGGTGCTGTTATAAAAATGAACTCAAGATTTTACGGTGCCACTACTATCGGCCCCTATTGCACTGCAGGCGGCGAAATTAAAAACTCTGTATTCTTTGCTTATTCAAATAAAGCACATGATGGCTATATTGGTGAGTCCGTAATAGGAGAGTGGTGCAATCTTGGAGCTGGAACTACTAATTCAAATATTAAGAATAATGCGAGTGTTGTAAAAGTATGGACATCTAAGGGGGAAATGAATGCCGGGCAAAAATGTGGAGTATTTATGGGTGATTATTCTAAAACGTCAATCAATACATCCATAAATACCGGAACCGTAATGGGAGTTTGCAGTAATGTATTTGAACCCGGGCTTACGCCAAAATATATTCCCAGCTTTTCCTGGGGTAGTGATGGTTTGCGGCGTTATGAATTGCAGAAAGCACTGGCAGATATTGATAGCTGGAAAAAACTTAAAGAAGAAACGATCACCGAAAATGAAAAAACAATTCTTACCTATATCTTTAAAAACTACTAAAACCAAATCATGCGTACACAAATTGCAGCGGCTAACTGGAAGATGAACCTGACTTATCAGCAAGGAGAAAAACTATTGGATGATATCCTCGGAGCAGAAATTAAATTGAAAGGGCATCAGAAAACGATTTTTGCAGTTCCTTATCCTTATCTAATTATGACAAGAAGTGAAGTTGCAGATGAAAAGAATTATTACGCGGCCGCTCAAAATTGTTATCATAAAAGATCGGGGGCATATACCGGCGAAATATCAGTTGAAATGCTTCACTCATTAAAGGTTACTTATTGCGTAGTTGGTCATAGTGAAAGAAGAGAATATTTTTCCGAAACTAACGCGATGCTTGCAGATAAAATGAATCTTTGTCTAGAAAGTTTTATTACTCCGATTTTTTGTTGTGGTGAAGAATTATCGATTCGTGAAGCAGGGACTCAGAATGAATACGTGGCTAAGCAATTAAAGGAATCTTTGTTTCATTTATCTGCAGAACAAATTAAGACTATTATAATTGCATATGAACCAATTTGGGCAATCGGTACCGGAAGAACAGCCACAACCGCCCAGGCACAAGAAATGCATGCACATTTGCGTTCTATTATTGCAAGCCAGTACGATGAAGCAATTGCAAATCATGTTCCCATTCTTTACGGAGGTAGTGTAAAAGCAAATAATGCGAAAGAATTATTCAGTTGCCCGGATGTGGATGGAGGATTGGTTGGCGGTGCTTCATTAGTTGCAACTGATTTTATCGAGATCATCCGTTCACTGAAATAAAAAGCTATACCTGCACAATATTATATTGTCATCAGTCGAAAGAAACAGTTGCTGCTTAGTATTCTGAATGTAAGAGTGATTGTGAACAATAAGGAAATATATCCGCTGACCAATGAAGGTCCTGTTATAATTGAAGTACAGGACAACCATTCCAGGATTGTTGTAACAGACGGGTTTCATTTTACCAAACCAATTGATCTCACATATAAACAGCCTAGCTACTATCATTTCAAAGTAGTTTGTTCTATTGATGACCTGCAATTGCTGGGAAATTTATTTGTACTAGTGGTTTTTTACCTTCTCGGATTTTATACCGGTAGCTTTATTCTCAAGCTACTTAGTTTTTTACCAATATTCTATCTTTTGTTTGCTTATTATATAGATAAAAAATCTTTTATTCAGATCAGGCAGGATAGATTATTGCCCGGCAAATACAGCAGAAAGTAATTCAACTTTTTCGTAGTCGTTCAGTTTATTCAGATCAAGTATTGTCGCTCCCTTTTTTTCATCAGCATGATACATGATTCGAAACCTGGCTCCCCAAACAACTTCCGAAGCAACGTATGAAAATCGCTGTACTACTGTATTTGAAAAAACTTCATCAAATGCTTTTACAAAAACCAATGCTTCAATTTTTGCATTCACCATATCGGTAAAATTAAAATTATAAAGAGGGCTCTTTTCATTAATCGGATGCACAATTGTCCAGCTTAACGCTAATGCATTGATCTTTGAAATTTCCAGGTCAAGACTAAAAAACCTGTTCATCATTTTTCCGTTCTCTTCTAATTGCATAGCAAGGTTGACTTTTACTTCTGCTTCTGATAAAAGATTGTTTTTATAGGGCGCCATTCGAAACATCAAAGCAATGCCGTCTTTATATGGGGCAATAATCGCATTATGACTAAAACTTAAAAATGCTCTCGGTCTCGAAAATCGTCCATAAAATAAACCGGTAGCGAGAGCAAAACTCAGCAAGCCAAGGAAAGCTTCAAAAGTTGAAACTGCACTTGCGGCAAATCCAACAGGACTAATACGACCATAACCAACCGTAGTAAACGTTTGTGCGCTGAAAAAAAACACCTCACTAAAGTTTTTAATAGCAGACCCCTGCTTAACACCGGCCAGGTGATCGATCCCGATTAAATAATAAACACCCGCAAAAAATAAATTGGCAATTATATAAGCAATCAATAAAAATGAAAGAAATTTTGCACGGGGCATTGCCAGCATGGTATGATACCAACTATACTTATTTAAAACACTGACACCTTTTTTTATCACATTAGCACTGCCACTACTACGATCATAAAATCGTCCACTGCTGTTCTCACTATTCACGCCAAACCCGGTGGCCACATCTGATTGAATATTTATTTTTCTTTTAAAAATCGCCATGTTTATTTATTAAGCAATTCAGGATAAGCGTTTCGATTCCCTTAAATGTTCATGTTTGCCGGTTTCTGAAATTATAAATCCATCGAAGTTAAGCTGGTTTTAATAATTTTAAACGAAACCTGTAATTGCTTTCATATTTGGCTTTATCTTTATTGATTTTTGAAGAAAAGATAGCTTCGGCTATTGCATGGAGAGTTATTAAAGGTAGTTTCATGATTAGCGGATCAAATATCTATACAAATGGTGAGTATTTTGAAAATAACCCAACATGGGATGTAGAAGATAGTCCATGGAAAGCAGATATAATAATTTCACTGATTGAACGAAATAAAATAACCATACATGATCTTGTTGAGGTTGGCTGTGGCGCAGGCGGGATATTAGCAAGTATTGCTGAAAAAAATACTAACATAAAAACCTTGAAAGGATACGATATATCTCCGCAGGCAATTTCGCTTGCAGAAAAAAGAAAAAGTGAAAGGGTACAATTTTATTTAGGTGATTTTATTAATGATGATCAAAGAACTAATGCCGATGTTATTCTGGTGATCGATGTCCTTGAGCATGTAAGCGATTACTACGGTTTTTTACAAAAACTTAAAGATAAAGCCAGGTATTTTGTTTTTCATATTCCGCTGGATCTGTCTTGTCGTACGATTTTGAAACCGCATGTAATGCTTCAGCAAAGGAAAGCAGTAGGCCACTTGCACTATTTTTCGGAGGAGATGGTGTGGTGGTTTTTAAAAGATTCGTGTTTTACGGTCGTTGATTGGGAATATACAAAGCCTGTAACAGATATTAAAAAATCGGGATCTTTTAAACAATACATCAAAAAGAAGTTGCGAAATATTTCTTACAAAATAAATAAAAAGAAAAGTGCTAAGCTTTGGGGTGGATATTCCTTAATGATTTTAGCTAAACAAAGTTCATAGATAAAGTGCCGGAAATATTTAGCATCAACAATAAAAAATCTTTCAAGATAAACCCTGAAAAAATTTAATGATTCAGGTTTGAGTAAGAATTATATTTTATTTTCATAAACTTAGATCGTGCAGTATCTTCTACGTGGATTTATTTTTAGGATCATTTTTACAGGCATTGGCTTTGGGGTCAGTTTGCTTATTGCGAAGCTTGCGGGAGCTGATCAATTCGGGACTCTTTCTTTAATGATCGTAAATGCTGCCTTTATATATATCATAACCGGGCTTGGAACAGACGCAGCAATAGTTTGGCATGGGATTACCGGGAAGAATTATAATCGTGATAAGATTTTTTCTTTTACGATTATAACTGCTGCGATCCAGCTTTTGTTCTTTTACATCATCGCAATATTTGGTTATCTTTTTTTGGGTCACACATTGCTTGGTGGAAGTTTTGAGCTTGGTGTTTTTTTTGCTGAAGTAGTTTATTTTACTGGTCTTGTAATGGCTGATAAATTTTTATCGCTTTATTATTCGCAGCATGAGGCAAGACTTTGCAATAAAATAATTTCTATTGTTGCAGGAATATTGTTCATTGTTATAATAACAATCTGGTTATTAAAGCCTGTTCTAATAATTAATTATCCGATTTGGATATTTAGCCTTTATACCTTCATCCCTGCTTTCATTTTATTTTTCTATTTCGTAGTAAGATTTAATCCTTCGTTTAAGCGTATTTCACAGGAAGAAATGAGATCATTTTCTTCTTTTTCCTCTATTGTTCTGATTTCAAATATTATTCAATTCGTTGCCTATCGTGCCGACTACTGGCTTATAAGCATCTATTATGACCATACAACCGTCGGCATCTATTCACAGGCCTCAAAATTTGCGCAGTTACTATGGATAATTCCTGGCATTTTAGCGGGATTGATAATTCCTGCATTGAAAAATGAGAACCAAAAACTGAGCGAAGGGGCCCTACTTTCTTTATGCCGTGTATCGTTCTATATTCATATTATTTTATCATTGATAGTTATTGCATCTTCATTGGCGATCTA
>Ga0105249_10001609_pt1 | contig 19767 bp, 17 predicted proteins | sample KBSS44metaG_FD_81522 | JGI IMG/M metagenome (GOLD analysis project Ga0105249, IMG submission 81522) | Switchgrass rhizosphere microbial communities from Kellogg Biological Station, Michigan, USA - KBS S4-4 metaG | ecosystem: Host-associated > Plants > Roots > Rhizosphere > Soil | place...
CGCGACGTCTTCCTCGGCGCGGGCGCAGCGCTGCTGCCGGCCTGGGCGAAGGAACGGCTGCAATTGGACCTGCGCCGGCGCCTGCAGTCGCGCATCGCCGCGCGCGCGCTGGCGAGCGTCGCGCCGCTCGTGCGGGCGGCCCTGCCGGACGGCGTCGCGGCGCGATCGTGCCGGCGCGTGGGCGCCTCGGCAGAACGACTGCGGCGATGGACCTGAGCGGCCCGACTCAGGCCACGCTCTCGGCGCTGTAGCGCGCCAGGAGTCCACTGCGCACCGTGCTGCGATAGATGCGTACGAACAGCCAATAGGCGATCGCGATCTGCACCGCCGCCAGAACGATGCCCCAGATCAGGGCCATCACGTCGAATGGCTGGCCGGCGACGAGCGCACGCATGCCTTCGAACACGTACGAGGGCGGCAGCAGGTGGGCGATCCAGCGCATCCACCCGGGCAGCACCGACAGCGGATAGAACACGGCCGCGAACGGCGACAGCAGCGCGGGAATCGGCCAGACCAGCCATTCCGAAGCAGGCCCGAGGCGCAGCACCATCGCGCTCGCGACGATGCCGAGCGCGATGCCGAACAGGAACAGCACGACGACGAACGGCACGAACATCGCGCCGTAGGCGAAGAACGAAAACCCGAACAGCGTGGTCGCCAGCAGCAGCATCACGACCAGGCCGATCAGGCTGGTCGCGATGCTGGTCAGCACGAGGCCGCTGACGTATTCGGACACCGCCAGCGGCGTCGCGAACAGGTTGAGGAAATTGCGCGACCACACGTCTTCGAGAAAAGCGGTCGTGACGCCGTGCATGATGCGCGTGAAGAAGTCCCACAGCAGCACCGCGCCGAGCAGCGTGAACGTGAAATTCGGCCCCTGCGGCGCGACGCTGGAAAGATAGCGCGCCAGAAATCCCCACAGCACGATGTCGATCGCGACCCACGCGAACAGCGGCACCAGCCGCGTCGGACTGCCGCGCATCAGGTAGTACTGGCGCAGCACGATCGCGCCGACGCGACGCAGGTTCATCGCGCGTGCTCCTTCGCCGCGAGCGGCTCGCGCGCCAGATGGATGAACAGCGCCTCGAGCGAATCGACGCCGTGCTCGCGCGGCAGCGTCTTCGGGTCGCCTTCGAGCAGGATGCGTCCGCGCGACAGGAACAGCACGCGGTCACAGACCTCCTCGACTTCGTACATGTTGTGCGAGGTCCACAAGATGCCGGTATCGCCGTCGGCCGCGAGCGCGCGGATCAGCGCGCGGATGTCCTGCGCGGTCGCCGGGTCCAGCGACGCGGTCGGCTCGTCGAGCAGCAGCAGGCGCGGCCGGTTCAGCACGGCCTTGGCGAGGCTGACGCGCGTCTGTTCGCCCGACGACAGGAGGCCGCATTTGGTGTCGCGGAACCGGCGCAGCTGGAACTGGTCGAGCAAGCCTTCGATGCGGCCGCCGAGCTGCGGCACGTCGTAGATCAGGCCGAAGCAGCGCAGGTTCTGGTAGACGGTCAGGTTGCCCGGCAGCGGCGCGTAGACGGCGCCGAAGTTCGTGCAGGCCAGTGCGCGCTCGCGCTCGCGCGCGAGTTCGACGTCCTCGATGCGGATCGAACCGCTGCTCGGTTCCAGCACGCCGAGGATCATGTTGATCGTGGTCGTCTTGCCGGCGCCGTTCGGGCCGAGCAGGCCGACGATCTCGTTGCGATGCACCTCGAACGAGACGCCGTCGACCGCGACCGTGGCGCCGTAGCGCTTGCCGAGATCGCGCACGTCGAGCACGCGTGTCGCCGAACCGGTCGACGTTGCCGGCAGCTGTGGTCTGTTTTCGGAGGTCACGGACATCCGGCTAGCATGCAGCACCGGCGCCTAATTTCCCATCCTGCCCGGCGGCACGGCATCGCCGCTACACTGCGTATCCCTTCTCCGAGGCGACCTGCACATGCCCTCGTTCGACGTGGTTTCCGAAGTCGACAAGCACGAACTGACCAACGCGGTCGACCAGGCCAACCGCGAGCTCGCCAACCGTTTCGACTTCAAGGGCAGCGACGCCCGCTTCGAACTCGACGATTCGATCATCACGCAGCTGGCGGCGAGCGCATTCCAGCTCAAGCAGATGTACGAGATCCTGCGCATCCGGCTCGCCTCGCGCGGCATCGACGTGCGCAGCCTCGATGCGGCCGAGCCCGAGGTCAACCTGGCCGCCGCCCGGCAGAAGATCACCGTCAAGCAAGGCATCGAGCAGCCCGTCGCGAAGAAGATCGTCGCGGCGATCAAGGCGGCGAAGATCAAGGTCGAGGCGCAGATCAACGGCGAAAAGCTGCGCGTGACCGGCAAGAAGCGCGACGACTTGCAGATGGCGATCGCCCTGCTGCGCAAGAGCGAGTTCGAAGTGCCGCTGCAATTCGACAACTTCCGCGACTGAGGCGGGCGCTGCGCGCGATGCCGACCGATCCGCACGCCCGCTCGCAGCAGAGCGACCCGTTTCGCCGCGGCTCGCTCGCCGCATTGGGCGTGATCGCGGCCGGCGTCGTCGCTTTCTTCTGCGCGCTCTACGGCGCGGCCGGAAGTGCCACGCCGATCGTGTTCATCGCCTCGGTGGCGCTGCTCATCGGCGGGGTCGCCGCCCTGCTCTACTCGATCCGCGGAGCAGAACGCTCGCCGCCGCATCCGGCCGCCGTCGTTCTGCTCGTACTCGGCTTGCTGCTGCACGCGTACGAGCAGATCGTCGGAGCCGACTCGTTCGCTCCGGCGTGGTTGCTCTGGGCGCTGGTCCCCTATGTGCTCTGTGCGTGCCTCGCGATGTTTCGGGCGCTGCGCCTGGCGGCGATCGCCGGCACCGGCGCGACCTTGCTGTTCGATCTGTGGATCCACTACACGGTGTTCGTGCACCCGACCAGCTCGACGGCCGCACTGGCGCTGATCTTCGCGCCGCTGCTGACGTCGCTGGTGATCGCTCCGGTCGTCACGCTCGGCGTCTGGCTGTCGACGCGCCGCTGATCGCGGCATCGCCCTGACATCTCGCGACGCGGCATGCGTGCGACCGTTCCAGCCACGGCCCGCAGAGCCGACTATGGCGCGATCAGGGTCTCACGCGGAACACCGGAACGGAAAGGAACGACACGTTTACTTTTCGCTTTTTCCTCCGCGTGATCCGTGTGCTCCGTGGTTCAATCTTTCAGATGCGGCCCCAGCGTCTGCGCCATCCACGCCATGAACGCCTGCACGCGGCGCGGCAGGTTGCGCCGCTGCGCGTAGACCAGCGAGACCGGCATCGGCTCTGCCCGGTACTGCGGCAACACTTCGACCAATAGGCCCTGGTCGATCAGATGCCGCATGCCTATCGCCGGCGCCTGGATGATGCCGAAACCGGCGCGGCAGCTCGCGTCGTAGCCCTCGACGCTGTTCACCGTGACCGTGGCCGCCATCGGCAGCGTGCGATAGGCGGTGCCGTCGAAATATTCGAATCCATCGGGTTTGGCGCCGAGCGTGCGCACGTAGTGCACGAGTCTGTGCCGCGACAGATCGTCGAGCGTCAGCGGCATGCCGTATTTCTCGATGTAGGACGGACTGGCGCAATTGAGAACGCGCAGATGACCGAGCGGCCGGGCGACCAGGCTCGAATCGTTCAGCGCGCCGACGCGCAGCACGCAATCGAAGCCTTCGCGCACCAGATCGACGATGCGGTCGGTGCTGCCGATCTCGATCTCGAGCTGCGGATGCTCGTCCAGGAATTCGGGCAGGCGAGGAATGACGAAACGCCGGGCGAGGCTTCCCGGCATGTCGACGCGCAGGCGGCCGCGCAGCGCCCGCGCGCCGCTCTGGAACATCGACTGCAGGTCATCGACATCGGCGAGCAGGTCCTTCGCGCGCTCGTAGAACGCCAGGCCATCCTGCGTCATCTGCACCTTCCGCGTCGTCCGATGCAAAAGCTGCGTGCCGAGTTCGGCTTCGAGCCGGGACACCGCCGACGACATGCTCGCCTTCGGCATGCCCAGGCTCTCGGCGGCGCGGGTGAAACTGGACAGTTCGGCCACACGGACGAAGATCTGCATCGCATCCAGCGTGTTCATGGGCGTCTCCGGACGGCGTTTCGTGCACTATTGTTCATATAATACAAACACTCATATCAATTTTTACTTATTTATCGATTTAAATAAGTCCAATAGCCTACTCCTGACCTGCCCTTCCCCATCAGGAGTTACCCCATGAATACGCAAATCCGAACGCCCATCGCCGTGATCACCGGCGGCAATCGCGGCCTCGGCAAGAGCGCGGCGCTGAAGCTGGCCGAGCGCGGCGTCGATGTCGTGCTGACGTATCGCACCAACCGCGCCGAGGCCGAGGCTGTCGTGGCCCGGATCCACGAGCGCGGCCGTCGTGCGGTCGCACTCGCGCTCGACGTCGGCGTCGCCGCGAGTTTCGATGCGTTCGCCGCCGATCTGCGCGGCGCATTGAAGCAAGGCTGGCAGCGCGAGCGGTTCGACTATCTCGTCAACAACGCCGGCGTCGGCATGCATGCGAATTTCGCCGACACGACCGAAGCGCAGTTCGACGAACTGATGCGCGTCCATTTGAAGGGCCCGTACTTCCTGACCCAGAAGCTGCTGCCGCTGATCACCGACGGCGGCCGCATCCTCAACGTCTCCAGCGGCCTCGCCCGCTTCGCCCTGCCCGGCTATTCGGCCTACGCGACGATGAAGGGCGGCATCGAAGTGCTGACGCGCTACATGGCGAAGGAACTCGGCGCGCGCGGCATCGCGGTCAACACGCTGGCGCCGGGCGCGATCGAAACCGATTTCAGCGGCGGCGCCGTGCGCGACAACCCGGAAGTCAATCGCTTCGTCGCCTCGCAGACTGCACTCGGCCGTGCCGGCCGGCCGGACGACATCGGCGGCGTGATCGCCTCGCTGCTGTCGCCGGAAAACGGCTGGATCAACGCGCAGCGGATCGAAGCCTCGGGCGGCATGCTGATCTGAACGATTCGCGCCGAGCGGCGTGCCCGGCCGACTCGCAGCGGCCGGGCACATCGCTGCGAAACGCGGCGGCTCCCTACGTTCTGCGCCACAGCTCCGGAAAAATCCGCTGCGCAATGTCCGGGCACGCGTCGTAGAACACCAGCAGCGCGGTGTAGAGCAGCGGAAACGCGAACAAGCCCCAGCCGCCGAATTCGAGCAGGATCACGCACACGAACACGTAGGTGGCGATCAGCGTCACCTGCGCCGCGTAGGCGGCGAGCGATCGCCGGCGATCCTGCGCCAGATCGCCGACGACCGGCGCCGCCTGGGATGCCGGACCGCGCGCGCCGGGCGTCGTCCGCTCCTCGAACAAGACCTGCGCCTGCAGCGCGGCCAGCAAGGCCATCAGCGCGGCGGGCGTCAGCATATTCTTCTGCGCGAGCAGGCTCATCCAGTCCACGCCGGCCGACACGCCGAGCAGCACCGCCGGCATCGCGATAGGGATCGCGATGATCGCCGCGACCACGGCCAGCATCGCCGCGATCACGAGCACGGCGATCAATCGCATGACCGCCCAGCGCGAACGCGGATCGACACTGGTCGGATCGCTCGTCTCGCGCGTCGTGCCGACGATCAGCATCAGTCCCAGTGCCAGATTGAACGCGGTCAGCAGCAGGAAGCTCGCGATCGTGCCGTGCAGGACATACAGCGATACCAGCGGCAGCGCGTGACGGCCGATCGAGACGGCCAGACGCGCCGGCGAGGGACGCTCCGCGACGACGGCGGTCGTTGTCGCTACGCCACGTGACGTCGATCCCGGCCTGTTCTTCCCCATGCGAACCTCCCGTCCGATCGCGAGTGATGCCGCGTTGCCTCAGGAATTCCTGCTCGATGTCAGTCGGGCAGAAATTTCGGCACGCCGAGCGCGAGGCCTTTTCCCGGCAGCGCCATCACCGTGGATGTGCCATGGGCGACCCGTTCGCCCGCCTCGTCGAACACGCTGGCCACGGTGTAGCTGATCTGACGGCCGGCGCGCAGGCAGCTTCCCTCGGCGCGCAAGCGTCCGCGCGCGACGGCCTTCAAGTAGTTGAGCTTGAGATCGACGTTCACCAGGCCCGCATCTTCGGGCAGGCGCATGAACGCGGCCCAGAACGTGGCGGTATCGATCAGCGTGGCGAGCACGCCCCCGTGCACGATGCCGAACGGCTGCAGGTGGCGTTCGCCGAGGTCCAGCTCGATGCGGCAGGCGTCGAATTCGAGCGCGGCGATCGTCAAGCCGATCAGCGACGGATACGGCGAGGCGTGCACGCTCTGCTGCATCGCGCGGACGTAGTCGGGATTGGGTTTCATTCGGCGGGCCCAAGGACCGAAGCGCCGTCAGTCTAGCGGGGCCGCCTGCGCAGCGCGCGGGTCGTGCGTGGCCGCCGCGGGCGGGGCATGGCGCCGAGCCAGCCGCGCGATCGCGACTGCGCCGGCGCCGAGGGCGAGATATAGCGTGACCAGGCGCCACAGCAGCAGCGCGGTCGCGAGCGTCGCTGCAGGAACCCAAGTCGCGAGCGACGCCGTCAATCCCAGCTCGGCACCGCCGCCTCCGGCAGGCACGCCGGACCATTGCGCGACGTGCAACACCAGCGCCTGCAGTGCGAGCAGCAGCCAGAACGAAACCGGACAACCGAGCAGGACCAGCACGAGCCAGAGAATGCCGTAGCGGGTCATCCACTGCAGCACGGTCAGCACGAACACCGCCCCGAGAAACGCCGGGCCCCCGCCGAGCAGCACGCGCGCCTGCGCAGCCGCTTGCGCGCGAAACTCGCCGACGGCGCGTTGCAGTCGTGGCCAGCGCGAACCGACGCGTTGCCACGCGGCCGGCCATCCGCGCCACTGCCGCTGCGCAATCCACAACGCCGACGCGATCGCCGCCAGTGCTGCGCTGGTCGCGAGCGCGGCGGTCACGAGCCGCGCCGGCAGCGCGGTGCCGAAGTAGGCCAACCCCGCCACCGGCAGCACCAGCGCGAAGAACACCAGGTCGAGCGCCTGGTCCGCCGCTGTCATTGCGGCCGCCCCGCTGATCGACGCGCCCGCTCGCCGCGCGTAGTACACGCTGGCCGCATAGCCGCCCAAACCTGCCGGCGTCGCCAGGAAACCGAAGTCGGTCGCCAACGAGATCTCGAACACCTGCACGAAGCCGACCTCGACGCCCATGCGCCGCAGTAGAAGCTGCAGCTTGAGCGTGCGCGCGATCCAACTGGCGAGGATCAGCGCGAACAAGGCCGCGTAGCCGCCTGCGCTCAGACCAACAGTCGCGCGCAGCGCCGCCTCGCCGCCGAAATACAACGGAACCACCAACGTGGCGGCGAGCGCGCCGGCAACCAGCAGCATGCCCGCGCGGCTGGGCCGCAGCAGGCCGCCACCGGTGTCCTGCGACGGCAGCGGCGCCCTCATCAGGCCTCGCCGCGCTCGGACGACAGCGCCGGCGACTGCGTCGGGCGGCGCGGCCGGTGGCGCGTACCGAACACGATGTCCCAAAGCGGCGTGGTCACCCCGAAGTTCGTCTGCGGATGATGGTGATGCACGTGATGCGCGCCGGCCCAGCGCCGCGCACGCGCGCTGCGGAAACGCCGCGCGTGGATGATCGTGTGGCAGACGCCGTACAGCGTGTAGCCGATCGCGAACGCCGCCGCGAACAGCAGCGCATTGCTCGGCGACAAGACCAGGGCGAGCAGCCCCGCCAGCGCGAGCATGCCGAGCGGGGGCAGGAAGAACGGCAGCGAATCGTCGCCGAGCGGCTGCTCGTGATGACGGCTGTGTCCCTGTTCGAAGGCTGCGACCGGGCCGTGGAACGCCCAGCGGTGGAACGCGTACTCGACGAAGGTGAAAAGCAGCAGGCCGGCGGCGAACACGAAGACGCCGCTGAGCGGCGCGTGGCGCCCGCGCAGGGCCGCGTCGAGCAGCGCCAGCGCCGTGGCGCCGTCGAAGACGAGTCCGAGCCGGCCATTGATGCGGCTGGACGACAGGCGCTGCAGTGCATGCATCGGTTTGCCGGTCATCGACGCCTGCCTTGCAGCGAAGCGCGCGTCGATGCTTTTTCGAAGTGGCGCATTTCGCAGCCACGATCCTGGTTCATGCCGCCCATCTTCCACACTGGCTCTGAATGGCCGCCTCGGCGAGGCCACATTTCAATTAAGTTACAGGTATAGATGTACGCACGTCGAGACGTCCGGGCGCTTCCTGCGCAGGCCGTTCATCGACGGTGAAGCCGAACCGTGCTCGGTCGGCGGGATGGACTCAGGCCGACGCTTCGAAGACGCGCGCGATTTCGTCCGGTTGCAACACGCGCCATGCCCCCGCCGGCAGCCCGTCGAGCGTCAAGCCGCCGATGGCGACGCGATCGAGCGCCACGACATGGTTGCCGACCGCTGCGAACATGCGCCGCACCTGGTGATAGCGGCCTTCGCCGATCGCGAGCTCGGCCTGGCGCGCACCGAGTGCACGCAAGGCCGCCGGCGCCAGCGGCGTCGTCTCCGAATCGAGCATCAGCGTGCCGCTGGCGAACACGCCGGCTTCGTCGCCGCGCAAGTCCTCGGCGAGCGTCGCGACGTAGCGCTTCACCACGTTCGCGCGCGGCGAGATGATCCGGTGCAGGAGCGCGCCGTCGTCGGTCAGCAGCAGCAGGCCGGAGGTGTCGCGGTCGAGCCGGCCGACCGTCGACAGCGCCGGACTGCGCAGGCGAAAACGCGGCGGCAAGAGATCGTAGACGATGCGGCCCGCGTCGCGCGTCGAGCAGGTATGGCCGGTCGGCTTGTTGAGCATCAGAACCAGGCCGGCCGGCGGATCGAGCGCTTCGCCGTCGATGCGCACGCCGGCATGCCCGACCACGTCGTCGGCGTACAGCACCTCGCCGGCCGCATCGGTGATGCGGCCTTCGCGGAACATCGCGGCGACGTCCTTGCGGCTGCCGTAGCCGAGGTTCGCGATCAGCCTGACCAGTTTCATGCCGCGCGTCGCGCCGTCATTCCTTGCGCGTCCGGCCGAGCAGGTTCTTGAGGTCCGCGAACGGATTGCTCGTCGCCGCGGCCGTCGCCGCTTCCGCGGTGTCGCCGGCGACGTGATCGATGTAGCGCGAATGCTCGTTGTCGTGGCAGTACACGCAGAGCAGCTCCCAGTTGCTGCCGTCGGGCGGATTGAAATCGTGATCGTGATTGCGATGGTGCACGGTCAGCTCGGACACGTTCGCGCGCGTGAACTCGCGCGCGCAGCGTCCGCACACCCAGGGATACATCTTCAACGCGCGCTCGCGGTAGCCGTGCCCGCGCTGTTCCGCTTCGCGGCGCGCGTTGGCGACGATGCGATCGAGCTTGGCGTGGTCGAGCGTAGGTTTGCCGGCAGTCATGCGGTCAGCTTTGTGGATTCGTCCGGCGGCAACGATAGCGAAAACGCCGCGGCTGCGCAGCGCAGCCGGCGGCGCGCAGGCGTCAGCGCGAGTTCGCCGTGCGCTTGTTCTTCGGCGTGTAGTCCGGCACTTTTTTCTTGTCGGCGTTCTTGTCGGCCTTCTTGTTGCCGCCCGCGCCCTTGTCGCCGCCGGCCGGTTTGGACTCGGCTTCGCCGCCGCCGTTCGATCCGCGCGAACGCAGCCACGCGGCGTACTCGTCGAGATCGCCGTTGAACTCTTCCACCTTGCCGTCGGCCACGCGCCAGAACGTCTCGCAGACCAGTCCGGTCAGATGGCGATCGTGCGAAACCAGCACGATCGCGCCTTCGAAGTCGCTGAGCGCCTCGGCCAGCGCCTCGCGCATTTCGAGGTCGAGATGGTTGGTCGGTTCGTCGAGCAGCAGCACGTTCGGCTTGCGCCAGGCGATCAGCGCCAGCGCGAGGCGCGCGCGCTCGCCGCCGGAGAAGCCGTCGACGACTTCGAACGCGCGATCGCCGGCGAAATTCCAGCGCCCGAGGAAATCGCGGAACTCCTGCACCGACGTGGTCGGTGCGATCTCGCGCAAGTGGTCGATCGGGGTCTGCCCTTCGTGCAGCGATTCGACCGTGTGCTGCGCGAAGTAGCCGAGCGCGAGATCCGGATGCGCGCTGCGTTCGCCGTCGAGCAGCGAGAGCTCGCCGACGAGCGTCTTGACCAGGGTGGACTTGCCGGCGCCGTTCGGGCCGAGCAGGCCGATGCGATCGCCGTCTTCGAGGCCGAAGCCGACGTTGCGCAGGATGACGACCTTGCCGTCCTGTTCCGGCAGCGCGTGATCGGAGGGTCCGGCGTGCGCGTTCGCGTTGAGCGTATAGCCGGCCTCGACGTGATTGAGGCGCAGCAGCGAATGCGGCAGCTTGGCCGGCTTGGCGAAGTTGATGCGGATCTGGCGCTCGGCGCGCACCGCCTCGGTGCCGCTGAGCTTGGCCAGGCGCTTGACGCGCGACTGCGCCTGCTTGGCCTTGGCCGCGCTCGCCTTGAAGCGGTCGATGAACGACTGCAGGTGCGCGCGCTCGGCTTGTTCCTTCTCGAAGGCGATCTGCTGCTGGCGCAAGTGCTCGGAGCGCTGGCGCTCGAAGCTGGTGTAGTCGCCGTTGTAGAGCTTGGCGCGGCCTTCGTGCAGGTGCAGCGTATGCGTGCACAGGCCGTCGAGGAATTCACGGTCGTGCGAAATCATCAGCAGCATGCCCGGATACTTCAGCAGCCACTGTTCGAGCCAGAGCACGGCGTCGAGGTCGAGATGGTTGGTCGGTTCGTCGAGCAGCATCAGGTCCGACGGCTGCATCAGCGCGCGCGCGAGGTTCAGGCGCACGCGCCAGCCGCCGGAGAATTCGGACACGGCCATCTGGTGCGTTTCCGGACGGAAACCCAGACCGTGTAACAGACGTCCGGCGCGCGCCTGCGCATCGTAGCCGTTGATCTCGGCGAGCTTCTGGTGCGCGGTGGCGACGGCGTCCCAGTCCTCGGCAGCCATCGCAGCCGCTTCCGCCTGCAGGATCGCGTGCACTTCGGTGTCGCCGGAGACGACGAAGTCGATCGCCGCATCCGGCAAAGACGGCGTCTCCTGCGCGACGCTGGCCAGGCGCAGGCGGTTCGGCAAGTCGATGTCGCCGCGATCGGGCTCGATCTCGCCTTGGATGGCTGCGAACAGGCTCGACTTGCCGCAGCCGTTGCGGCCGATCACGCCGACGCGCGCACCGGCATGCAGGGCGATGTCGACGTCGGACAAGAGCAGGCGCTCGCCGCGACGCAGGGCGAAGTTTCGGAAGGCGATCATGGGGTTGCCGGTATTGCGGGGGCGCGTAGTGTAGCCGATCAGATGCGTCGGGACGCTTGCAGTCGACGCCGCCTATGATGTGGGGACGGTTACGCTGCTTTCCATCGGCCGCCCGGGTGCGCGGCGGAGAACGGGACGGCGATGGCGGCTTCGTGGAAACGACATCGCGACTGAAGTCGCTCCCGCGCTCCTCTCGATCTTGCGAGATGCTTCGTATCGACTCCTTCCCATGCGCAGTGCCGGCAGGCGAAAGGGGGCGCTCTAGGGCAGTCTCCCCCTGCAATGCCAGATTCATCCTCTTATTGCGGCGGCACGGCCCTGATGCGGCCGGCGCCCTGCGCGACCATGGACGCATCCGTCGCGGCGCAGTCGGAAGGCTGCAGCGGCGACGGCGCGTCGGGCCGCAGCTGCAACCGAGGCGTGATCTGCGCGAGCCTTCGCACGTAGCTGTCGGTGAACACCGTGGCGCAGGCTCGCGACAGGTGCGAATACTCGGGCAGATCGAGCCCCTGCATCGACGGCTCGTCGTTGGCATGAACGCCTTGCACGTGAGCGGCCGCGAGTAGCGCGTCCCAGCCTTTCGCGCGCGGCAGCCGCTCGTATTCCTTCGGCTGGACCAGCGGCGCCGAGGGCGGCCGCAGGAAGACGACTTCGCCGCCGCGCGCACGGATCTTCTCGACGGCCTTGCGCGTCGATTCCAACGTCATCGCGATCACGTCGTCGGCGACCTTCGGTCCGGCGAAGCCTGCCCAGAACGCGCGCACGTCGCCACGGCGGCCGGCATCGGTTTCGATGCGGGTCCACAGCCACGCCTGCCGGCCGTCGCTCATGCTGAGCACCTTGGGAATCGCTGCCAGAGGACGCTTGGCCTCGGGCCGCCAATCGGGCACCGCGTGGCGCACCAGCTTGCTGAGCCGGAATGCATCGTCGAGAAACGCGAACGCGCGCGCCAGTTCGCGATAGATCACAAACGAGACGCGCTGTGCCGGCGACTCGAAGCGATAGCGCTTCAGCGCCTCGCCGTTCAATCCGATCTGCGTGCGGAAATAGGAAAGCTCCGCGATGCCGACGATGACGAGGCCCGCGAATGGCGAGTCGGCCAGATCTTCGAGGAACGGCCGTGCATTGGTACCGGCCAGCGCGAGCTGCACGGGACGAACGCCGGTCAGCGCCTGGAACCGCGCAAGATCGGTATCGAACAGGATGCGCGAATCGCCGACGATCGCGACCGGCACGTCTTCGGTATCGATGCGCCTGCGCTGCTCGGCCCAGGCCGACGCATCGTCGCCGAGGTCGCCCGCTTCGAGGCCGAGCGTACGCATGCGCCATTCCCACAGGCCGACGGCGACGATCGTCAGCGCGAGCGCGGCCGCCAGAATCGCGCGCCACGGCTGTGGCGGAATATCGCGTGTCGGCACGGGCTGCGCGACGCCGGGGCGATCCGCCGCGGTCAGGCGCACGCCGGCCTGCGGCTCAGAATTGAAAATAGATGAATGCATTGCCGCTGCCTTGTTCGATCACGATCGCGAACGCCATGCACGCCCACACCAAGGTCAACACGGCGGCCGGCGTGCGCGCGACCAGCGTTTCCAAGGTCTGCCGCCGGAGCAGCGCATGCGTCAGCACCAACCCGCCGACGATCGCGGCGACCGCAATCAGGTCGACGGCCGGCAGCAACGGCGTCGCGTCCGCGTTGGCTCCGGCCATGCCGCGCAGTACGCCCCAGGCCTTGCCGAACGTATCGGAGCGAAAGAACACCCAGGCGAGGTTCACCAACGCGTAGGTGACGGCGCCCATGCCGAACAAGGCGAACGCGCTCGGCCGGTAGCCCGCGAAGCGCCGGCGCAGCGCGCGCTCGGCGGCAAGATAGCTGCCGTGCAGGCCGCCCCAGACGACGAACGTCCAGCTCGCGCCGTGCCAGAGTCCGCCGAGCAGCATCGTCGCCATCAGCGCCAGATAGGTGCGCGCCTCGCCGTGGCGGTTGCCGCCGAGCGGAATGTAGAGGTAGTCGCGCAGGTACGAGGACAGCGTGATGTGCCAGCGCCGCCAGAAATCGGAGAAGCCGATCGCCGCGTACGGAAAGCGGAAGTTGTCCGGCAACGCGAAACCGAGGCACAGCGCCGCGCCGATCGCGGTCGTCGAATAGCCGGCGAAGTCGCAGAAGATCTGGCCGCTGAACGCCAGTGTCGCTGCCCAGGCATCGAGCGCGCCGGGCGCCTTGGTGCCGTCGAAGACCACTTCGGCCGGCCCGGCGAGGAAGCCGTCGGCCAGCACGACCTTCTGGAACAGCCCGAGCGTCATCAGCGCGAGGCCGAAGCACAGCTGCTGCGCCGTCGCGCGCCGCGGCGTGGCGAACTGCGGCACCAGTTCGGTCGGCCGCATGATCGGTCCGGCGACCAGGTGCGGGAAGAACGTCACGAACAGCGCGAAGTCGAGGAACGACTTCGCCGGCGCCGCGCGGCGCAGGTACACGTCCAGCGTGTAGGACATCGTCGCGAACGTATAGAACGAGATGCCGACCGGCAGCACGATGTCCCAGGACGGCGGCTGGTAGTCGATGCCGAACGTGGTCATCGCCGCGCGGAAGTTCTCGAGCAGGAAATGGCCATACTTGAAGTAGCCGAGCACGCCGAGGTTGGCGATCACCGACAGCAGCATCCAGGCGCGCCGCTGCAACGGCGCCTCGGTCTTCACGATGCGTTGCGCGGCCCACCAGTCGACCACGGTCGACAGCCACAGCAGCACGACGAACGGCGGATTCCAGGCCGCGTAGAACAGATAGCTGGCGAGCAGAAGATTGACCTTCTTCGTCGTCCAGCCGAACGGCAGCGAGTGCAAAATCAGCACGATCGCGAAGAACGCGACGAACGTCAGCGAGTTGAAGACCATTGCGGTTCCTGCTTCCCCAAGCGGTACCGGCGCTGACAAGGGACGCGGCGGCTCTCTTTACATACGTCAAGAACGGCCAAAAGGCGACAAAGTCCACAAGGGGACGCGCCGCCGGCGCGTAGCGGGCGGTACCGGCAGGCGAGACGGTCGACGAATTGCGCGACCTCGTGCCGCTCGGATCCTCAGCTTCGGCCGCCGGCGCGCGCCGCCGCTTGCGGCGCTACGGTTCTGGTGGGCGGCGAGTCGCAGGAGCGGCGTGCCGCGCCTCGATCGGCGCGGCATCGCGGCGCGTCAGACCGCCTTGCGTTGCCCGCCTGCGACGGCGAGCCGCTCGCGTACGCCGGCGGCGATCTCGAACGACCGCGCGCGCTTGGCATGCTCGAAGATGTTCGCGGTCAGCATCAGCTCGTCCGGCTGGTGGCGCGCGATGAAATCCGCGATGCCGCGCTCGACCGCGGCCGGGTCGCCGACGACGGCGCAGGCCAGCGAATTCTGCACGCCGAGTTTTTCCTGCGGCGTCCAATACGTTTCGATGTCGTCGATCGGCGGCGGCACCAGGCCGAGCTTGCCGCGGCGCAGGTTGACGAAGCTCTGCTGCAGGGTCGTGAACAGCCGGCGCGCCTCGTCGGCGGTTTCCGCCGCGACGACATTCAGCGCGAGCATCGCATACGGCTGCTGCAGGCGCGCCGACGGACGGAACTCGCGCCGGTAGATCTCCAGCGCCTGCGTCATCGCGTCCGGCGCGAAGTGCGAGGCGAACGCGAACGGCAGGCCGAGCGCCGCGGCGAGGCGCGCGCTGAACAGGCTGGATCCGAGCAGCCATACCGGTACCTCGATACCGGCGCCCGGCACGGCGCGCACGGCTTGTTCAGGCTGCGCCGGCTCGAAGTAGCGCAGCAGTTCGACCACATCGTTCGGAAAGGCCTCGGCGCTGTCGAAATAGCGGCGCAGGGCGCGCGCGGTCGCCTGGTCGGTGCCGGGCGCGCGACCGAGTCCCAGATCGATGCGCCCCGGGTACAGCGACGCCAGCGTGCCGAACTGCTCGGCCACCTGCAGCGGCGCGTGGTTCGGCAGCATGACGCCGCCCGAGCCTACGCGGATGGTGCGCGTGCCGCCGGCGACATGGCCGATCAGCACGGCAGTCGCCGCGCTCGCGATGCCCGGCATGTTGTGGTGCTCGGCCAGCCAGTAGCGCGTGTAGCCGAAGCGCTCGGCGTGCCGGGCGAGGTCCAGCGTGTTGCGGAACGACTGCGCGGCATCGCTGCCGGCACAGACGGGAGCGAGATCGAGGACGGAAAAGGGAATCAAGGGGCGCACTCCGGACAACCGAGGCGTCCTAAGTGATGCCGTGCGCGGCGATTCCAATGTCCGCGCGCGAAGCACTTGACCGAATATGACGGAATTGCGATATACCGCTCGAGGGCCGCGCCTTCGCCACAGCCAGTATCCGATGTCGGTGTACCGCTTTCACGATCATCAGCTCGACCCGCAGGCTCGCACGCTTTCATGCGAAGGCTGCCCAGTCGCTATCGAGCCGCGCGTCTTCGACGTCGTCGTCTATCTGATCGAGCAGCGGCATCGCGCCGTCGGCCGCGACGAACTGATCGCCGCCGCCTGGGGCCGCGCCGATTGCAGCGACGCGACGCTGGCGCAGGCGATCCTGAAGGCGCGCCGCTTGTTCGGCGACAGCGGCGACGCACAGCGGACGATCCGCACCGCGCCGCGTTTCGGCTATCAATGGGTCGCCGCGACGCGGGTCGAAGAGCGCGGCGCCGATGTCGACGCACCGGCCGAGCCTTCGACGACGCCCGCGCCGCCGGCGCCGATGCCGCTCCAACGCGTGGTGGATGCGCCGCCGTCGACCCGGCGCCGGATCTGGCCGTGGATCGGAGCCGCCACCGCCGCGTGCCTGGCGCTCGCCGCGATCGGATTCGCCTGGCGCAGCGCACGCACGCCATCGATCGCCGCCGAGGTGCGACCGTCGCGCGGCCTCGTACTGGTTGCGCCGGCGAACGTGCACAGCGCCCTGGCGCAGGACGGCTGGATGCGCCTGGGCATCATGGCGATGAGCGCCGATGCCCTGCGCACCCTGCCCGGCCGTTCGCTGGTGCCGAACGAGACGGTGCTCGTCGCCGCCGGCGGCAAGCGCGATGCCTCGCCGTCGAAACTGCGCGAGATCACCGGCGCGACGACGATCGTCTCCACCGATGCGCGCCACTCCGAAAAAGGCTGGGCGCTCGATGCCACGGTGTTCGGCGCGGACGGCAGCGAGCAAGTCGTGAGTGCCGAGGACGCCGACGCGGTCGCCGCGGCCGCTGCGCTGGCCGAGCGATTGCGTGCCGCACTCGGGGGCGGCGGTCCTGCCGAATCGGAAGTCTCCGCGGACACGCTGGCCGTCACCGCGCGCATGCAGGCGGCCATCCTCGAAGGGCATTCCGATCGCGCCCTGGCGATCGGAGATTCCGCCGATCCCACGTCCGCCGTGCCCGAAATCGCCCTGCTGCGTGCCGGAGCGATGAACCGGCTCGGCCAATCCGATGCCGCCGTCGCCGCGATGCGCGGCTTGATCGAACGCGGCGGCCGCCAAGGCGCCGGCCAGAAGGCGCCGGCATGGCTGGCGGCGGCGTGGAAGACGCTCGGCTACGGCGAGATGCTGCTCGGGCATGGCCAGGCTGCGCAGCAGGCATTCCAGCAGGCGATCGCCGCGGCCGGCAGCGATCGCGGCGAAGCGGCGCGCGGCTGGCGCGGACTCGGCAACGCGCAGGCGTTGGGCGGCGCCTTCGCCGAGGCCGAAGCGAGCTGCCTGCGCGCACGGCTCGAACTGGGCGAAGACGGCGATCCGCTGCTGCGCGCCCATATCGAAGACGATCTCGGCTCGATCGCAGGGCATCGCGGGCGCTACGAGGAAGCGATCGCGCACTACCGCCAGGCGGCGGAGATCGCGGCATCGATCGGAGCGACCGAGCTGGAGCTCGGCTCGCGCATGAACATCGCCCTGTCGCAGACCGAACAGCTGCATCACGTCGAAGCGCTCGCCAGTTGGCACGCATTGCTGCCGCGGCTGAACGCGCTCGACTACCCGTCGATGCAGCGATACGCCGCCGTCCACTATGCGCAAGCCCTTGCCGAAACCGGCGCGCTGGCCGAAGCGCAGCGCGAACTCGACCGCACCGAGGCGGTGGCTCAGCATGCTTCGCGCGACGCATTGGACGACTCCGAGATCGACGCCTTGCGCGTGCAATGGACGCTCGGCGGCAACGCGCGCATGCGCGACGAAGCGCGCCGATTCGCCGCCGAGAGCGGCAACGCCGCCCGGCGCGCGGCCGCTTCCGCCCTGCTGGTGCTGTCGGACCTCGCCGGCGGCGACCTGGCCGCGGCGCAGGGCGACGCGGTGGCGCTGTCCAGCCCGCCTTCCGGCGAAGACCGCTCGACGCATGCGCTGTCGCTGGCGGCATTGGCGGCGCTGCAGTCGCGTGTCGGCGCCGATGCCTTGGCGGAAAGCAGCTACGTCGACGCGCTCGCTCTCGTGCGCGAGTCCGGCTCGCCGCGCGACCTGCGCGAAATCGTGCTGCCGTATGCCGCCTTCCAGCTGGCCCACGACCGCAGCGACGACGCCCGTACCACGGCCGGTCTCGTCCAGCCGTATGCCGACGAGGACTTCGCGATCACGCTGCTGCTCGCGCGGCTGGCGGCGGACCGATCGCCGGCCGAGGCACGCCGGCTGTTCGAGCGCGCCCGCGGCTTGGCCGGCGCACGCGCGCTGCCGGCGGCCATCGGCGTACGCCCTGCCCTAGCCGTGGCGCTTCCGGACGGCTAGATGGCTGTCGCGGCGACGCGACTCATGCGCCCGGCGAATGCCGTGAAGAACCCCGCAAACGCAGCCGCTATGCCCCGTTGATCGTTTCGTGACGGCTCGTTGAAGACGATCGGCGCAGCGGCGGCTAGGTTCGCCGGACTGCTCGTCCACTACGGATCACCCATGAACAGAGCCTCGTCCGCCCACCGTTCCCTGCCCGCATCGCCCCGCTTCACGTGTCTCGCCCTGGCGCTTGCCGCGGCACTGGCCGCACCACTCGCCAGTGCCGACAGTTTCACGGCCTCGGACTTTCCGAGCCTGGTACAGGCGATCAATGCCGCGAACGCGGCCGACTCGCGCGCGATACCGCACACGATCACGCTGACCGCGGACATCACCTTGACCGACCATCTGCCGCTGATCCTGTGCAACGCCACGATCAACGGCCAGGGCCACACGCTCGACGGCGCCGGCATGTATCGCCCGCTGTTCGTCGGCGTCGACACCGCGACGGCGGCCTCGCTGTCCACGCAATTTCCCGACAGCGCGCTCGGTGGACGCCTCAACGTCACGATCCAGAACATCACCCTGGCGCACGGCGCCGCGAACGGCGGATCGAGCTTCGGCCAGGGCGGCGGCGGCATGGGTGCCGGCGGCGCGCTGTTCGTCAACGGCGCCGCAGACGTCGTGCTGAGCGGCGTCAGCTTCGACACGAACCAGGCCAATGGCGGCACCGGCGGCTCCGGCTCGGTCGGCGGCGGCGGCGGCATGGGCGGCACGGCCGGCCGCGGCGGCGGCGGCGGCATCTTCGGCAATGGCGGCTCCGGCGGCGGCGGCCTTTTCGGCACCGGCGGCATCGCATTCACCGGCGATGTCGAACCGGGTGGTCCGGCCGGCGGCGGCTACAGCGGCGACGGCGGCAACAGCAACGGCGACGCCCCGCAGGACGGCACCACGTCGGTCTTCGGCCTGGCCGGCAATGCCGGCGGCGGCGGCGGCGATGGCAGCCTGGACGGCCAAGCGGGCGCAGCGAACGGCGGCGGCGGCGGCGCCGGCATCGATGAGGGCGGCGGTGGCGGCGGCGGCTTCGGCGGCGGCTCCGGCACGGCAGCGGATTTGGACGCTGGCACCGAAGGCAACGGCGGCGATGCCGGGTTCGGCGGCGGCGGCGGCGGCAGCGGCGGCTTCGGCGCCACGGGCGGCCGCGGTGGATGCGGTGGCGGCGGCGGCTACGGGATAGGCGGCAGCGGCGGCTTCGGCGGTGGCGGCGGCTTCCGTGCCGACGGCGGTTTCCGCGGCGGCGGCGGCGGTTACGGCGGCCATGGCGGCTTCGGCGGCGGCGGCGGCAATCAAGGCGCGCCCGGCGGTTTCGGCGGCGGCACCGGCGGCGGCGCCAGCGCCCTGTCGTGCGGCGGCGGCGGCGCCGGTCTCGGCGGCGCGGCCTTCGTCGTCGATGGCGGCACGCTCACGATCACAGGCACCGGGCAACTCGCCGGCAGTTCCGTCGCCGGCGGTCCGCCGGGCTCGGTTCCGGCGGGCGGAGACCCGACCGGAGGCGAAGCCTTCGGTGCCGGCATCTTCCTGCAGGGCACGACCGGCGACGTGCGTTTCGCTCCTGCGCTGGGCGATACGATCACGCTCTCCGATGAAATCGCCGACGAGGCCGGCAGCGATGCGGCCGCGAGCAGCAATGCGCGCGGCGTCTCCGTCGTCGGCGGCGGCAACGTGATCGTCCAGGGCAGCCACAGCTATACCGGCACGACCGCCGTCGGCGGCGCGACGCTCGAACTCGACGGAACGCTGGCATCGAGCACGCTCGATATCACCGCCGGTACGCTGACCGGCACCGGCGGCATGGCCGCGCTGATCGCCGAGGGCGGCTCGATCGCGCCAGGCA
>Ga0105249_10001610_pt1 | contig 19754 bp, 21 predicted proteins | sample KBSS44metaG_FD_81522 | JGI IMG/M metagenome (GOLD analysis project Ga0105249, IMG submission 81522) | Switchgrass rhizosphere microbial communities from Kellogg Biological Station, Michigan, USA - KBS S4-4 metaG | ecosystem: Host-associated > Plants > Roots > Rhizosphere > Soil | place...
CTCACGCCGACCGTGCATCAACAGGTGCTCGACCAAATCATGGTCGCGAATCTTATGGATAATGAACAGAGCTGGCGGGTCTTGTCCGACGGCAGCGCGGAGCGCATTGTCCCAGCGCCGGGCGAAGAATCGTTCAACGCCCACCGTTACTTCATGACGAATCCGAGTTTGTCTGGCCGTGGAAAATCTCTCCAAGCTTCTTCGCCGCAAAGTCTATCCCGCCGAAACAGCCGCGCCTGAACCGCAGGTCGATGAGGCACCGGGCAGGCTTGCGCTCGGTCGGCCGGTCGCCGTCATCGATATCGGTTCGAATTCGGTACGACTCGTGGTCTACGAGGGACTTGTCCGCAGCCCGACGCCGATCTTCAACGAAAAAGTATTATGCGGGCTCGGGCGCGAGGTTTCGAGCAAAGGCGTACTCGCAAAAGACGCTATCGAAGAAGCGATATCGGCACTGACCCGCTTCGGCGCGCTTTGCAACATCATGCATGTCGAACGTGTATTTGGAGTCGCTACCGCCGCTGTGCGTGAGGCGAAAAACGGGTCGACATTCATCAAGGACGCGTCTGCCGCTTGCGGCGTATCCATCGACATTTTGCCTGGACCGCGCGAGGCACAATTAGCTGCCGCCGGAATTTTCTCCGGTTTTCATAAACCCGACGGCATCGTTGGCGATCTTGGCGGCGGATCGCTCGAACTTGTTGAAGTCGCGGGTGACCGCAGCAAGAACGGCCAGACGTTGCCGCTCGGCGGGCTAACACTATCCGACGCCGCCGATCATTCATTGGATAAGGCAAAAAAAATCGTTCGAAATGCACTTTCCGACAGCCCGGCGCTTGCCAATCTTCGCGACCGAACATTTTACGCCGTCGGCGGAACCTGGCGAGCGCTCGCGCGGCTGCACATGCATCAGACGGGTTATCCGTTGCACGTCATGCATGGCTACGCGATGAAAACCGATACGGCGCTCGAATTCACGGATCTTGTCCAGCGTGTCGAACCAGACACGCTCTCCGACATCGAAGAAGTTGCCTCCGGACGCCGGCCGTTGCTCGCTTATGGCGCGCTCGTGCTACGTGAAGCACTGAAGATCGGGAAACCGTCGCAGGTCGTAGTCTCCGCCTACGGTGTCCGCGAAGGGTTGCTGTTTGAGCAGCTTTCGCAGGAAGAACGTTCACGCGATCCGCTGCTGGCGGCTGCGCGCGCGCTTAATCTATTGCGCTCGCGCTCTCCACGTCATGGAGAGGAACTCATCGCCTGGACCGATACGTTCATGGAATCGACGGGCATCGACGAAACGCCGGAAGAAATGCGGCTCCGCCACGCTGCTTGCCTACTAGCCGACATCGGTTGGCGCGCACATCCAGACTATCGCGGCGAGCAGTCTCTCAGCATAATTGCGAACGCGGCCTTCTCCGGCATCGATCATCCGGGGCGGGCATTTCTGGCGCTCGCGGTTTTTTATCGCCACATGGGATGGAAGGAGGAGCCATCTGATCGTTTGCGCGAGCTTGCGAACACGCGGCTACTTGATCGCGCACGAATTCTTGGTGCTGCAATGCGCGCCGCCTACCTCGTCTCCGCCGCGATGCCTGGCGTTTTGCCGCGCACGCCGCTGAAAGTTGAGAAAAACGGCCAACTTGTTCTCAAGCTAACCGGTGATTTCGCAGCGCTCGCTGGCGACCGCGTAAAAAATCGCGTGCGCCAGCTCGGCAAGCTGATCGGCCGCAAGCACGAGATTTCGACCGACTAAGTTTTGGCGGGCGCTTCCCGCTCAATCGCGACCACGCGACCGTCTTCGAACGCGAGAGCAATTTCGCCGCGCTTCAGCTTCAGCGCCTGTTCGCCGAACATAATCCGCCGCCAGCCATGCAGGGCAGGGATATCGGCATCGTCCTGGACCGCAAGCTTTTGCAAATCGTCGACGGTCGCAACGACCTTGACCGCAACGCCGTGCTGCTCCGCAACCATGCGTAACAGCACCTTCAAGAGTTCAACGGTGGCCGATGCGCCGTTCGACAGCGGCCTGTCACGCGCGAGCGGCGGCAGTGTGCTCGGATCTCGCCCAAGCGCCTTTTGCACCGCGGCGACGATTGCCTCGCCGGCTTTCGATCGCTCGAAACCTTTTGGGAGCGAGCGTAAATTCGCAAGCGCCTCTGCGGTTTTCGGTTGCTGGTGGGCGATTTCAATGATCGCATCGTCTTTGATCGTGCGGGAACGCGGCACATCGCGCAATTGCGCCTCGCGTTCACGCCAGGCAGCAACTTCGATCAGCACCGCAAGTTCGCGGGGTTTTTTGACGCGTGCTTTCAAGCGCCGCCAGGCGTTCTCCGGTTTTTGCTCGTAGGTATCGGGAGAGGTAAGCACCTTCATCTCTTCGTTGACCCAGCTTGTGCGGCCCTGTTTCTCCAGATCGGCTTTCAGCTTCAGATATACGTCGCGCAGGTGTGTCACGTCCGAAATCGCGTAGCTTACTTGCGCCGGCGACAATGGCCGCCGGGCCCAATCGGTGAAGCGTGAGGATTTGTCGATCGTGTCGCCGGTAATGCGGGCGACAAGTTGATCGTAGGAAATCGACTCGCCGTAGCCGAGCACCATGGCCGCGACTTGCGTATCGAACATGGGGGACGGGATGACTTTAGCGAGATTCCAAAAGATCTCGACGTCTTGCCGTGCGGCATGAAACACGCTGACGACATTCTCGTTGGTCATGAGCCGATAAAGCGGCGTGAGGTCCAATCCAGGCGCGAGCGCATCGACGATGACCGCCTCGTCGGGTCCGGCCATCTGCACGACGCAGAGTTTCGGCCAGAAAGTCGTCTCGCGCAGAAATTCGGTGTCGACCGTCACATAAGGATGACGCGAAAGGCGCTCGCAGACGGCAGCGAGATCGGTACTCGAAGTTACAAGGTCCATTACCAGCCCGCCGTCCATTGGCTCGTTCTGCGAGCCCCGTCGACTTGATACCTCAAGCCGTGCACAAGCGTAAACGACTCTTAATCCATGTCCCAAAAGCGTGTCTTGAATAAGCCACAGGATTCTGCTCTAAGACCCACGCGAACGAACGCTTCGTGCGCTTACGGGCCGCGTGTCTGAAATCGAAATATCTTCATTTTCGCCCGTTTTCATCCTCTCTTACATCGACAACCCAGGCCACGCGGGGAGTCTCCATGAACCCCCGCGATTCGCGGCCGGTGATCCATTTGGATTCACCTGGCGTGCGTCGCCTGAAGAAAGTTGATTCCATTGTCTACATTTCATGAACTAGGTCTTGCTGCGCCGATCGCGCAGGCTCTGAAAGAAGAAAAATACGAAATCCCGACACCGATCCAGACTCAAGCCATTCCTCACGTGCTTTCCGGCCGTGATCTTGTCGGCATCGCGCAGACGGGCACAGGAAAGACTGCGGCATTCGCACTCCCGATCCTAAACCATCTCGCGAAGAACCGGTTTCGTCCCGAGCGGCGGCACTGCCGCGTGCTCGTACTGAGTCCGACGCGCGAACTCTCCGGGCAGATTCTCGAGAGCTTCCGCACTTACGGGCGCCATATACGCCCCTCGAGCGCACTCGCCATCGGCGGCGTGCCGATCAACCGGCAGGTGAGGGCACTCACTAACGGCGTCGACATTTTGGTTGCAACACCGGGCCGCCTGCTCGATTTGATGAACTCCAACGCCATTTCGCTCGGCAAGGTCGAAATTCTCGTCCTCGACGAAGCCGACCGTATGCTCGACATGGGCTTCATCCGCGACATCCGCAAAATCGTGGCGAAGCTACCGGCGCAGAAACAGACGCTGTTTTTCTCCGCCACTATGCCGGACGAGATCGAAAATCTCGTTGCCCAGCTCCTGCATCAACCGGTGCGCGTCTCCGTATCGCCAGCCGCGAAAACAGCGGACCGCATCAATCAGCGCGTTATTCTAATCGAGCGCAGCGGAAAGAACGCTTTGCTCGCCGAAACGATCAAAAGCGAAAAAGTAGAACGCGCGATCGTCTTCACGCGGACGAAACACGGTGCCGACCGCGTCGTGCGCAGCCTCGAACAATCCGGCATTCCGGCTGCCGCCATTCACGGCAATAAGTCGCAAAGCCAGCGCGAGCGAGTGCTTGGTTCCTTCCGCGACGGCCGCGTCCGCATCATGGTCGCGACCGACATCGCCGCCCGCGGCATTGACGTCGACGGCATCAGCCATATCTTCAACTTCGATCTGCCGAACATCGCTGAGAGCTACGTCCATCGCATCGGCCGCACCGCGCGGGCCGGCGCCGAGGGCATTGCGATCTCGTTTTGCGATCATGAAGAGATGGCCTATCTCCGCGACATCGAGAAACTGATTCAGTTCAAGATCGAATCGACGGATCAGCGCAAGAATCCGCAGGCCCGCCCGAGCGGCGGCCACAAACCGCCACAGCAACACCGCCGCGGGCAGAGCCGGAATCGCCAGCATCACGGCAAGGCGAGGAATGGCCATGGACACGGTCATGGCCAGCATCATGCTCGTGGCCACAACGGGCATGGCCAGGGGTCCGGCGAACGCTCGCAGCACGAACAGCGTCCTGCGCGCCAGGATCACGCGCCGCAGGAACACGGGCGCAGAAATGCAGCCAATGGCGGCGATACTCTCAACGGGGTTGCATTCATGAACAAGAAGCGCGATCACCGCCGCAGCCATAGCCAAGGTCCAAGCCGGGGCCACGGCCGGAGCCATGGAAACGACCATGGCCAGCGCCGTCCCTCGCACTGACGCCAGCAAGAACGGAGAAATACATGGCGAAGGAAGAACTTCTCGAGTTCGACGGCACCGTCACCGAGGTGCTACCTGATGGCAATTACCGCGTGAAGCTCGATAACGAGCACATGATTCTCGCCTATGCCGCGGGCAAAATGAAAAAGCACCGCATCCGCACGCTTGAGGGCGATCGCGTCATTGTCGAAATGTCGCCCTACGATCTCGACCGCGGACGCATCAGTTTTCGCCACAAGACCGGTCCCGCTCCCGATCCGAACGCGCGCCGCCCAAACTTTCGGCGCCGTTGATCCTTACCCGCGGGCCTTACCGCGCCGGTTTCGCTTTGGCAGCGGCTTTGCCGCGCGCCGCTAATTGCGATATGCACTCGCCGTTCGCTCGGCTATCCATTCTCCCGGGACAATGATGCATCGCTATCGCTCTCATACCTGCGGCGCGCTCCGCGAGTCGCATATCGGCGAGACGGTGCGGCTTTCCGGCTGGTGCCATCGCATCCGCGACCATGGCGGGCTCTTGTTCATCGATCTGCGCGACCATTACGGGGTGACGCAAGTTGTTGCCGATCCGGATTCCCCGGCTTTCAAAATCGCCGAGAAACTGCGCTCCGAATGGGTGGTGAAAATCGACGGCAAGGTGCGTAAGCGTCCTGCCGGAACCGAAAACACCGAGCTTCCTACGGGCGCGGTAGAAATTTTTGTGACCGAGATCGAAGTGTTGGGCCAAGCAGGCGAACTGCCGATGCCGGTCTTCGGGGATCAGGAATATCCCGAAGATATCCGCCTCAAGTACCGTTTTCTCGATCTGCGCCGCGAGCGCATCCACGCCAACATCATCAAGCGCGGAAAGGTCATCGACAGCCTTCGCCGCCGCATGAAGGAGCAGGGCTTCTTCGAATTCCAGACCCCGATCTTGACCGCGTCGTCGCCCGAGGGCGCGCGGGATTTCCTCGTGCCCTCGCGGCTGCATCCCGGAAAATTCTACGCACTGCCGCAAGCGCCGCAGCAGTTCAAACAACTCCTCATGGTTTCGGGCTTCGATCGCTATTTCCAGATCGCGCCCTGTTTCCGCGACGAGGACGCCCGCGCCGACCGTTCGCCCGGCGAATTTTATCAGCTCGATATCGAGATGAGCTTCGTGACGCAGGAAGATGTATTCGCCGCTGTCGAGCCAGTATTGCGCGGCGTTTTCGAGGAATTCGCCGACGGTAGGAAGGTCACGAAGAAATTTCCGCTGATTCCCTATGTCGACGCGGTGCGTATGTATGGTTCCGACAAGCCTGACCTGCGCAATCCGATCAAGATGCAGAACGTGACGGAATCCTTCCGCGGCTCTGGCTTCAAGGTATTCGCCGGAATGATTGCCGCAGATCCGAAGGTAGAAGTATGGGCGATCCCGGCGCCGAAGGGCGGCAATCGCGCTTTCTGCGACCGCATGAACGATTGGGCCAAAGGCGAGGGCCAACCGGGCCTCGGCTATATTTTCTGGCGCGAAGGCGAGGAGGGTGGTGCGGGACCGCTCGCAAAGAATATCGGGCCGGAGCGAACGACCGTTATTCGTGACCAGCTCAAGCTAACCGTTGGCGATGCGGCGTTTTTTGTCGCCGGCAAGCCGAAGGACTTTGTGAAATTCGCCGGCCCTGCACGCTCCAAGATCGGCGAAGAATTGAGACTCATCGCCAAGGACCGTTTCGAATTCTGCTGGATCGTCGACTTCCCGATGTTTGAATGGAACGAGGAAGAGAAGAAAATCGACTTCTCCCATAACCCGTTCTCGATGCCGAATATCGCGGCGGAAGAATTTCTAAAGCTCGACTCGAAGGATGAAGAAAAACTGCTCGCGCTCAAGGCGATCCAATACGACATCGTCTGTAACGGCGTTGAGCTTTCGTCAGGCGCGATCCGAAATCATCGCCCGGACGTGATGAAGAAAGCTTTTGCGATCGCCGGATATGGCGAAGACGTGCTTGAGCAGAAATTCGGTGGAATGCTGCGCGCGCTGTCCTACGGTGCGCCGCCGCACGGCGGCATCGCGCCCGGCGTTGATCGCATTGTGATGCTCCTCAGCGGTGAGGAAAACTTGCGCGAAGTAGTGGCATTCCCGATGAACCAACAGGCGGAAGACTTACTCATGGGCGCCCCATCGGAAGTTACGCAGAAACAATTGCGCGAGTTGCATATACGTCTATCGCTGCCCGATAAGAAGTAATCGGTCGTTTCGTATCATGTCGGCTCCCGCAACGGCTTCGCTGCGCTACACTAACGAACTCGCTGTTTCGCTAATACGCGAGGCGGGAAAATTATCCGGCGATATTCTCGATCTGGGCGCGGGCAGCGGCTATTTATCGAGCCTGGTTGCGGCAGCTCCGGAACGGGCGGCGCGAAAAAGCGGCGAAGGATTACAAGCCTGCGACATCGACGGCAGCAAGTTTTCTGTTCCGGGCGTAAAATTCACCGAATGCAATGTCAACAAAGGGCTTCCTTACGCCGACTCTTCGTTCGACGCGGTGTGCGTCATCGAAGTACTGGAGCACACGGCCGCACCCTATCAAGTGTTTGCTGAGATCAGGCGCGTGCTGAAACCGGGCGGAATTCTCGTTTTCTCCGTGCCGAACGTCGGCCACATGCTGTCGCGGCTTTCGTTTTTGGTGAGCGGGCATTACTACATGTTTCCGACACCGAGCATTGAGCCTGCGAATGCGGGCCGGCTAAGTGGTCATGTCGCACCGCTCGCGTTTCAATATTGGCACTACGGCTTGCGCCTTGCGGGCTTCTCAGAAATTCGCGTGCACAAGGACCGCACGAAAAAAGGGGCGGCGGGTTTTGCGATCCTGCTTTGGCCGATCACCAAACTCGCGACCAAATTAAATATGTCACGGCTTTCTCGCCGAGAACCGACCTTACATGATGAAGTATCTGCCGTGGCAGACGGCGCGAACAGCTGGACTGCGCTCACCTCACGCAGCCTCGTCTTCAGCGCGGTTAAGGATCGCTAGCGGCGTCTTCCTGTCGCTTCTCGAAACACTGTTTCCATCGCGTCCAGCATCTGCTTAGTGCTGTGTTTCCTTTCGATTTCTCGGCGTCCAGCGTCAGCGAGGCGTGTTCGCAACACTTGATCGTTGAGAATTCTTCCAATGGCGGCAGCCAATTCAGGCACGCTTTCTTTGGGAACGATCAAAGCGTTTTCGCCGTCACGAGCCAATTCCGGAATGGCACCGGCGTCTGTGGTGACAACCGGGACTGCACAAGCCATCGCCTGCATCAAGGCTTGGGGCACGCCTTCATTTCCTGTCGAGGGGAGAGCGAAAACATCGAACGCTTGCAGCCAAAGCGGAACGTCATCGTGCTTTCCCACGAGCTGAACGCGCTCGCTCAATCCTGCTTCCTGAATTTGTGTTTGCAAAATGGGTTCCTGCGGGCCGTCGCCGACGATGACTAAGCGGGCACGACGAAGAACCGGATCGTTCATCGCTGAAACCAGAAATCGATGGCCCTTCCAACTGCGAAGCGTCGCTACGATTCCGATGATGGGCTCGTTCTCGGGAAGGCGTAGTGCGCGCCGCGCAGCTACCTTGTCGCCAGGCTTGAAACGCGCGAGGTCAGTTCCGGTGGGGACCGATACCACTTTTGCAGGATCGAGGTTGAGCCGCTCGATCAACATAGTCCGGATGATTTCACCCGTCGTGACGATACGGGCGGGTGCCCGCCCGTAAAGCCAGCGATTGGCGAAGCCTGCGGAGACCGGCGTGGAAAGATGGCGCAAGCGAACGATGGATGGCTTGTTTCTCAAAATTTTTGTGGCGAGCGCACTCAGCCAACTGTCGCTCGAACTATGCGTGACGACGATGTCGGGTGAAAATTCCTTGAATATCGACTGTAACGCACGCACAGAGCCCGGCGTTCGGCGATCCAGTGGCAATTCGTAGGTCTGAATCTTTCTGCGTTTGGCCGCGCCAATGATTGGCGCCTCCGCCGGAGCCGCAATACGGACATCGTGGCCGCGGGTAATGAAGCCCGCCGATTCATCGAGAATTCGAATTTCCTGACCGCCCCAACCCGTGGAGGCTTCGGTATGGAGAATTCTCATTGCGAATGTGTTCCGAATCCAGGAATGAGACGCCCGTATAGCGCAAGGAAGGTCTCGACCATGTTCTCGAGGCTAAACTCCTCGGCAAGTTTTCGCGCAGCCGTTCTTGTCCCAGGGTTTGAAGCAAGATCGATGGCACGGCCAAGCGCGGTTGTGAGTCCGTGCCGGTCCAATACATCCTGAACGAGGTTCGGATCCAGTTTTCTCACTACGTCACGTGCGCCGCAGCTCTTGGTCGTTACAACCGGTAATCCGCATGCAAGCGCTTCGATCACGGTCGAGGGAAAGGGGTCATATAGTGTGGGCAATATCAGCGCATCGGCCGCGGCGTAATAAGGAAGCGGGTCGGCAACCGGGCCGACCATATGAAATCTCTCGGCAATACCCGCGCGTTTTGCGATCGATACGAATTTTCCAGGTCGTCGATCGCTGCCGACAACTACCAACTCTGCTTCTTTTCCAAGCGCTGCAACCGCTTCTATCGCGCGGCCCAATCCTTTGCGCTCGAACCCGGAACCCACGAACAGAACAGTCGGTCTCTTCAAATCAATGCCAAGCCTCTTCCTCGAATCCGTGCGGAGCAGAGCGCGAGCGTCCAGCGAGAAACGTTGCAAATCAATTCCATTCGGAGCGAGATGAATGCGTTCACGTGGATAGCCAAAGCAACGGGCGAGATCTTCAGCCACCATTTCCGAATTCACGACTACGGCTTTCAGCCGCTCGCTCGCAAACATTCGGCGCTCAAGCGCAATCGTATTCGCATGGAACAAACTGAGCTTAGTGACAGTACGACCAAAGAACGCCTCGCTACGCAACCTTTGCTCAAGGTAGGCGGCATGCAAGCCGTCACCGGCGCGAAAAATATCGCAACACGGAATTCTTTCATGCGACTGGACGAAAACATTCGGAAGCTTGGCGATCATGCCGCAGGCTGCCCGCGCAAATATGCTTTCGCGGAGGGAGCGCGTAACTTTTGGCGGATTGCAGCGGATAAATTCGATGTTCTTGCGGTCCTCGGGCCATGATCGAGCAAGGAGGCCAATTTTTACCCCGCGCGTTGCCAGGGTCGAAAGGATCCGGTCGAGAATAAGCTCCGCCCCGCCAAAAGCGGAAAATTGCTGCCGCACGAAGATAATCTTCGGCGTTTCTTCTGACTGGACTGATGGGTTCGGGTGCGGCATGGTCGAGAGCGTTCACATCACGTCGCCGGTCGTTTTGGAAGAGCCGTGCCGCGCCTTTCCCTGATTGTGATTACCAAGAACGAGGAAGCGGCGATTGGCCGCTGCCTGCGTTCGGCTGGTTTCGCCGACGAAATGGTCCTAGTCGACAATGGAAGTACGGACAAGACGGCCGAAATCGCGCGCTCGTTCGGAGCCCGCGTCGTCGAAACCAAGGATTGGCCGGGTTTTGGCCCCCAAAAGAATCGTGCGCTCGATGCCGCGACAGGCGATTGGGTGCTTTCGCTCGATGCTGACGAATGGATCGAGAAGCCGCTTGCCGATGAAATTCGTGCGGTGCTTGTAAGTGCGGGCGCTGCCGATGGCTACGAAATGCCGCGCCGCTCGCGCTTCTGTGGCAAGATTGTCCGTCACTGTGGTTGGTCGCCCGACTATGTGGTGCGGCTATTTCGCCGAGACCGCGGGCGATTTTCCGATGACACGGTGCATGAACACGTGAATGTCGGCGGGCGAGTGATGCGCTTGAAAAATTCGATCGAGCACGATTCCATTACGGATTTGGCCGACGCCGCCACGAAGATTGACCGCTATGCCACAGCGGCCGCCCTGGAACTCACCGCCAAAGGAAAGACTTCGACCCTAGCGAAAGCGAAATTGCGCGGACTCGGCGCGTTCTTGCGCACTTATATATGGCGCGCCGGCTTTCTGGACGGACGAACCGGGTGGGGCGTCGCCAATTACAATCGCCGCTATACATTTGAAAAATGGGCAAGGCTTGCGCGTAAGAACAAGTAGCGACGATTCTCCATTTCAAGAAAGCTTATTGGACCGCTGCTTTTTCGAGATTAACAACTCCTTAATTCGATCCTGTTCTGAATCATAACGGTCGAAGATCGAGATACGCGCGTGCGTGATTCCAAACGCCGGTGGGTTCTGTTTGTCGCAGGCGGGCTATTGCTCGCCGCGACGCCGTTCATCTTCGTCGATTATGCGCTTCAGCTTTATGTCGAGCGTCAAGCGCGTGGCCGGATCGAGGCGCTCGCGACAAGCACGCTCGGCCATGTCGAGACGCGGCTCGACCAAGTAACGACCACCTTGGTCGATCTTGCCTCGGCGAATATCGATTCATGCAATTACGCGGCATTAACCGCCATGCGGCGCGCCGTGTTCACTAACATTCCTTTGAAGGAACTCTCGATCATCGATAGCCAGGGCCACACCCTTTGCAATCATATTGGCGTTGCCCCCGAAGATCGCACCTTGTCTCACGAAATCACTTTATCAAGCCGTCGGCTCGCGCTTGCGGTCGCGCGTTTCCGCGATCGGACGGAGCGCGCTGTGCAGCTTCGCCTCGATCGCGTGGGCAGCATTTCGTTTGCGGCTCTAATTCCGGGGGAGACTTTGCTTCCCGAGGCAAGCCCCGAAGAGGCGAGCGGTAGCCGGAGGCTTCGGTTGGTGCTCGAAGGCGGCGACATCATCGCATCTCGGCCTGGCGGCGAGGAGGGCAGCAGTTTCGACGAAAAAGGGTCGCTCACGGTACAGCGCCGCTCCGAGCGGTTTCCTATCATGGTCGATGCCGAGCGTGGGCGCGGGACCATCGCCGATGAGTATCGCGACATTCTGCTGATCGGCAGACTTGGCGCCATTCTGGTTACCGGCTTCGGCCTCGGATTTTTCTGGCTCTCATTTCGGCGCGAGCACAACGACCCGGTCGCCGAACTAAAACGCGCTATCCATCACGGCGAAATCATTCCGTTCTTCCAGCCGCTGGTCGACATCAAGACGGGGAAAATGCACGGAGCCGAGGTGCTCGCGCGGTGGCGGCGGCCTGACGGTGCAATCATTCCGCCGGTGAGCTTCATTCCGCTCGCCGAGCAAAGTGGTCTCATCTACGATATGACCCGCGCCCTCATGCGGCGCGCGCGCGACGAGATGAGCGAGTGCTACGGGAGGCGCCCGCACATCAAGCTCGGCTTCAATCTGTTCGCCGGACACTTTGCCGACGGCAAGATCGTCGAAGACGTAAAGGAGATTTTCGACGGCTCCCCGATCGCATTCAATCAGATCGTGCTGGAGGTTACCGAACGGGCGCCATTACCGGATTTGGCTGAGGCGCGGCGCATCATTTCGCAACTGCAGGAGCTTGGCGCTCAGGTCGGCATCGACGATGTCGGCACCGGTCATGGCGGCCTTTCCTACTTACTCAAGCTCGGCATCGACCTCATCAAGATCGATAAGATGTTCGTCGATGCGCTTGGCACAGAGCGTTATTCGCAAACCATAATCGAGACGCTGGTCGAGCTTGCGCGCAACATGAAAATGGAAGTCGTGGCCGAGGGCGTCGAAACCTTTGAGCAGGTCGAATATCTGCGCGCCAAGGGCATCAACGTAGCGCAGGGCTACATCTTCGCGCCGCCTTTGCCGGGCAGCTCATATCTGTCCTTGCTTGAAGCAATGGAGAAACCCCAGCTCGGCCTGGTTTCAAATATCGACATGGTGTCGAGCAGGGCCGGGTAAAGCAGAGCAATTCGTGAAGGTTTTGGCTTAAGCGATTCTATCGACTTGGCAATTTCGATTGGTTGAACCGGAACGCGAAGCACTGAAATCCAAGCTTGAAGCGCACGAAGCAAATGGCTTCGGCGGCTGGAACAGGCGATTTTGACAGACTGCAAAAAGGGAGGGGCGACCTTGCGGCCGCCCCAAGTCAATACGCCACGCCGGGAGGAGGTATTGGAAGCTTCCGCGAAACTTCCGGAATGCTTCAATGCGCAGATCGTCCGGCGACGAATCGTTTCATATCAAACGTATCATTATTCAGCCGTTTGTATAGGACTTAATGCCGCGTTTTGCCTCTCGCGGTAGTGCGGTGGATAACTTGATTCGATTGATTCGGAATCGTCAGCCCATGTCGAGGAAAAATACGACCCAGATTTCCACGCTCAGCACTGTCAGCAATACGAAAAACATTGCGCTTAGTTTGCGCGGGCTGGTCAAGACCATTTGAATTCTGCGCGCCCAGGGTATCGTGCGATACCGCCCGAGCAGTTCGGTCTTCCGGCGCTGAATTTCGGCGGGAATGGATTCGTCCCGGTGCGATGCGAGATATTTTTCATCGGGATATCCACGTTCTTGCAGCCGGAATTCGGTAAATACGGCATGACGCTGCAGCCGTTCAAGATGCGATCGAACCGCGATCGCGGCGTCTTCGGCAATTGCCGCTGCCCGGACGCCGCCGCGCCCACGAATCTCGTTCTCAGCGTGCAGGAAGACTTCGGCAATTTTGTTGGAAGCATAGCGCTGAACCGCATTCCAATATACGAGTTCTGCCGCTCCATCGAAGCGCATATCTCGCATTTGAATGCGCCCGCCGCGAAAGTCTTCGACATCGATCGGCTCGCCTTGCGCAAGGTCGTGCCATTTTAAGTACCAGTCGTTGGCGAGCCGCGCGAATTCGACATCGAATTCTGCCGCCAGACGCCTGCTAAAGCTGGGCATGGGTCCCCTGTCACGAAGTACAAGACCCACCCAATTTGAACGAAGCGGGCAAACGAACTGCTATCATTTTACATGAAGTTTTTTGATAATCTTTCATACTCCGGTTAGGATTTGTTGGTGGCGCGGAAAACGCGCACTTAGAGCCTAGGCCGCCTTACTTAGTTCCCTTTCGATCGCAGCAATGACGCGTGCGTCAGTGGGCTCGATCGAAGTAGGGAACGCAGCGGTGATATGCCCATCACGGCCGACGAGATACTTGTGAAAATTCCAGCGCGGTGGATCGAGCGGTTTCTCCAGCGAGGCCCATTTATAGAAGGGATGCGCCCCGGGACCTTTGATCGACACCTTATCCGCCATCGGGAAGCCGACATTATATTGATGAGCGGTTTTCATGATGTCAGTCGCCCCGCCGGGCTCTTGAAAAAAATCGTTTGTCGGAACGCCGACGATCATCAGCCCGCGCGGATGATAGCGCGACCACAATTCCTGCAGGCCGGTATACTGCGGCGTGTAGCCGCAGAGCGACGCGGTATTCACGACTAGAATCGGTTTTCCTGCGTAGTCGACAAGGTGAATATCGCCAGTCTCGATCCCCTTAAAGGTGAAAGCATAGGCGGTGGGCCGGCTAATTTCCGGTGTCTGCGCCAGTGCGGGCGTACTCAGTATTGTCCCGAGCAGAGTGAGAAATTGCCTACGATCAGTGATCATGACTTAATTCTCCACTCCGATTTGGCCTTATCGGCCGACGCTTCGCCATCCACGATTTCGTGAGCAAAAAGCCGCCGTTTTTCCGCCTGGAACCGGGATCATGAGTTGGCGTTAGCTAAAAGGCCGTTCGTATCAGGGATTAGGAGGCGGAAAATGTCCATTCTTTTCACGATTGCGCGCGTTCTTTTTTGCGTAATTTTCATCGTTTCCGGCGCGTTCAAGCTGATGGATATTGCTGGTACGGCAGCGGAGATTGCGAGCAAGGTAGCTATTCCCGCAGGACTTGCCGAATTGGCGACGCAGGCCGAAGCCGCGACCGGCATGAAGACACCGCAACTCTTGGCAATCGCGGCGGGTATTGTTGAGATCGGCTTCGGTTTATTGCTCGCCGCTGGATACGCCGTACGATTGTCGGCACTCGTGTTGGCGCTCTACACCGGCGTTGCTACGTTTTATTTTCATGATTTCTGGAATCAGGCGAGCCCCGGCAACTTGAACGATATGACCCACGCGATGAAAAATCTTTCGATCATCGCCGGGCTGTTGGTGTTCTTCGTACTAGGTCCGTGGCGTCCGGCCGTCGAAGCCGTCGACGAGTATTATCCAAAGCGCGAGGCGCCGCGTGATGACCTGTTACGTGATGAGCCGATCGCTCCACGCTGACTTCGCCTATTGAAGGTTTCGCTCGATCCTCTATCTAACGACGAACCCTATCGGGTCGCCGGGAGCGCCTTTATGCCGTTATGTAAACGAATTGTTCTCACTGTCTTCAGCTGCCTCCTGACGATGCTTTCGCTACTGCCGGTGGTCCCATCACGCGCTGCAGATGAACCTGATCTGATCTTCCGCCGCTCGACGGTATTCAAATGGGCGTCTCCGAATGACAAGCTCGGCACCTATGGTCTCGACGATCCTGAAGTCGAGGGCGTCGCCTGTCATTTCACTGTGCCGGAGAAGGGCGGTTGGATCGGCTGGCTCGGTCTTGCCGAACAGGTTTCCGACATCTCGCTCTCGTGCCGCCAGACCGGTCCGATCCGCATCAAGAAGAAATTTGAGCAAGGCGAGGACGTTTTTGTCCAGCGCCGTTCGTTGTTCTTCAAGAAAATGCAGATTGTTCGCGGCTGCGATGTAAAGCGAAATGTCCTCGTCTACATGGTCTATTCCGATCGACTGATTGAAGGATCGCCCCAGAACTCGACTTCATCGGTGCCGATCATGCCGTGGGGTGCGAGCGACCAGGTCCAGAAATGTGCGAACTGGGTTTCGAAATAGGTGATGCGCAATCAGCGTGCCGTTAGCGGCGCGTAACCCAAATGCATTCCGGCATCGACCAATAACATCTCGCCGGTGATGTGGCGGGCGGCATCTGAAATCAGGAACAGCGCAGAATCGGCGATGTCTTCTGGCTTTCCAGCGACCTTGAGTGGTGTCGTGTTGGCAATTCTCTCGCGAATGCCGGCGGTTACTTGTTCCCCAAAGGCATCGCTGAACCAGCGCGTATCGATGAACCCGGGGCAGATCGCGTTGACGCGGATTTTAGGCGCGAGTGCTCGGGCGAGCGATAGCGTCATTGTGTTCAATGCGCCTTTTGACGCGGCGTAGGCCACAGACGAACCGATGCCGGTCACGCCCGCGATGGAAGACGTCATCAGGATGCTGGCTTTTCCGGAAGCTTCCAGAAGCGCGCGACAGGCGCGGATCACCTGAAATGGTCCGACTGTGTTGATTGCATAGAGCCTGAGAAAATCGTCTTTGGTCAGCCCATCCATGTCGGCGTGGTTTGGCACATGCTTCGTGATGCCCGCGTTGTTCACCAACGCGTCTATCTTGCCGTAGCGCTCGCAAGCCGCAGCGATTTTCTTGCAGTCGGCATCGTCGCCGACGTCGCCTTGCGCGATCGAAACGTCGGCGCCCGATTTGCGGATCTCGGCCGCTGTCTCTTCGGCCTCTTTCAGACTCTTGGTGCAATTTAGAATTACGGCTTTGGCGCCACGCTTGGCAGCGCCCAACGCGATGGCGGCGCCGAGGCCAGTCGCGGAGCCCGTCACCAGCACTATTTTCCCCTCGAAATCGCGCATTATGCGCCCCCTGATTGTTTTCCATAACGTTGTATGGGGCCTTCACGCGCCCATTCTAAATCTGAATAGCAGTCATCGGTTTTCGCGTCACGATGCGGCTTGACCCGATCGCTTCCAACCCCTCAAGTCCCATACTTTCATCGTTCAATCTACCCACCGTTTTATTCCCGGACAGATCATGGCACCACGTTTCGCGCTTACGGCCTTGATGCTTGGCAATTTCGTCATTGCGCTCGCTGTCCTTGCACCTGCTGGGATGGTGATCGAACTGTCGCAGGGTCTCGGCGTCACGATTCTCGAGGGTGGGTTTCTCATTACGGCAGGCGCCGTAATCCTCTGTTTTGCCTCGCCCATTTCGGCTTGGCTGACCAGTCGCATCGATCGCCGCACGCTGCTTGCAATAACGTTGCTGGTCGTAACTGTGGGTCAGTTCGTCTCTGTATTCGTACCGAACTACGACACGCTGTTGATCACGCGCATATTGATGCTTGCAGTCGCGGCCCTCTATACGCCGCAGGCGGCCGGCACCGCCGCCCTTATCGTATCGGCGGAGAAGCGCGCGGGGGCGATCTCCTACGTATTTCTCGGCTGGTCGCTTGCAACGGCGATTGGTGTGCCGATTATCAATCTTCTCGCGGCCAAAGTCGGCTGGCGAGAGACTTACGCCTTGCTGGCATTCGTCTCGCTGGTCGCGTTTGCTTTGCAAATTCTGTTTCTTCCATCGGGCTTGCAAGGCGCGCCGGTATCGCTCGCGACCTGGGGTGCGGTCGCGCGGAACCGCCTGATCGTACTTCTACTTCTGATCACTGCCGTACAGGTATCCGGACAATTCGCGATCATTACTTACCTGGCCCCGCTGCTGTTGAAACTCGCAGGTGCTGGCCCTGAAACCACCAGTCTTTTCTTTGCGCTATTCGGCGTCTCGGGCTTTGTCGGAAATGTCTTGGCGACCCGTATCGTCGGTCCGCTCGGTGCATTCAGGACGTCGGCACTCTCGATCGGATCGGTCTTTTTTGGATTGTTGCTTTGGGCGTTTGGCGCGGGCTTTCTTCCCGTGATGGGGGCCGGTGCAGTGTTCTGGGGTCTGGGATTTGCTGCGGCAAATTCGATGCAGCAGGCGCGGCTCGCCGCTGCGGCGCCCGAACTTGCTTCAGCGTCGATCGCGCTCAATACGTCGGGTATCTATGTCGGCCAGGCTGTCGGCTCCTACGTCGGAGGCTTTCTGATCGTGCGTGATTTGTTTCACGAAATGGGGTGGACCGCGTTGGGCTTCGTCGGCGCTTCGCTCGTGCTGTTATGGCTGACCCGCCCGGCGAAACCGGCGGCGTGACGGCGGTGAGATTTCATCGTAACGTCCCGGAAATCCTACCGGGAGGCTTTCATGGCAAGAGCAGCAGCAGTGCGCGCAAAATTGAAAATCGGCGGCAAGGATCAGGCGCATCACTGGTGGTGGTTTGCGCTGCTCGGCATCGCGTTGATCGCGGGCGGCATGTTCATGCTCGGTAACCTCGTCGCGGCGACCGTGGTCAGTACGATTTTTATCGGTGCCGCCTTTCTCGTTCTCGGCGCTTTTCAGATCATCAAGGCTTTCAACACCAGCAATTGGAGCGGCACTCTGCTGAGCGTCGCGCTCGGCCTGCTCTATGGGGTTGCGGGAATTTTCCTTTGGGCCAATCCGTTGGCAGCCGCCGTTTCGCTCACCCTCGTGCTTGCGGCGATGCTCGTCGCATCCGGGCTCGTCCGGCTGTGGCTCGCCTACAAGCACTGGCATCTGATGGGCGGATTGCTCACACTTTCTGGCATTATTGCCATTCTCGCAGGCTTAGTGATTTTCTTCGGCTGGCCGGCGACTGGTCTGTGGGTGCTCGGTCTTTGCCTTGCCATCGACGTATTGTTTCAGGGCTTCGCGTGGCTGATGTTCGGCTTCGCGCTGCGCCCGCGCTAAACAACCAACCCGGAGCCATTCATGCCTGAAGTCGTTGTTTATCTCGCCGAAGGCCGCACGCTCGACCAGAAGCGCGGGCTGATGAAGGAAATCACCGACGCGGTGGTGAAAAATTGCAACGTCGACCCCGGCGTCGTGACGGTCTCGATCATGGAAACGCCAAAGATGAACAAGGCCAAGGGCGGCGTATTGTTCAGCGAAATGCCGGCGAAGAAGTAGCCTCCGATTCAGTACAAGTTCCGCAATCCATCCCATGCTGATCCGCTGGAAGTGGCTCAAGATCTGGCTCACGGCCACGATCCTGTGGTGCGTGGTGCAAGGGATGATCGCCTATGCCGGTGGATTTTTTCCCGGTCGATTTCAGGTTGGCTACGAACTCCGAGACGGTCTCGAAACCTGGAAGAAAGGCGAGTGGCATGTCGACGATCCACTGAAACGGCCGCTTTATGAAATCATCCATTCTCCGTCTCAGGAAAAACTTGCCGTAAAATTCGAATGGCTCGGCTATCAGGGCCCGGTCTGGAATCAGCATGTCCATTCGCGCAAGACGGATCGGTTTGAGTTTTCCAACGGCTCGACCCTCGATTTGCCCAAAGACCTGACTGAAGCCGACCGCGCATACGTCAAGCAGGCGTTTTGGGATCAGCGTTGGCAGCGCTACTGGAAGGAAAATGGCGGTTTCGCGAAGGCTGCACTTTTTGGCTCTTTTGGTTTGCTCGCAGTGATCTGGGTGCTGCAACTCGCGGTCACCGGCGGCGAGCCCGTTCCGGAAAAGCCGCGGCTTCCGTACTCGCCATACATGCAGCGCCTTCGCAAAATTACGATCGTTGCAGGTAGCGTGATCGTCCTGTTCTGGATCGTCATCGCGCTGATCGGCGATCCGAAGGATCCACAGCCGATTACCACCAGTCTATATCTTGTTGTTCCCATGGCGCTGCCCGCGTTCGCGGCTATCGTGATGAGCTTTCTGTGGCGCGCGCCGATTTTCGCCGCGGTGCTTGTCGGTCTCTCCGTCTATATGACGCTTCCGGAAGCGACCATCCGCATTCTCCCGTCTTCGTGGCTGCCGAGCGGCGGCTGATTCGCAAAAATATCTTTCCGTTCCCATTCTGGAACAAAATTCCTTTTTGCTGGTTGAGCGAAAGCAGACAGGGATTCTGCGTGTCCAGCCTCGTTTTCCGAGGGAGGGAGCAATGTATTTATCGGGTCAAAGTCTTGTAATCATTTTATTGGTCGGCCTCATCGCGGGCTGGCTCGCGGGTGAAATTGTCGCAGGCGGCGGCTTCGGCCTCGTCGGCGATATCGCGATCGGCATTGTGGGCGCGTTCATCGGGAGCTGGCTATTGCCGCAGTTCGGTGTGCGGGTTGGTGGCGGCCTCGTGAACATGATTCTCGTTGCAACCATCGGCGCAGTGGTGCTCCTGATTATTCTGGCGTTGTTACGAGGCGGGGGATGGGGCTGGGGATACCGGCGACGCTACTGGTAAAACTCCCTTCTTTCATCTTGCCCGGCTCTAA
>Ga0105249_10001615_pt1 | contig 19734 bp, 22 predicted proteins | sample KBSS44metaG_FD_81522 | JGI IMG/M metagenome (GOLD analysis project Ga0105249, IMG submission 81522) | Switchgrass rhizosphere microbial communities from Kellogg Biological Station, Michigan, USA - KBS S4-4 metaG | ecosystem: Host-associated > Plants > Roots > Rhizosphere > Soil | place...
GCCGGGGCAGCCCGGTTTGCGTTCAACCAGTGCCTTGCGACGGTGAAAACCGCTCTCACCCAGCGGAAAACCGATAGCAGCGTTGCGATGCCATGGACGGGGTTTGATCTCATCAACGTGTTCAACGGATGGAAGAAAACCGAGGACGCTGGCCGGCTAATGGTTGTCCGGATGGCGTCGCCGAGGTGGTGGTAACCGGCCTGCCCTGGCGCTCTTATGTGTGTCAGCAGGTATTCGAGGAAGCCGCTGTGGACTGCGGGCGAGCGCTGGCAGCCTGGGCTGACTCTCGGTCCGGCAAGCGCAAAGGCAAGCGGGTCGGCTTTCCCAGGTTCCAAAAGAAAACTGGTGCGACGCAGTCGTTTCGACTGCGCAACAAGCGGCCCAAGGGCCGCCCGTCAGCAATCCGCGTCGGCGACAACGACCGCCCCCGCTCGGTCACCCTGCCCGGCATCGGCCAGATCGGCGTGCATGACGACACCCGCCCGCTGCGGCGGATGCTCGCCAAGGACCGCGCCAAGATCCTGTTCGCCACTGTGAGCCACCACGCGGGCCGCTGGTGGATCTCGCTCAATGCCGAAGCCGCCAACCTCCACCCCGTCCAGCAGCACTCGCCTCGCGACGCCACCGATCACGGTGGCTGGGTCGGCGTCGACCGTGGCTTGTCGGCTTTTGCCGTCGTCGCAAACGACGACGGCAAAGAGGTCGCCCGCATCGCCAAATGCGCCCAAGGCGCTGGCGGCCGGGATGAAACGTCAACGGCGGCTGGCCAAATCGCTGTCGCGCAAGCAGAAAGGATCACGCTACCATCGTGACGCCGTAGCCAAGCTGGGACGTCACCACCATCACGTCGCGAATGTGCGTCGGCATTTCCTGCACCAGGTTTCCAACGCGCTGGTCAAGACCCACGACCGGCTCGTCCTCGAAGACCTGAACGTGACCGGAATGCTGGCCAACCATCACCTCGCCCGCGCCATCTCCGATGCGGGCTGGGCCGAGTTCGCCCGCCAACTGGGCTACAAACAGGCCTGGCGCGGCGGCCAACTCGTTATCGCGGATCGCTGGTATCCCTCGAGCAAGCTATGCCCGTCCTGCGGTGCCATCAACAGCGATCTGACACTAGCCGATCGGGTCTTCACCTGCGGCTGCGGATACTGTGCCGATCGCGACAGCAACGCCGCGGTGAACCTGGCCCGCTGGGGCCAGGCCAATCATGAGCATCACCACCATCCCCGGACCCCCAAGCACGGAGGCCGGGCCACCAATGCCCGCCGACGGGACAGCTCTGACCAGCACCCTACGTGTGCCGGTGAAACCAGCCTGGTTGACGCGGGAACAGACGTTCGCACCGCACCAGCGGCCTGAACCGACGACGCCCGAGAAGGGCGGTGCCGAAACACTCCACCAAGTGATTCGACATACTTTAGGCAACCGTCAAGCACGTACTCAGCGAGGAGTCAATCGCCCATGCCTGTAACTGTTGTCGCAACCATGAAAGCCAAGCCCGAGTCGGTGGACGCGGTCCGGGACGCGTGTAAGCAGGCCATCGAGGCGGTGCACTCCGAACCGGGTTGCGATCTCTACTCGCTGCACGAGGCCGACGGCACCTTCGTTTTCGTGGAACAGTGGGCCGACGCGGACGCACTCAAGACGCACAGCGCGGCGCCGGCGGTAGCCACGCTGTTCGGCACGGTCGGGGAGCTTCTCGACGGCGCTCCGGACATCAAGATGCTGCAACCCGTCGTCGCGGGCGACCCGGCCAAGGGCCAACTGCGTCCCTGACGAGCGCTCGCGCGAGGAAGTGAGAACACAGATGGCTTCGCTCGCAGGCAAAGTCGCGTTCATCACCGGCGCCGCCCGAGGTCAGGGCCGCGCCGAGGCGGTCCGATTGGCGGCTGACGGCGCGGAGATCATCGCGGTGGACATCTGCGACCAGATCGCGTCGGTGCCGTATCCGATGGCCACCGCTGACGATCTGGCCGCCACGGTCAAGCTCGTCGAAGACACCGGCGCCCGAATCGTGGCCCGTGAGGCCGATGTTCGCGATCAGGCTTCACTGGCCAGCGCGTTGCAGGCCGGGCTCGACGACTTCGGCCGTCTCGACATCGTCGTCGCCAACGCCGGTATCGCACCGATGGAGTCGGGCGCCGACGGCTGGCGAGACGTCATCGATGTCAACCTCACCGGTGTGCACAACACGGTGGAGGTGGCAATGCCGCGGCTGATCGAGCAGGGCGACGGCGGCTCGATAGTTCTCATCAGCTCGTCGGCCGGTCTGGTCGGCATCGGCGGTGGTGATCCCGGCTCACTCGGTTACACCGCAGCCAAACACGGCGTTGTGGGATTGATGAGGGCATACGCCAATCACCTTGCCCCTCACAGTGTTCGCGTCAACTCCGTGCATCCCAGCGGCGTCAATACGCCGATGATCGACAACGACCACACCCGTCAGTGGCTGGCCAACGTGTTTGCCAGTTCGGAACGACCGCCGGACATGGGCAACGCGATGCCGGTTGCGGTCCTCGATGCCGACGACATTGCCGCAGCGGTGGCCTGGCTGGTGTCGGATGAGGCGCGCTATATCACCGGCGTGACACTGCCGGTTGACGCGGGATACGTGAACAAGCGCTGACGTGGCACGAAATCCGGCTGCGCAGACCGCCTTCGGCCCGATGGTGCAGGCGGCCATCGAGCAGTACGAGCCGCCGGAGCGCCAGTTGGTCGAGGACGATCTGGCGCTGTCCTTCCTACCGGCGAGCCAACGCGCGATGGTGCGCGCGATGCGGTGGCCGCTGCTGCGTCGCCTGACGATATCGGCAGGTGAGCGGGCGGTGCCCGGCTCGTGGGCACTCATCGCGTGCCGAAAGCGCTTCATCGATGACAAGCTGACCGCAGATCTCGGAAACGTCGGTGCCGTCGTCGACCTCGGTGCGGGCATGGACACCAGGGCGTACCGCCTGGCGCGTCAATCTGAGATCCCGGTCTTCGAGGTCGACCTCCCCGTCAACATCGAGCGCAAGAGGGCCGCTGTGCGGCACGCGATCGGTGCGATACCCGCCTCGGTTCACCTGGTGCCCTTGGACTTCGAGCGCGACGACCTGATCGCCACGCTGACCGGTCACGGCTATCGCGCCGATGCCCGCACATTTTTCATCTGGGAGGGCGTGACCCAGTATCTGACGGAGGACGCGGTCCGGGCCACGCTCGGTGAGCTGCAGGGGGCCGCGACCGGCAGCCGGCTGGTCTTCACATACGTCCGCCGCGACTTCATCGACGGGGCGAACATGTACGACGCCGCCATCCTGTACAAGCGGTTCCGGCAACGGCGGCAGGTGTGGCAATTCGGCCTGAATCCAGACGAGGTTTCGGACTTCGTGGCCGAATACGGCTGGCGTCTGATCGAGCAGGCAGGCCCAGACTACTACTTGCACAACTACATTCGGCCGAGCGGCCGTGATCTAGGCGCATCGCAGCTCGAGTGGGCTGGGTACGCGGAGAAGGTCTAGCGTCTAGATCTCGATGACCGTCGGCACGATCATCGGCTGCCGCCGATAGGTCTCGCCCACCCACTTGCCGACGGTGCGACGCACGGCCTGAGCGATCCGCGTCGGCTCCTTCACATTCTCGGACGCAAGGAACTCCAGCTCGTCTTCGACCTTGCGCGCCACGGGCTCCAGCGCCTTGGGATCTTCCGAGAACCCACGCGAGTGCAGGTGCACAGCCCCTGCCGGACGCCCCGTACCTCGGTGCACGACGACGGTCACCGCGATGAAACCCGATGACAGGATCAGCCGTTCGCCCAAGGTCGCGTCGCCGACGTCGCCGGTGATCAACCCGTCGACGAACATCTTGCCGGTGGTCACCGCGCCCGCGATGGTCGCCCTGCCCGCGACGAGGTCGACGCTGACGCCGTTCTCGGCCAACATGATCGACTCCGGCGCTACGCCGGTGCGCTCCGCCAGCTTGCCGTTCGCCCGCAGCATCCGCCATGTCCCATGTACCGGCATCACGTTGCGCGGGCGCACCGCGTTGTACAGGAACAACAGCTCACCGGAGTACGCATGGCCGGAAACATGCACCCGCACCTGCTGATTGGTGACCACGCGTGCACCGATCTTGGCAAGCGCATCCATCACCCCGTATACGGCTTCCTCGTTGCCCGGAATCAGCGATGAGGACAGGATGATCAGATCGCCGGCGGTCAGCGTGATGCTGCGGTGCTCGCCGCGCGACATCCTCGACAGTGCGGACATCGGTTCGCCCTGGGTGCCGGTGGTGATCAGCACCACGCGCTCAGGCGGCATCATCTCGGCGGCGGCGATGTCGAGGATGTCGGAGTCGGCGACCCGTAGGTACCCAAGCTCCCTCGCGATGCCCATGTTGCGCACCATCGACCTCCCCACGAACGACACGCGCCTGCCGAGCGCGACCGCGGCATCGGTGATCTGCTGCACCCGATCGACATTCGACGCGAAGCACGCGACGATCACCCGTCCCTCGGCGCCGCGGATCAAGCGGTGCAGCGTCGGGCCGACCTCGCTTTCCGAGGGCCCCACCCCTGGGATCTCGGAATTCGTTGAGTCGCAGAGGAACAGATCCACCCCGGCGTCGCCCAACCGCGACATTCCGGGCAGATCGGTCGGCATGTCGTCCGGCGGCAGCTGATCGAGTTTGATGTCGCCGGTGTGCAGCACCGTACCCGCGCCGGTGTGGATCGCGATCGCGAGGCATCCGGGAATGGAGTGGTTGACGTGAAAGTACTGGCACTCGAACACGCCGTGTTTGGACTTCTGCCCCGCCGCGACTTCCATGAACACCGGCTTGATCCGATGTTCGCGGCACTTCTCCGCCACCAGCGCAAGCGTGAACTTCGAGCCGACCACCGGGATATCGCCGCGCAGCTTGAGCAGGAACGGTATCGCGCCGATGTGGTCCTCGTGCGCGTGTGTCAGCACCAATGCCTCCACCTCATCGAGGCGGTCCTCGACGTGACGCAGATCGGGCAGGATCAGGTCGACGCCGGGCTCGTCGTGACCCGGGAACAGCACCCCACAGTCGACGATCAAGAGTCGGCCGAGATGCTCGAAAACCGTCATGTTGCGGCCGATTTCGCTGATGCCGCCCAGCGCGGTCACCCGCAGACCCCCCGGGGCCAGCGGCCCCGGCGGTTTGAGGTCTCCGTTCACTACCGCAGCACCGCGGCGGCGCGCATATCGGCGGCCAGCGCCTCGATCTGCTCCGCGCTGGCAGGCACCTGAGGCAACCGTGGGTCGCCCACCTCGATGCCCTGCAGCCGCAGTCCCTCCTTGGCCAGCGTGACGCCACCGAGAAGCGCCTGGGCGTTGGCGAGCGGCCCGAGCGTCACGTTGATCTTGCGTGCCGTCGCGATGTCACCAGAGGTGAAAGCGGACAACATGTCTCGCAGCTGACCGGCGGCCAGGTGCCCCCAGACGCTGATAAACCCGACGGCACCCATGGCCAGCCACGGCAGGTTGAGCGCGTCGTCACCGGAGTAGTACGCGAGCCCGGTGTCGGCGATGATCTGCCCGCCGCCGTGTAGGTCGCCCTTCGCGTCCTTGACGGCCACGATGTTCGGATGCTCGGCCAGCTTGCGGATGGTGTCCCACTCGATGGCGACGACCGACCGCGGCGGAATGTCGTAGAGAATCACCGGTAGCTCGGTGGCGTCCGCCACCGCCGCGAAGTGCGCCACCAGCCCCGCCTGCGGCGGGCGCGAATAGTAGGGCGTCACCACCAGCAGGCCGTGCGCGCCCTCGGCAGCGCAGGCCTTCGCAAGATGCACGCTGCGCGCGGTGTCATAACTGCCTGCTCCGCCGACGATCCGCGCCCGGTCGCCGACCGCCTCCAGTACCGCGCGCAGCAGCGCGATCTTCTCGTCGTCGGTGGTGGTCGGCGACTCCCCCGTGGTGCCGAACAGCACCAGGCCGTCACAGCCGGAGTCCACGAGATGGGTCGCGAGGCGGGCCGCGGAATCGGTGTCCAGCGACCCGTCGGGCTTGAACGGAGTGACCATCGCGGTCAGCACGGTGCCCAACCGGGCGGTCACGTCGATTCCGCTGGTACTCACGAGCACCAAGATTACCTGCTCAACCTCACGGTTCCGTAGCCATATACTGCCAGGTCCGTCACGCCTCGGTAGCCAGCGGACTGGTGGCCACCTCACTGCCGTCGGCCAGGGTGGCGATCTCGAAGTCGGAGAAAACCTGAGGGGCCAGGTCGATGAGTTGGCGCAGACATTCGATCGCCAGCCGGCGGATCTCGACGTCGGCGTGCTCGCTGGCCCGCATCGCGATGAAATGCCGCCATGCGCGGTAGTTGCCGGTCACGACGATGCGTGTCTCGGTCGCGTTCGGCAGCACTGCGCGCGCGGCCTGCCGCGCCTGCTTGCGCCGCAGCACCGCGTTGGGCTGGTCGGCGAACTTCGCCTCGAGCCTGGCGAGCAACTCGGCGTACGTCGCCCGGCTGGCGTCCGCGGCGGCTTTGAACATCTCCTGCAGCTCCTGGTCGTCCTCCATTCCCGGCGGCACGACCACTTCGGAGTCGTGTTCGGGGACAAACCGCTGTGACAGCTGCGAATACGAGAAATGCCGATGACGGATCAGCTCGTGCGTGCACGATCGCGAGATACCCGTGATGTAGAACGACACCGACGCGTGTTCGAGCACAGAGAAGTGGCCGACGTCGATGATGTGTCGCAGGTATGCAGCGTTTGTCGCCGTCTTCGGGTTGGGCTTCGACCAGCTCTGGTAGCACGCCCGCCCGGCGAATTCCACCAGCGCCGGACCGCCCTCGGCGTCGGTGCTCCACGGCACGTCGGGCGGTGCCAAAAAGTCGGTCTTGGCGATCAGTTGCACGCGTAGCGGCGCGGTCTCGGCCACGGCTCACCCTAACGTGACCCTTGTCGGCAATGATGTTAGTCAGATAACATGTTAGTAACTAACATCAATCTGGAGGCGACGTGACGGACGTCATCGTGGTGGGAGCCGGGCCGACGGGTCTCACGTTGGCGTGCGGCCTGCAGGCCGCAGGCGTCGACGTGTGGGTGCTCGACAAGGCCTCAGGGCCTGCGGTGACATCTCGGGCGCTGGGCCTGCAACCGCGCGGCGTCGAGGTTCTCGACCGCCTTGGCGCGCTCGGAGACCTGCCAGATCGCGGCCTGCCGATCCGCACCGTCACCATCAATGTCGACGGGCGTGAATTGGCGAGTTTCCCGGTCGGGCAGGCGACCCGTCTCGGCGGTCCGCGCGGACTGATCATGTCCCAGGCCGACATCGAGGCCGCCCTCCGCGACCGCCTGATCGCCCTCGGTGGTGACGTCGAATGGGGGCGAGGCGTTTCCGGACTCGAACCGGAACGCCACGGTGTCAGGGTGCGCCTCGACGACGGATCCGACGCCGACGCCTCCTGGGTGGTGGCCGCCGACGGCGCGCACAGCGTCGTCCGCAAGGCGATGGGGATCGGCTTCCCCGGCGTGCCGGTCGTGGAGCGCTTCCTGCTCGCCGACGTCCATGCCGACATCGATCTAAAGCGAGGGGGCGCGACGTCGTGGCTGCGCGGTGACATGATGCTGGCCGTTTTCCCGCTGCCCGGAATCGACCTGTGGCGGGTGATGGCGCCGCACCAACGGGTTTCGGCGATGAGCCAGCAGCAGCGGCGATCGTGGACTATCTCGGTACGCGGCTGGCCGCCGAGGCGGGCGGAACGATTCGCTCCGTGGTGTGGACATCGTCGTTCCGGATCCAGCGCAGGCTGGCGGACTCTTACCGTCGCGCTCGCGTCCTGCTGGCCGGCGACGCCGCACATATCCAGAGCCCATTCGGTGGGCAGGGCATGAACACCGGCATCGGAGACGCCGAAAACCTGGCGTGGAAGCTCGCGCTGGTCGTGTCCGGCCGCGCCGGCGAACGCCTACTCGACTCCTACGAGGCCGAACGACGCCCGATCGCCAAAGGTGTGCTGGACTCGACCAGCGGTGCTACCGAGGTCGCAGTCGGTCAGGGACGCGCCTCGCGGCTGCTGAGAGATCGCATTGTCGTGCCGCTGATGAATCAGGGTTGGCTGCAGAATCTGATAAAGGAAAGGACATCGCAACTTCGCGTTTCGTACCGGCACGGCCCGCTAGGGGCCGGACTGTCGCGGTTCCTCCCCGGAATTCGCATCGGCGATCGCGTCGCTGATCGCACATGCACTCGCTTCGACGGTGCGTCCGTCCGGCTATACGACGTGTTGGGGCCGGAATGGGCGCTGCTCGGGCGCGAACCGCTGGCGGACGTCGCGCGCGAGCGTCTGGGCGATGTCGTGGCGTTGCGCGGTGAGCGCGACGCGCGGTTGGTCCGCCCCGACGGGCATCTGGCGTGGCGAGGCGCCGATGCGGCCCGACTTCGCGCATGGCTCGACAATGCGCTCGGTGAGCCGGTGGGAGTCCTGACGCCATGACCGAAGGCGACGACTGGCGCGCCCGCAAGAAAGCGGCGACCAAGCATGCGATCCAAGAGCACGCTTTGCGGCTCTTCATCGAGAAAGGTTATGACACAACGACAGTCGAGGAGATCGCTGCGGCGGCCGGGGTGTCGCACATGACGTTCTTTCGGTATTTCCCCCGCAAGGAAGAGGTGGTCGAGTACGACGAGTACGATCCGCTGCTCGAAGAACTCGTGGCGGCAAGACCGGTGGAGGAGCCACCGCTGACCGCGCTACACAGAGCGCTTCGCGCCGGACTCGAGCATATCCTGGCCACCGACCGCGAGGAGTTGCTCATCCGGACACGGCTCATCCTGCGGAACCCGGCGCTGCGGTCTCGAAACCTGCTCGCGCAGGACGCAACTCGCGACCTGCTGGCCCGTGCACTGGCTCGCAGAGCCGGGCTGCCGGAGCCTGACCTCGCCGCCACAGTTCAGGCCTCGGCGGCGCTCGGCGCGATCGGGCCCGCGGCGATGGCTTGGGCGGAAAGCGATGACGCGGACTTCGTCGCACTCATCGACGAAGCCTTCGAGGCCTTGGCGTCCGGCGTGTCGCGCTAGTGTGACGCGATGGCAGCTTCCACGCTCGCACCCCATCTGCTCGATGTCATCGATCACGACATTCTGCCGATGACCGAGGGCGGCGTCGCCGTCGGGAACAAGGTTTTCGGCGCTGCGCTGCTGCGCAAGACTGACCTGTCGGTGGTCATCGCAGGCACCAACGCCGAAACCGACAATCCGCTGTTGCACGGCGAAGTCAGCACACTCAACCGGTTTACGAGATGCCAGATCGGACTTCGACGCGCGACCTACTGTTCCTGTGACACTTCTACTACTTCTTCAGCTACCCTCACGACCTGAAGATCCTGGAAGAGGTCTTCGGGCTGAACGACGGCAACTACCGACGAAGGAACGCGTACTGGACTGCCTACTCGATCCCGGAGCTGGTCGAGTCCGAACCCGAGCCGCTGCGGACGGAGCTGCGGCAGCAAGAGCAACGCATCCGTGACCGCTATGCGCGGCTGTCCGATCAGTATCAGGAAGCCAAGGGCAACAACGACATTCCGCTGAACTGACGTCGGTCAATCGGTGAGCACGCCGGCGCGGCGCATGGCTGTGGTGATGAGCTCGAAATCGATCGCACCGTGATGGCGGGCCAGCTGATCCGCTTCGTCCCCGCGGCCGTCAGCGATCGCTCCCACCAACTGCTCGTGTTCGGTCAGCGCGCGTAATTCCATGCCGCGCATGGTCGATGGCTCACCCCACAGGTGGGCGGGGGCGCCGATACTCACGGTCGCCTTGAGGTCGAGCAACACCTGCTTGAGGACGTCATTGTGGGCGGCATCCATGATCGCCAGGTGAAACCGGCTGTCTGCTTGCTGCGCCGCCAGTCCGCTCTCGGCGGTTCGGTACGCGTCGAATCTCGCCCGCAGCACGGACATGTCGTGTTCGGAGCGGGACTCCGCGGCGGCGCGGCAGACAGTGCCCTGCAGTCGACAGATCGCGTCGCAGCGGTCCCGCAGATCGTCGAGCCGCGCCCGTAGCGTGCGGCCCACCGCATCGGTGGACGAGTCCGGCCATTGGTCGAGCACGTATGACCCGCCGCCGCGCCCCCGCCGGGTTTCGATGAGGCCCCGCTCGAGGAGCCGCGCCAATGCGGCCCGCACCGTCATGCGGCCCGCCCCCAGCGACGCCGCGAGATCGCGCTCGACAGGCAGCCGCGCGCCGGGCAAGTACTCGCCGATCGCGATCGCGGTTATCAACCGGTCGGTGATCTCATCGACCCGCGATGGCGTGTCCAGCTGCTGTTGGAGCAGCCCCGGCGGGGTCAATGCGCCAGCCGGTGCGCCGATGTGGGCCATCTGCAAATGTTAATTCTCGCTCAATGGTCTTGTCATGAGACCTTTACGGGTCCATGCTGATCGCCATGACTCTTACGACCCGGCTGGTGCCGTTCCGCGGCCACGAAACCTGGGTGCAGATCACCGCGTCTGACGATGCGCGCAGTGGCGCCCTCCCCCTGTTCGTCCTGCACGGCGGTCCGGGAATGGCGCACAACTACGTGCGCAACATTGCCGGACTGGCTGCGGAGACCGGTCGCACGGTCATCCACTACGACCAGATCGGATGCGGGAACAGCACCCACCTGCCCGACGCCCCCGCGGACTTCTGGACACCAGAGCTGTTCGTCGACGAATTCCACACCGTCCGCGATGCGCTGGGCATCGACGAATACCACCTGCTCGGCCAGTCGTGGGGCGGCATGCTCAGCGCGGAGATCGCGGTCCGGCGGCCCGCCGGCCTGAAGTCTGTGGCGATCTGCAACTCGCCGGCATCGATGGAGCTCTGGATGGCCGGCGCCGCCGAGCTGCGGGCGCAGCTGCCGCCGGACACCCAAGCCGCGCTGACCCGTCACGAGGAGGCGGGCACCGTCACCGACCCGGAGTACTTGGAGGCGACCGACGAGTTCTACCGCCGCCATCTGTGCCGAGTCGTGCCGATGCCACAGGACCTCGTCGACACCATCGCGCAGACGGAGGCGGAGCCGACGGTCTACCACACCATGAACGGCCCCAACGAATTTCATGTCCTGGGCACGCTGCGCGGCTGGAGCATCATCGACCGACTGCCCGAGATCACCGCACCCACGCTTGTCATCGCCGGTGAGTTCGACGAGGCCACCCCCGCCACCTGGCAGCCGTACGTCGACCACATCTCAGGCGCCGAGAGCCACGTCTTCCCCGACACCAGTCACTGCTCGCACCTGGAGAAGCCCGAGGAGTTCCGCGCCGTCGTCGCCGCGTTTCTCGCCAGCCACGACGCCGTAGCCCGTATCTAGCCCACCTCGACCTGACAGGACATTCATGGACGGCCAGCGCACCCTCGAATCCTTCGGCTACAAACAGGAATTGCACCGCTCGGTGGCGACCGTCGACCTGCTCGTCTACGGGTTGGTCTTCATGGTGCCGATCGCTCCGTGGACGATCTTCGGCACCGTCTACCACAGCGCGTCCGGCATGGTGCCGCTGGTCTACCTCATCGGTTTGGTGGCGATGGTGTTCACGGCGATGGCCTACGCGCAGATGGCCAAGTCGTTCCCTCTCGCGGGATCGGTCTTCGCATACGTCGGCCGCGGAATCCACCCCGGCGCAGGCTTTTTCGCCGGCTGGGCGATCCTGCTGGACTACCTGTTGGTGCCGACACTGTTGTATGTGTTCGCCGCCGAGTCGATGATCGGACTGTTCCCCGGCACACCGCGGTGGCTGTGGGCTCTCGTGTTCGTCGTCGTCAACACCGTGATCAATCTGCTCGGCGTCGACTCGCTGAAGATGGCCAACCGCGTGTTCCTGGCGATCGAACTGGTCTTCGTCGTGATCTTCGTGGTCATCGCGGTGCGCGCCATAAACGGCGACTCACTGCCCAACGTCCACTGGAGCACCACGCCGATCTGGAACCCCGAAACGGTCAGCGCCCCACTGATTGCCACGGCGCTGTCGATCGCGGTACTGAGTTTCCTTGGCTTCGATGGCATCTCGACGCTCGCCGAGGAGTCCACCGGCAAGAAGAACCCGGCGGGCCGAGCCATGGTCGGCTCGCTGTTCATCGTGGCGTTCCTGTTCATCGTTCAGACGTGGCTGGCCAGCCTGCTGGCAGGCGGTCGCGAGGCGTTCAGCGACGACGAGGTCGGCAACGCGTTCTTCAAGTTGGTCGAGGCGGCATCGAGCACTGGGTGGATGAACGCGTTCTTCGTCGTCAACGTGCTCGCCGTCGGTTTCGCCAACGCGATGGCCGCCCAGGCGGCGACCAGCCGGCTGCTTTACTCGATGAGCCGCGACCGCCAGCTGCCGAGTTTCCTGTCCAAGGTCAGCGCCCGTCAGGTGCCGATGGCCGCGATCCTCGTGGTCAGCGCGATCAGCGTGGTGCTCGTGCTGTTCTTCGTCGGCCAGATCGCGTTGATCTCGTCGCTGGTGAACTTCGGTGCACTCTTTGCCTTCTGCCTGCTGCATGTCTCGGTCGTCTGGTACTACATCGGGCGCAAGAAGTCGAAGAACTATCTGCTGCACCTGGTGGTGCCGACGCTGGGCTTCCTCATCATCGGCTACGTGCTGTTCAACGCGGACTCGCTCGCCAAGATCGGCGGCATCGTGTGGCTTGGCGTCGGCGCGGTGGTGTTCATCGTCAACAAGGTGCGCGGGCGGGGTGTGCCGGAATTGGGCGACGATCGGCCGATTTCCGATGACTTACGCGATATCTCACACCCCATCTGATGCGGTGCTGCGCGCCGTGACACACCTCAGCCCGAAGCCCCGCACCAGCAGCATCCTCGCAGGTCACGCCGCGCCTGTCGCAACGAAATCCGTTGCAGATTGGGCGTCCATTGACGCGTGTGCCAATTCCAAGACGGGTGAAACGACCAAACAACCACGTAGAGCCGTTATATGAGAGTTTTCTGAACCCTCGCTATGGACGACGGAATTCGTACTACTCTCATCGCAGGTTGAGTTCCCAGCCCGTCGGACAGCCTCCTCGGCGCCGCTAATTGCGGCCCTCGCCGGTGAAGCCGTCCGGGGCGCCCCGACCGCATCCTCAACATGACTTGGGGGATCTGCAATGGCCGACGTTGGCCCCGTCCGGATATACCGTCCGGATCCTGTGTTCGCGGACGAAATGCAACGCTACGGCAGGGCCACATTTTCTGTGCGCCGCCTCTCTCCCACGAGAGTCGCCGTCGCCGTGATGGGCGACATCGACGCTACGAACGGCCGAGCGCTCGGCCACTACGTCGAGCGCCATACCGGCATCTCCAGACAACTGATGCTTGACCTGCGTGCCGTCGACTTCTTCGGCGGCAAGGGCTTCACGGCGCTGTACTACATTGCCGTGCACTGCAGCCGCAACGATGTGGACTGGATGATCATCGGCAGCCATCCGGTGCGGCGGCTGCTGTCGATTTGCGACGCCGAGGGCGAGTTGCCGCTCGCTGACGACCTGCCCGCGGCGCTGGCGCGCCTGGACCGCCTCGCGCGATGCCGCCATCGCGTGGCACCGGCTGGGTGAGAGGTCGTGACCTCGCCGGCGGATACCGCAGGCTGACCGCCGCGGTGCTAGCACACGTGTGCAACCTCTTCGGCTGCACTATGTTCGCACGCTGGATACGTGGGCGGCCAATCTCGAGTCCAAGACGGACGAAGCCATCGCGGTCACGTCCCCAGCGGTCTACGCGGTATATGAAATATCTGACCGGATGCGCCGACCTCTTCCGCGACGGGCGCACGGACGTGTGCCAATTCACTTGCGAGAAAAGCTGATTCACCTATACAGGACCCTCATCGATGCGCCGTCACCGCCAATAGCAGATGCGGTGAACCCGCGTGTCACCGTCGCTTGACAGCCGCTCGTAGCTCCTTGGCCAAATCGCCCTTCGCTCCCACGGTGACCATGCTCAAGCCGAGCCACGACGCCATTGTCCGCAATTCTGTGGCGAGGGCCTCTGCTACGCGCGACGACTGCTGACCCGGTTCGGCGAACGCACCGACGACATGCAGCGCGTCACCAGTGCGCTCGGCCTTCAGGTCGACGCGGCCGACGAGGCTCCCGTCGAGCAGGAAAGGCCATACGTAGTAACCGAATTGACGTTTCGGAGCCGGCACGTAGATTTCAATGCGGTAGTGAAAATCGAATAGCCGCTGCACTCTCGGCCGGAAGAAGATCAACGGGTCGAACGGGCACAGTAGCGCCGTGCCGCGATCTCGTCGCGGGATGATCTGGCCCGCACGCAGATACGCCGGCGCGCTCCAGCCGTCGACCTCAACCCGTTCCAGCTCGCCATCGGCTTCGAGCTTCGCGAGCGCGGGCTTGACCTGCCCAGGGGCCAACCGGAAGTAGTCGCGAATGTCGGCCTCGGTGCCGATGCCCAGCGCCGTGGCCGCCCTCAGCGTGAGCTCGCGCAGCGCCTCGTCGTCGTCGACCTCCCGCGCCACCACCGCGGCCGGCAACACATTCTCGGTGAGGTCGTAGTGGCGGGCGAATCCGACCCGGGTCGCCGTAGTCAGCACCCCTGCGGCGAACAACGCCTCCGTCACCCATTTGGTGTCGCTGCGGTCCCACCACGGGCCTTTCCTACCGCGTTGTTCCGCACCGAGATGCGCCTCGATCTGTCCGGCGGTTGCCGGGCCGAGTTCCTTCACGGCGGCGACGACGTCGTCGGCCAGGCGGGGGTTCTTCCTGACGATTTGGGTGCCCCACCGCCCGTGCGTGTACTCGCGCATGCGCCAACGCAACAACGGCCAGTCGTCGACCGCCATCAGCGCGGCCTCGTGTGCCCAGTATTCGACGAGCAGCCTCGGTGAGCGCGCCGAGTGGCTCCACGCCGCACGATCGAGCACGTCGCGGTCGTAGGGCCCGAGCCGGCTGAACACCGGCGCATAGTGGGCCCGCACCGCCACCGACACCGAATCCAGCTGCAGCACCTGTATCCGCGAAATCAGCCGGCGCAAGTACGCGCGGGTGACCGAACCCCGCGGCCTCGGCTCGGCGAAGCCCTGCGCGGCGACAGCGATACGGCGCGCCTGCGCGCCCGTCAGCGTCGTCATGCCCGGTGGTAGCTGAGATACCGGTAACGCAGCCCGGAACTACTGGAAAGCCAGTCCCCCGTGGTGCCGACCCATGTGGCGTCCAACACCGGCGCCACCGCATCGGCATCCTGACGTGGTAGGTCGATCTCCACCTCGGTGATCTCACATCGCGTCGCGATCGGGAGCGCGAGCGCATAGATCTCGCCGCCGCCGATCACCCAGCTCTCATCGCTTGGCCGCGCGTCATCTAACGTCGTCACCACATCTGCACCGTCAGCCATGTAGTCAGCTTGCCTGGTGACTACGACATTTCTGCGCCCCGGCAGGGGCCGCACCTTCGCAGGCAGCGATTCCCAGGTCAGCCTGCCCATCACCACGGTGTGCCCCATGGTGAGTTCCTTGAACCGCGTCTGATCCTCGGGCAGCCGCCACGGGATACCGCCGTCGCGGCCGATCACACCGGAGGTGGACTGGGCCCAGATCAGGCCGACGGTCATACGGCGACGGGTGCCTTGATCGCCGGATGCGGATCGTAATTGACGATGGCGATGTCGTCATAGGTATAGCCGAAGATCGAATCACGTAGCGCCAGAACGAGTTCCGGGTACGGCCGGGGCGCACGCGATAGCTGCTCGGTGACCTGCTCGACGTGGTTGTCGTAGATGTGGCAGTCGCCGCCGGTCCAGATCAACTCCCCGGCCTCGAGACCGGCCTGCGCAGCCATCATGTGGGTGAGCAGCGCGTAGCTGGCGATGTTGAAAGGCACCCCGAGGAACAGGTCCGCGCTGCGCTGATACAGCTGACAGGACAGCCGCCCGTCGGCGACGTAGAACTGGAAGAACGCGTGGCACGGCGGCAGAGCCATCTGCGGGATCTCGCCGACATTCCACGCCGAGACGATGTTGCGTCGCGAGTCCGGATCGGACTTCAACAGCTCGAGGGCGGCGCTGATCTGGTCGATGTGGCCGCCCGACGGCGTCGGCCACGACCGCCACTGCACGCCGTAAACCGGACCCAGATCGCCTGTCTCCGAGGCCCATTCGTCCCAGATTGTTACGCCGCGGTCCTGCAGCCACCGCACGTTGGAGTCGCCGCGCAGGAACCACAGCAGTTCGTAGATCACCGACTTGGTGTGCACCTTCTTGGTGGTGATCAGCGGGAAACCGGCAGTCAGGTCGTAGCGCATCTGGCGGCCGAACAGGCTGCGGGTTCCAGTGCCGGTGCGGTCCGATTTGGGGGTGCCGGTGTCGAACACCAGCCGGAGCAGATCCTCGTACGGCGTGGCGATTGGCACGTCGGTCAGCTTACGTCGGATGCCGACGAGTAGAACGGATGCCATGCCGAGTATCTCCGCTACCGTCACCACTCCCGACGGCACCTGCCCCGTGACCCTGCACACCCCCAGTGGCACCGGCCCATGGTCGGCCGTCGTGATGTATCCGGACGCCGGCGGTGTCCGTCCGACGTTCCAGGAGATGGCGGCCAGGCTGGCCGGCTTCGGACATGCCGTACTGCTGCCCGACGTCTACTACCGCAGTGGCGACTGGGAACCGTTCGACATGGAGACGGTGTTCGGCGATCCCGAGCAGCGCACCCGGCTGATGACGATGGTCGGCAGCGTCACGCCCGACATGATCGCCTCCGACGCGGCCGCATTCTTCGACTTCCTCGCGTCGCGACCCGAGGTCAAGGGCGACGCGTTCGGCGTCTGTGGGTACTGCATGGGGGGCCGGACGTCGGTGATCGTCGCCGGCCGGGTGCCGGACCGGGTGGCGGCCGCCGGATCGTTCCACGGCGGCGGGCTGGTCACCGACGACGCCACCAGCCCGCACCTGCTCGCCGACCAGATGAAGGCGACGGTCTATGTCGCGGGTGCCGAGAACGACGCGTCGTTCACCCCCGAACAGGCCGAGACGTTGGACAAGGCGCTGACCGCCGCCAACGTCACACACACAATCGAGACCTATCCGGCCGGGCATGGTTTCGCGGTGCCGGACAACCCGCCATACGACCAAGAAGCCGCCGAGCGGCACTGGATCGCACTGCAGCAGCTGTTCGAGTCCGCGTTGCCCACCTGAGACGGTGTCACTGATTTCTTCACAGCCTCGCCGCGCCTCCGACTGCGTCGAGCCGGGAACACATCAGCGGGCGTGCCCCTCGGTTCGACCGTCCTCAGTGCCTCAAGGTGGGGGCCGGGCCGGGCCCGGCCGGGTTGTCGTGCACCAAGCCGAGCCGGTATTCCATCTCCTCGAGAGGGACACCCTTGGTCTCGGGCATCACCTTGAGCACCCAGATGAGCTGGCCCACCATGAAAAGCGCGAAGATGCTGAATCCGACTCCGCCGCCAAGTGCGCCCACGATGGGCGGGAAGGCATAAGAGGTCAGCGCGGCGAACACCCAATGCGTCAGGCTCCCGAGGGACTGGCCACGACCGCGTATCCGGTTCAGGAAGATCTCGGAGATGAACACCCAGATCACTGACCCCTGACCGAACGCGTGGGCGGCGATGAACACCAGCAGCCCGGCGAGAACCAGCACTGCGGAGGTGGAGTTGTAGTTGCCCGCGTATGCGAACAGGACGACGGCGAGAAAGGTCAGGCTGATCAGGTAGCCGATAGACCCCACAATCATCAGCTTTCGTCTGCCGATCTTGTCGATCACGCTGAGCGCCGCCATGGTGGCTATCAGGTTCATGAATCCGACGCCGACGCTCATCCACAGCGCCGCGTTGCCGGACGCGCCCGCGCCCTTCATCACCTCGGGTGCGTAGTAGAGGATCGCATTGATCCCGGATAGCTGGTTGAACGCCGCGATCGCGATGGCGAGCAGGATCACCTTGCGATGTTCAGGGGTGAAGAACGGAGCGTCTTTGGCGTTCTCCGCGGCTCAGCGAGGCGTGGATTTCTTGCAGTTCGAACTGGGCCTCTTCGTCGGTGTTGCACAGTTGCCGGAGGACGGCCTCGCCCTCCTGGTCGCGGTCGACGGACAACAACCAACGCGGTGTCTCCGGCACAGTGGTCAACAGAGCGAGGAATGCCACGGCCGGGACGGCCATGACGCCGAACATCCATCGCCAGGCAACGTCGGGTGACGCGACCGCAGCGATGATCGCGTTTGACCCGTAGGCCAGCAAGATGCCCAGCACGAAAAATGTTGAACTGGACCATGCCGACGAGGCGACCACGTACCGCCGGTGGCGCCACCTCCGCCGTGTAAATGGGGGCGCAAACCGACGCTGCGCCCACGCCGACGCCGCCGAGGAACCGGGAGATCATGAAGATTGTGTAGTCGTTGGTCAGCGCGGTACCCAGCGCGCCGAGGACATACAGGTTGCCGATGGCGAACAGCATCTTCTTGCGGCCGAACAGGTCGGCCATCTTGCCGCAACCAACGCGCCGGCGATGGTGCCGATAAGCGCGATTGCTACCGTGAAACCGAGGCCGCTGTCCGAGAGGTGGAACACCGCTTTGAGCGCGTCGGTGGTACCGGAGATCACGGCGGTGTCGAATCCGAAGATCAGGCCGCCGAGCGAAGCGACAATTGCGCTTCGAACCACGAGTGGATTCATACGCAACACCGTAGACACGAATAGCGACCAGGTTATGAAAACGTGCAATTTGAGTGAATAAACTCGCGCGACTGGCCCATGATGGCGATTGCAAAGATCGCAAACCATCGAGGTAGCGGCCATGGCCGTGGGCTGCAGGTGCGGAAAATGCTGTCAGTGGAACTCTCGGGCGATAATGCAACCAGTTGGGTCGGTTGGGAAACGTAACGTGTTCCTGATCGATTGTTTGTCTTTATTTTTGGTTCACTCTGTTCCTGAGCGTTTATCTTGATTCGTCTCCACTAATGTTGGTTTCTCAGCATAATGCATTTTGTGCGACCTGGCGTCTACAATTTCTACGCCAAGTCCAACTGAAGCTTCCAACGAAGGAGTTGTCAGATGGCCGATCCAAACGTGCTCGGCATCGTGCTGGCCGGTGGTGAGGGCAAGCGCCTCTTGCCGCTGACTCTCGATCGGGCCAAGCCGGCCGTCCCGTTCGGTGGGCTGTATCGATTGATCGACTTCGCGTTGTCGAGCCTGGTCAACGCCGGGATAGTGCGGATCGCGGTGCTCACCCAGTACAAGAGCCACAGCCTGGATCGCCACATCACCACGACCTGGCGGATGAGCAGCCTGCTGGCCAACTACGTGACCCCGGTGCCCGCCCAACAGCGCCTTGGCCCACAGTGGTACACCGGCTCCGCGAATGCGATCTACCAGTCGCTGAACCTGATTCACGACGAGAAGCCGGATCTGGTCATCGTGTTCGGCGCCGACCACGTCTACCGGATGGACCCGAGGCAGATGATCGCGCAACACCTCGAGGGTGGCGCGGGCGCCACCGTGGCCGGCATTCCGGTGCCGCGCAAGGACGCCAGCGCGTTCGGCGTGATCAAGACCGCCTCCGACGGGCTGCACGTCGAGGCGTTCCTGGAGAAGCCGCCCGACCCGCCGGGCCTGCCAGGTCGTCCCGACGAGACGTTCGCGTCGATGGGCAACTACCTGTTCTCTACCGACGTGCTGGTCGAGGCGCTGCGCAAGGACGCCGCCGACGAGTCCAGCAAGCACGACATGGGCGGCGACATCATGCCGATGATGGTGGACCAGGGCACGGCGCAGGTGTACGACTTCCAGC
>Ga0105249_10001619_pt1 | contig 19713 bp, 26 predicted proteins | sample KBSS44metaG_FD_81522 | JGI IMG/M metagenome (GOLD analysis project Ga0105249, IMG submission 81522) | Switchgrass rhizosphere microbial communities from Kellogg Biological Station, Michigan, USA - KBS S4-4 metaG | ecosystem: Host-associated > Plants > Roots > Rhizosphere > Soil | place...
CCATGGCTGGTAGCGCTGGCCGGTGCTTAGCTTGAGGCCATGGCATTGCGTTGGGATGGTGACGACCGCGGACAGGGGATCGGAGACGCGGCGCAGCTCGTTTCTGGCGCCAGCGAACTCGTCGCAGCGTTTCGCCAATCAACCTGGGTGGCAGAGCATCCCGAGCTGCACCTCCTACCGCACGTCAAAGCGTGGTGTCGGCGGGACCAAAGACTTGCCTTGACGAGCGCCCACGCCGACGGAACTCACGCGTACATCCTCGATTTCGAATGGCGCGGCGCGATCAGCACCGTGGGGTCCGTAAGGGCGGCTGCGTTCTCGCTCATTGGATCGCTCGCCGAGAGCGCGACCTACATACGCCAGCGCTGGGTGGCGAGCGATAGTGATGCCTCAGCAATGAAGCTGCAGTTCGAAGTCGGCACCGGCGAGCTGGCTTCCGACGCAAGGTTCGATCCCCACGGTCACGTCGTGGTGATCAACATAGCTGGCCTCTAATTCCGCGCCAATCGGGATTGGACCTCGTCGATCTGCCTGCGGTATCCCGCTCTGGATCGGCCCTCGCGGGCTTGGCCCGGAGAGCGCAGGTTCCGCAAGGTAACGAGTGCCGCTCACGGAGGACCTTCGAATAGGGGTGAGTGCCTCTCCGCTGAGAATCTCCGCGACTGTGCGAACAGCCGCTTGCTTTCTCAGCTGTCGCTCGCGGTGCTCGTCCCAACCGCCCGGACCCGATGCTGCTGGTTCTCGAAGTTCTGGAACCCGGCTTGACGTACGTGCTCTTCGACCTGGGAGTGCGACGGACGACGGCATCTCACGCCGCGCTGCTACTCGCACTAGACAGTCCGACCCCGCTTGCCCTGGCCGTCATGTTCTTGCGAGAACGAATTAACCTTTCACGCCTTACGTCACTTGTGATGGGACTTGCAGGTTCCGTGCTGGTCACGTGGCACTTGGATACATCAACCGGGCACCCACGGACAATCTCGCCGACCAGCACCGAACTCGCAATTCCCTCCGCTGCGACCACCTGAGGTGTTAGATCCGCCGACATCGTTGCCCAGGGCGATCGGCGGATGCCTCGGGACTGTGCTCTTGGGCACTCGCATGAACTCCGCCGACACAGGCCCCGTACCTAGAACGAGGCATCTTCGAAAGGACAAACGCGATGAGCACCGTGAGGCCTCGGCCGCCGGTATCGACAACCGTGCGGGACGTCCCCAGGGATGCACCCGTCATTCCCGCGCACCGCCGGCACGAGCCGCCCGACAGCCTAGCGATTACCGCGGAAGTGCTGCGCGCCTTTCGTACGCACGGCTGGAGGTATGCCGAGCAGCGGTCGGGCCGCTGGCATTATCTCATCCTGCGCGGGCACGATCAGTCGGCCGCGTACAAGCTTATCGGTCCGCTGTTCGACGAAACTGGGAGTTACTACCAGGGTCACCGCATCGCCTGAGCACCTCGACATCGGCACCGAAGAAAGGCCGGCCATGACCATCGCCGACGGCTGGCGAACCGCCGCGCGGGCCAGCGCCGCGGCCCGCGTTGATGATGGCGCGCTTCCGCCGGTTCTGCATCCGCTGCTCGCCGCGCGCTGGAGCCCGACGACGTTCGACCCGTCCTACGAGGTCACCGCCGCCGAGGTTGATGCCATTCTCGAGGCCGCGCGGTGGGCCCCATCGGCGGGTAATTCACAGCCCTGGGCGTTCATCACCGGTCGACGGTCAGATCCGATCCACGCCCGACTTACCCGCCATCTGACCGGAAGCTCTGCGGCCTGGGCACCAAGCGCCAGCCTGCTCGTGGCCAATCTCTGCCACTGTTACGTCGAAGACACCGATTGGGAATACTCCGAATTCGCCCACTACGACCTCGGTCAAGCCGTCGCCCACATGACCCTCCAAGCCCAAGCGCTGGGCCTGCACGCCCGGCAGTTTAGGGCCTTCAACCGCACCGCTCTGGCGGCAGAGTTCGCGGTGCCACAGCACTGGGAAATCACGACGATGAGCGCATTCGGACGACTACCGCCCGGCCCTCCGGCTATTCCCGAACGGGCGGCCACTGAACCCCGGCCACCACGCCACCGTCGATCGCCCCGCGATCTCCGCTGGGTGCCAGGTGTCGGAACCACCCGCGACTGACCGGTCCATGGCGAGAAGGTCGCACAAAGACCTTTGACCGGGCCCGGCTCCTCGGTCACGGTCCACGCCTCCCGGGATGGCGACCCTTGCACTGCAACGGTTCGCGATCAGCCCGAGGCATCACTGTGCCGGCGGCCGGCCGGACGCCCGCAGCACCGCTGAATCCGGACCCGCGGTTGCCCACGGGCCGGGCCAGGTGATCACGGCGAGCGCGGACGTGGGCATCGTTACCGACTCGCCGGTGAGAAACGAGGCCAGGTCCTCGATCCCTGGGTTGTGACCGACCAGGACCACAGTCTCGATATCATCAGGCAGTTCCCGCACGACGGCGAGGAGCTCTTGGTCTGACGCGGTGTACAGGCGATCGTCGATCCGCTTACGTGGATGCACGTCGAGTTCCGCTGCGACCAGGTTCCAAGTGCTCCGAGCGCGCTTGGCCGGCGACACGATGGCGAGATCAACTCGGTCGAGGTTAGCGGCCAACCATCGTCCAGCGTCCGGGGCCTGACGCCGACCCCGACTGGCCAAGGGCCGGGCGATGTCGGTCTCGTCACCCGACCAGTCCGACTTCGCATGGCGGAGCAGGATCAGCGTGCGCTCAGGCATCCGGTGCCCCGTATCGAAGTGGCAGACGCACATCTGGCGGCCATGGCATCGTCCTGGACGAAGGTGAACAACGTCGGTTCGGCCCGGTCACTCGCCGAACAGTCGGCGAAACAGGGGGTTGGTCTGCTTGGATCTAATGCGGACGTCCGCATACTCCTCCGGGCCGATGAGGCCCCGATCAAGATGGATCAAGTACATAGTCCCGACGTGATCGTCGAGCACCGCCAATGGCGCCACCCGGGCGGCGGCTCGGGCAACGTCGACAACTATGGGCCATGCTTCTGACCGGCCAGCTGGCCCGTCGAAAACACAAGTCAGGCCATCTCGGGGCGCCCTCCCCAGCAGCTGCCCGGCTTGCTCGATCGACTGGTCGGACAAACCGTCCATCCTCGCCATGCCTGTATCCACAACCGACGATTCCCCGTCATGCCAAACTCGTAGGCCGCCGGCCCTGCGGGCGGTGAGGCAGCCTTCGCGAGCCAGCTGCCGCTCGAGCCTGTGTAGGTCGATGCGGCCGGACGTGAGCACCGTCACTGCAGCCACCTCAGCACAATACGTCTTGGTGGGCGCTTATTGGGCGCCGCATTCGGCGCGCGGCAAGTACCGCTGTCGGAAGAGAATGGGCGCGCGCCGATGTGCTTGCCAGCGAAGGAGTCGGACGATGAGCGATCAACCTCGGATCGTCGCTCGGGCCGCGCAGCCGTACGTCGCGGTCACCGAACGGGTGACGCTCGACCAGTTCCCCGGCGCTATCGACCGGGGTTTCGCGGAGGTGTTCGGCTGGCTTGCGGCGCATGACGGCGTGTCGCCGGCGGCTGCCCCGTTGATTCGCTACGTCGAGGTGGACATGGCCGCGAGCTTGCTCGTCGAGCTGGCGGTACCGGTCGTGGGCGCGCCCCCTCCGGATGAGCCTGTGCATGCGGGACTGCTGCCGGCCGGTGACTACGCGACGCTGCTGTTCCGCGGTCACTACGACGGGCTCGTCGCCGCAAATGCCGCGGTGCAGCAATGGGGCGAGCAGCACGGTGTGCGCTGGGCAATGGACGGCCCCATCGCGTGGCGCGCGCGGATCGAGCAATATCTCACCGACCCGCGCGCCGAACCGGACCCCGCTCGTTGGGAGACCGAGATCGCGTATCTCATCCAGTCGAGCACGTGAGGCGGCCAGTCCGGGCCGGCCCGGCCGGATCGTGAGCATCGGCGCGCTGGCTGAGCGTTAGGATCGCAAGAGCGAGATGATCTTTGAGTTGTCGTGGCTATCGAGTAATACGTCCAAGATCACGAACGAAGACTAGTCGAGCCGGGTTACCTGCGAATCCCCTGCCATCGTTAGCCTTTGACGATGGAGTCACTCGTCGGACTGCGCGCCGAGATTGAACGTGTCGTCAGCGCCGACGATACCGCCGAGGCGTTGGGCAGTGGCGATGTTGTCGTGCTCGCCACCCCGCGGTTGATCGCGTGGCTCGAGGCAGCAACGGTGACGGCGCTCGATGGTCACCTGTCTCCTGGCATCACGACGGTTGGCATATCGGTTGAGGTGCGGCATCGAGCACCGAGCCCGATCGGCGAAGTCGTTATCGTGCGGGCGCACCTGGTACAGCACGAGGGCCGGCGGGTCGAGTTTGCAGTCGAAGCCGAATCGGCTGGGGGCAAACTCCTGGCTGAGGGCAGTGTGACCCGCGTAATCGTGGAACGAGCACGGTTCCTCGCCGGACTGTGAGCCAGCGGATCTGCGACGGGTGTTCCCGGCTTCCGGTTTGATCGCGGCGCCACATCGGCAACGTTGCGGCGCCAGTGCGGTTAGGTGCTGTGCCGAAGCCTCACCCTTCTGTCGTGACAGCGGTCAGGCGTCGAGTGATCTCGGCGACAGCTCTGCGAGCCGCGTCTAGGTATTTGCGCGGATCGACCAGGTTGGGGTCGGCTGCCAGCGCTGAACGGACCGCATCGGTGAACGCCACGTTGAGAATCGTGCCTATGTTGACCTTGACTATGCCGTTCCTAATGGCGGATCGGAGCTCGGAGTCTGGCACGCCGGATGAGCCGTGCAGGACCAAAGGGACGGGCACGGCTTCACGGAGTTCGACGATGAGGGCGTGGTCGAGGGTGGCGGTTCGACTGGTCATGGCATGGGAACTGCCGACGGCCACGGCGAGCGCGTCGACGCCTGTAGCGGCGACGAATCGGCGGGCCTCGTCCGGGTTCGTTCGGACGCCCGGGGTGTGAGCGCCGCCTTTGCCGCCGATGGCGCCGAGTTCAGCCTCGATGTATAGATCGCGCGAATGCGCCCAGTCCGCGGCCCGCCGGGTGGCTGCGACGTTGTCGGTGTAGTCCAGCTTTGAAGCGTCGTACATAACCGAGCTGAAGCCGGCATCTGCTGCGCTGTGCAGTAGTTCGTCGTCTTCGATGTGGTCGAGGTGTAGCGACACGTCCACCGAAGCCGCCTTGGCCACCGCGGTGGCCGCCGCCGCGAGGGCAAAGACGTTGTCTTGGTGATAGCGGACCGCGTTCTCGCTGATTTGAAGAATTACCGGCTCCCGGGAGGCTTCGGCACCCCGTGTGACCGCCTCGGCGTGCTCCAAGGTGATGATGTTGAACGCGCATACCCCGCTACTTGTCTTGACGGCCTCATCGATCAGGAGGCGGGTTTCGACAAGTGGCATGGGGGTTCCCCTCGGTGGTGATCGCCGACAGCGGTTGCACTCCGGCCGGCCGGCTGGCTTGACAGACCGGTGCAACATCGCAACGATATACAAGGAATTCCAACTAAACAAGAGCGAGCAGTCGGCACCTCATGCGGCCAAAGGAGATGCAGCGTGCCTGCGGGTAGACCGAAACAGCGATCCGGCACTGGTAGGAGTGCGCAGCCGGCCGCCGTCCCGTACTCACCCGAGCGGCAGCAAGCAATTATGCAGATGCTTCGGGCCGAGGGCCGTATCGATGCCTCGAAGGTTGCGCACGACCTCGCCGTCACGAACGAGACGATCCGCAAGGACTTGATCGTGCTCGAGCGGCAGGGACTGCTGCGCCGTGTGCACGGTGGAGCGCTGCCAATCGGCGACCTCACCTACGAACCTGACGTGGTAGCGAGAACCGAGTTTGCTGAGGAAAAGGACCGCATCGCCAAGGCGGCGCTCGCGCACGTTCCCACGTCCGGATCCGTGATCATTGACGCCGGCTCGACTACATCACGGCTAGCCGGCCTATTTCCCGATGACCGAGATCTGAGCGTTTTCACGAACGCCCTGCCGATTGCGCTTGCATTACTCTCGCGACCACGAATTACGGTGTACGCGCTCGGAGGGCGGCTACGGAGCCGCACCGTCGCCACGGTTGGGCAGTGGACGACGCGCATGCTGGCGGACCTCAATGTCGATGTTGCGTTCTTGGGGACCAACGGGGTCTCGCGAGAACGCGGGCTGACCACGCCGGACCCGGCGGAGGCGGAGGTGAAACACCTCATGCTGCGAAGTGCGCGCCGCAAGATACTGCTCGCCGACCATAGCAAGGTGGGACGGGTAAGCCTCTGTAAACATGCTGACCTCACCGATATAGACCTGTTTATTACTGACAGCGGAATCCCCGCGGAGCAACTCGCTGCCATTGAGACCGTCGGGGTCACCGTGGAGCAGGCCTGATCCGTTCGCATCCCTCATTGACGCCCTCAGGCCGACGAATGCGGCGGGTCACAGCAACTGATCGCTTCAAGGACGGCGGACGCCCTCTCGGTCAAGGCGGTCCGGACCGAAGCTAGGTAGAACCGTGGATCGACGATCCTGTCGCTCCGCAGACTGCGGCGTCGCGCGCCTCTGAATGTCATCTCGGACGTGGAGCCGACATGGATCTTGACAATTCCGGCTCGTATCGATCGCTGGAGATCCTGGTTTGTCATCGGTGAGTTCAGCTGCAGCACGAGCGGAACCCGAACATGCTTGCGCAGGCGAGGAATGATGGCGACCTCCGGCGATACGCCGATGGTCCGCTCGGCAGTGTCGATCACTGTGACATCGAGCGCGTCAATGTTGGTTCGTACCACGAAATCGGCCGCGAACTGCGCCGCCGCGTTGGCGACATTCCCGTCTGGGGAGCTGGTGTGCCAATCGTGGACGGGTCCGAGCCCGGCTTCGGCGAACACGTAGTTCGCCGACAGCCACCGAGCCGCGCGAGAGACCTCGCGATTCGTTCCTCGTAGGACAGACAGTGGACGTCCAGTTCTATCGAACTGAAGCCGACAGCCGCGCCATGCCGCATCAACTCGGCGGTGTTGACCAAGTAGAGGTGCAGAGCCACCGGCACCGTCGCCGCGCCCGCGATCGCCCGCAACGCAGCGGCCAACGGTCGAAGCGCGCCCCCGTGATAGGAAACCGTGCTCCGGCTGACCTGCAATATCACCGGAGCTGATGACTTCTCCGCCGCCTGCACGATCGCTTCCGCGTGCTCAAGCGTGATGACATCAAATGCGGATAAGGGCCGCCCGGTCTGCGCTGCGTCGGCGATCAACGCGGCCGTCATGATCTCTGGCACGAAGACCTTCCTTGGGGTAGCGATCCAGGAGCTGGTCCGGTAGGATCCCAACTAATCACAACGATACCCAACGATATGCTAGTCGGCAACTGACGAGGTGCGATGTATGGATGGGTTGGGCTTGACATAGGAACGACGTCAAGCAAAGCCGTCGTCTATGACGACACCGGGCAATCGCTAGGCAGTAGCCGGCGGCCCACGGTCTGGCATCAGGACGCGGACGGCACCGAGATTGATGCAAATCAGCTGCGCGATGGCGCAGTAGACGCCCTCGCTGAGGCGGTCCAGCGGCTGCCGCGATCGATCACCATCGCGGGCGTCGGGATTACCAGCATGGGTGAGACCGGTGTACTGGTCGACCACGCCGGTCGCCCCATCGCGCCGGCCATCGCCTGGCACGACCGTCGCGACGATGTCGAGGTAGCCGAGCTCCGGCGCGATCTCGGCGCAGACGCGTTCGCTGTGCAAGCAGGCAAGCCGCTACGCGGTCAGTTCTCCATCACCAAACATCGCTGGCTAACTCGCCATGATTCGCAAGTCGCATCGGCCGTGCGTCGGTTCAACGTCGCCGAGTGGGTCGCGCTCGGACTCGGAGCCGACGAGGCGTGTGATCCTTCGTTGGCGTGTCGAACGGGCTGGTTCGATATCCCGGCGAATCGATGGTGGGACGAGGCACTGAGCTGGTCAGGAGCGTCGGCGACCTTGATGCCGCCCCTGGTGCAATCCGGCGAAGCTATCGGTCGAGTGACTGCTGACCGGGCGCCCTACGCACTCTCCGGGGCGGTCGTCGCCCTGGCCGGACATGATCACCAGGCGGCGGCCCTTGGCGTCGGCGCACTCCTACCGGGAGACGAGCTCGATTCGTCGGGGACAGCGGAGGCACTCGTACGCAGCATCTTGCCTGAGCTCGGCCCGACCCAGCTGTTGGACCTTGCCCGCGCCGGCATCACGACAGACCTCAGCATTCAACCTCATCGCTGGTCGCTGCTGGGCGGCACCGAGGGCGGTCTGGCCATGCGGCGCGTACTGGACCTGCTCGGAGTCACCGACACTGGCCTGGCCGACCTCGATCGTCAAGCGCTCGCGACCACCTCGGGCCGCATAACGGTGCACGGCATCGGAACCGATGGCTTGTGCGTCGAGGGAATCGGGGACCGCGTCGGCCCAGGCGACCTGTGGCGGGCCGTGGTGGAGACTGCCACCGCCCAGGCCGTGCGCCTTCATGACGCGATGTCGGCTGTCACCGGCCCACACAATCGCATCATCGCCACGGGCGGGTGGTGCCACAGCGCGATGGTGATGCGGGCCAAACACGAGGGATTTGGCGACGTGCTTGTTGCGTCGGCGCCCGAAGCGGGCACCCTCGGCGCGGCAACAATTGCCGCTCGCGCCGCCGGTCACCTCGACCCGCACGACATTCTCGGGCAAGGGACATGATCGCCGCGGGTTACGGCTCTCGTGCCCAGGTCGTCCCGGATGCCACCGCACGGTGAAATCCTCGCGCTTCAGTGATCAGGAGCCACATGAACAAGCAGCTGCTGGACAAAGCCCATCAGGTGCTGATCGGCGCAATCGCATGATCACCACGGTCACTGCTAACCCCGCACTAGACCGGACCCTGCATCTGACATCACTCACTCCGGGCGCCGTGCACCGGGCGCAGCACGCGCTGATCGAGCCCAGCGGTAAGGGAGTCAATGTCGCCCTCGCGCTAAAGACCGCTGGTCAAGAGGTAACCGCGGTTTTGCCAGTAGGCGGCTCATCCGGACCGGAATTGGTTGCCATGCTCGACGCAGCTGGACTCATCCATCGGGACGTTCCCATCGCGGGAACGGTGCGCAGCAACATATCGCTGATTGAGGCAGACGGGACTACCACCAAGGTCAACGAACCAGGGCCGAGGTTGTCGCCTAGCGAGGTGAACGGTCTGATCGTGGCTGCCCGGGAGGTCAGCTCGGTCGGCGAATGGGTAGCTTGGTGCGGAAGTTTGCCCGCTGGTTTCCACGAAACAACCCTCGCCGCCGCACTCGCCGAGGCGAGGTCTGCCGGCCGACGGATCGCCCTCGATAGTTCCGGAACGGCACTGGCCACAGTCCTCAGCCGAAGACCAACCGACCTTCCGCACCTCGTCAAACCGAACGCCGACGAGCTTGCGGAAGTCACCGGCCGGCCGCTCCGCACCTTGGGTGACGTCGCAGACGCAGCTGGCCTGCTCGTCGAGCGCGGGGTCGAGACCGTGCTCGTCAGCCTGGGCGGAGACGGGGCGATTCTGATCAATGAGCAATGCGCCCTACACGGTGAGGCACCGGTTGAGAAGGTAGCGAACACGGCCGGCGCCGGCGACGCTTTCCTGGCCGGATACCTCGCGGCTGTGCAACAACCGGCCGATCAACGTCTCGTGTCGGCACTGCGCTTCGGGGCCACCGCAGTGCGCCACCACGGAACGCTGTTCAGCGAGGCAGACCTCGATCAACCGGTCTACCTACGCAGCCTGGATCCGACCTGCCCCTTGCACACATCGACTTACTAGAGGGAACCGTCCATGTCACCTCCGCCAACCATGCGGCGCGTCGTCGTGTCCGCCGGCAGCATCGATGTCGTCACAGCGCCGACGCCCCGGCCGGGACCTCACGAGGCGCTGGTCATGACGACGCTGGCGGGTATTTGCGGCTCCGACACGCACGCCGCGCAGGGCCGGCACCCATTCATCTCCCTGCCCTATCACCCCGGTCACGAAGTAGTCGGTCTCGTAGCGGAAACCGGTGCAGATGTCACCTCCGTACGCCCGGGCCAGCGAGTAACAGTGGAGCCGACACTGCCTTGTTGGCAGTGCAAGATGTGCCGCACGGACCGACCCAACCTCTGCGAACGTCTGCAATTCTTCGGATGCGGATGGCAACAAGGCGGAATGGCGAACTACTTCACCGTCCCGGCTAACCGCCTGCACCCCGTCCCGGACGAACTCGACGACGTCACCGCTGCGCTGATCGAACCGATGTCAACACCAGTACACGCGGTGCGCACCGCTGGTGACGTCGCCGGGAAAGCGATCGCCGTCATCGGCGCCGGCACCATCGGCCTCCTCCTGGTCGCGGTCCTTCGCGCCCGCAACGCCCGCCGCATCGTCGTGACCGACATGTTTACCTCTAAGCGCGACCGAGCCCTGACCCTCGGCGCGGATGCAGTTGTCGACGCAGCATCCGCCAACGTCGAGCAACAGATACGCACGGCATTGACTGAAAGTGCCGACGTCGTCTTCGACTGCGTTGCCGTCGAACCAACCGTGCGAACCTCAGTGCGCCTGGCGAGCAAAGGAGGAACCGTCGTCATCGTCGGCGTCCCATCGCGGGATGTCATGGTGCCGCTGCCAATCATCCAAGACCACCAGATTCGCATCCAGGGCAGCGCCACGTACCTGGCACGGGACTACGACGAATCGATCAACCTGCTACGCGACGGCAAGATCCGGACAGCCGACATCGTGACCGCTACCCGCCCGCTCGACGCCGTTGCCGAGGCATTTCACCTGTCCTCCTCTGGCGAAGAAGTCAAAGTCCTCCTCACCATCGGCGACGGTGGCACTCCTACGTGAGACGGCCGATCGGATGGGTCGTTGAGGTCGCGGCGACTGAGAACACAGCACCCCACGACGTCGACCACGAATGACGAAAGCCCCTGCGGCGCAAGGCTGATGCGCCAGATAGATCAGCCTATCGAGACGCGAATCCCGTCTCCGACGGTCTCGAAGCGGACGTCGGCCAGCGAGTCCACGACCACGTCCGCGACGAGTGCCGTTCGTAGTGTTGTCGTCGCCAGCGCGATCGTCGCGCACCCGGCCGCTGTGGCGGCTACCAGCCCGCTGGGTGCGTCCTCGACGACAAGACACAATCCGGGGTCGACCCCGAGGCGGTGCGCGGCCAGTAAGTATCCCTCGGGGTCGGGCTTGCCGTGCGTGATTTGGTCGACTGTGATCACGACGTTCGGTGCGGCAATACCCGCAGCGCTGATGCGCGCGTCGGCAAGTTCCGAGGTGCATGACGTTACGATGGCGGCCCGTTCCGGCCCAACGATCGCCAATGCCTCGGTGGCGCCGGGAAGAGCGATGATTCCCTCGGTATCGGACACCTCGAGCTGTTCCATCCGGGCGACGCCGGCCTCGATCCGATCCGCCGGCAGGTATCGCGAAACGCCGGTGCGGGCCGGCAGGCCATGTTCGAGCACAGCCGGAAGGCGTACGCCGAACTCGGCGGCCCACCGCCGCCAGCAGCGTTCGACCGCAGCGGTCGAGTCGACGAGCGTGCCGTCGAGGTCGAACACGACAGCCGCGAACATCCGGGAGGACAGTGTCGACGATTTCGCTGGCGGTGCGGCGGGCGGCGGTGTGGTCAACGGCTGCGGTATCCGCTGTTGATCAGCCGGCTGGAGATCTCGATCGCAGACACGCTAGTGATGATATCGAGGGGAGCCGCGACGAGCCGCATGCGGACACTAGACGGATCCTTTGACGCGCTGGCGAGCGTCCTGGGCGAGTCTGGTCAGCGCCGGCCGATCGCTGAACACATTGATGAGCTGACACCCGGCGCCGAGGTATCGGTTGACCTCAGTGGCCATGGGGTCGTGAACGCCGACTGGCACACTTCGCGTCCGACACTCGTTGAGGACATGGCTAATCGCGGAATCGAACGTCCGGTCGGCATGGGTTGGGGTACAGCCGAGGGACAAGGACAGATCCGCCGGGCCGACATAGATCCCATCGATCCCTGGTAGGCCCAGCGTCCGTGGCAATGTCTGCATGGCATTTCTCGACTCGACCATGACGAAACAAAGCGGGTCGATATTGTCAGCCTGCAAGCGGCCAATTGAGCGATCCCCATCGGGTGGATACCTGACCGCCCGGACCACTGCCGCCGCAGCGGCATCATCGTCGACATTCGGCACGATGACCCCCTGCGCCCCGAGGTCCAGGGCGCGCCCGACGTCGGCGAACGTTCCTGATCGCGCTCGCGCAATGGGCAGAGCGCCGGTCAGCGCAATCGACGCACACAATCCCGGAAGGAACCCCTCGGTGGCCGCGCCATGCTGCAGATCGATGACCACGTAGTCGAACCCGGCCGATGCGACAGCGGCGACCATCGCGACGTCAGAAGACGACGTCCAAGCACCAAACAGCGACTCTTGCCGCCGAAGGCGTTCGCGAACAGTTGATGCAACCAAGGGGCAATCTCCCAACGCACGAATGGACCGTCATGGGTGACCGTACGTCTCATCGCTACTCCGGTGCACCCCGCCGCTCCGCCACCCGCAACATCAGGTGCCGGCTGTCGACCGCATGTGGGTCCAGATCCCCGGCGTGGCTTAGCCCTGCGATTCGATAGGCAATAGGCCGCGGTCGACAGCTTGCAGCAGTCTTTGGTGATCACGTTCAGTCTGGTCCGCATAGGCCTGGGCGAACCGGCGAATCGCCTGGTCGAGCTTGTCGGACTTGCCCACGTACCCGGCGATCATCGACGCACCGGTGGTTCGAGCGTGGCCCTTGGCGAGCAAGCGACCGCAAATGCCCACGTAGTCGGTAAGCGCGTCACTGTTGAGGGCGTCGAGCGCGATGCTGCCTTTCATGTTGCGGAACTGCCGGACGTAGTACTGGCGCCCGGCGACGGTGGTCCAGCCGAGCAGCGGATCGGACACGGTTTGCAGCCGTTGCTGGTATTCGACAACGCGTTGCCCCTGGTGGGCGTGCCAAGCGGTATCGCCATGGACGTAGCGGGCGATTACGGAGCGACGGGCTTGTTTGAGCTGCAAGAAAACGACGTCTTCGCTGCTGCTGCCCTCGCACAACACGACATATGCGCGGAGGCCGACGCTGCCCACCCCGACGACTTTGTGGGCGATATCGACAATGGTGTAGCCGCCTAGAACCTGACGCCACTGCGGGGAGAGGGTGTCGAGATAGTCGTCAAGCGCGGCGGCGAGCAGGTCGGCGTCCTGATCGCCGACCCGCATAATGAGGGGCGGTTCCTCAACGATGCGCCGCCCGTGCGCGCCCGTCTCGGTGAAGCGTGGGAGCGCTCGGTCGCTAACGCGACTGCGCGCGCGGGCAGCGGCCCGGTCGATTTCGGCGAGCAGCGTTGGGTCGGCTGCGGTGGCGCGAAGCCGATTCATGTCGAGTCGATCGTAGGTTCGGGTGAGCAGCGGCTGGCTCGCCAGCCATCGGACGTGCTTGCGATACGTGGCCGACAGTTGGGTCACCGCAGTGGCGCACTCCTCTTCGGTGAGACTGTTCTGTCGGCCGGCCACCCACACGCTTGCGGCAAGCCGGCGCAGGTCCCATTCCCACCCACCTGGGTGCGCTTCATCGAAATCGTTGAGGTCGATGACCAGGTCCAGCTCGGGAGAGGCGTAGAAGCCGAAGTTGCCGAGATGAGCGTCGCCGCAAATGACCGGTTGGATGCCGGTGGCCGGCAGCCGGGCGAGGTCTTCGGCCATGACGACTGCGGCGCCGCGCAGGAAGCCGTACGGGGAGGCGGCCATCCGGGCAACTCGGATCGGGATGAGCCGCTCGAGTCGTCCCTCGTGGGAGTCGATGATCTGGGCAACGATGTCCGGCCGCCCGGGTGGCGGAATCCAGTCGCCCAATGATGGGCGTGGGACGTCGTGGCGTAAGCGTCGACCGAGGGCGAATCGCTCGGCTCGGGAACTGGGCCGGGTGCGCAGCGACGCGAAGCCGGCCGGGTCAGGGAATACGTCGCTCCGCTCGGCCGAGTCGTCGCTCATCGGCGGATGGACTCGATCATCAGATGTACCTGTCGTTGAGCTGCGCGTATTCCGGGTCGCCGGGACACTGTAGCCGGTGTGCGTTGGACCAACGGACCGCGCCGATCAGCTAGCGGGACACCAGGGCGGCGAGATGGCCCAGACTGGTCGCATGAATCGCGACCGCGACCGCGACCCGGCTGGGCGCCCGCGTAATGCGCGACCCCGGGACGAACTCGGTCGCCCGCTGCCCTATGGCACGCAAGGGGTGCCACGACAACCCGAGGGCGAAGTGCGGACGCCAGAGCAGACGCTGGACGAGGCACAGCGATTGTTCGATTCCGGGCGGCCGTTCCACGCCCACGAGGTGTTCGAAGATGCGTGGAAGGCAGCCCGTGACGCGGACGACGCCGACCTGTGGAAGGGTCTCGCGCAGCTTGCCGTCGGTTGTACCCATCGGCTGCGCGGCAACACCGAAGGCGCCGACCGGTTGCTTCGACGTGCGGCCGCCGCATTGGCCCCATATGCCAGCACGCCACCGTACGACATCGACGTCCCCCGGCTTCGAGCATGGGCCCAGCAACCGCAACCGGGAACCTTGCCCCGGCTGCGCAAGGTCCACCCGAGCGACCCACCCAGCAAGCGATCCTGACTTACGATGGCGATCTCCTTCGAAAGCGCGGGCAGCTTCGACCACGGGAGCAGGGAGGGATCGAGGGAGGTGTCGGGATGGTCGCCGCAGGTGATTATCGATTCGGCGCGGACACAGGTCGATTGCTGATCCGTACCTATCGCACGGGCCTCGGCTCGCGGGCGGGGCACGACCTCACCATCGAGGTGACGGTGTGGCATGGGACCGCGGCGGTCGGCGCAGATGCGGCGGCTTCCTCAGTCGCGCTCCGAATCGACGCCGACTCGTTCGAGATACGCGAAGGGCGCGGCGGTATTAAGCCCTTCACGAACGCTGACCGCGCCGATATCCGCAAGACGATCCGGGGCCTGCTCGACACGGCCCGCTATCCGTCCATAACCTTCGCGTCCTCTGGGCTCCGTGGAGTGCAGCGAGATCTGTCGGTCGAAGGAGGACTCACCATTCGCACCGCTACCCACCCTGTTCTGGTGCGCGGCAGCATCGACGAATCATCTGGTAAACCGCAGTTGCGAGCTACCGCCCAGGTAGTGCAGAGCGAATGGGGAATCAAGCCGTATTCCGCATTCCTCGGCGCGCTGAAGTTACGCGACGCGGTCGACATCGACGTCGAGGCCACGCTCGTGCCGATCGGCTGAGCAGGCTCGAAGCCAGCAATCCCCGCCAGCCATCCACCTGGCGGCGTGACGCACCGGTTGTTTCCCGGACGTTCACCCCTTCCGCAGAGCGGATAAGTCGGGGAGCATGATCCAAAAGGATCGAGGGGGGTGGGATTCATGTCTGTCGCGACGTATTCCGCGCGGGTGGACGCAAGAGTCAAGTTGGATATCAGCCGGTGGCTGTTACGCGCGTATTGGCTCGTGGCGCGTGGGATCTTCCCGGTTGGCCCGGCCGTCGCCCTGGCCGAGGGGCCACCTCCTCCAGAGGGTCCGCCCGCGTCTGAACCGACGGCGCCGGCGTCGCCGCCCGCGCCCCCGCCGTCGGCGCCCGGCCCACCGTCGCCGCCCGCGCCCTCGCCTGCGGCCGCTCAGTCCTCGCCTTGGGCGGCCGCGCCTCCGCCGGTCCCCCCACCTTCGTCGCCGGCGCCCCCACCTACCGGTGCCCAACCTTCGCCGACCGCGCCGCCGTCGGCCCCGCCGACCAAACGCCGGGGGTGGACGGGCGGACGGGTGACGTCACTTGTCATCGGATGCGTGCTCGGACTGATCGCGCTCGGTGTGCTCGCCGCCGCCGGGGCGGCGACCTGGGCGACCAGTAGCCAACGTGACTCGGCCGGCTTCCTGAACAGCGATACCCACCGGTTCACCACGCCGACATACGCCATCACGAGTGGCGGCATCGACCTGGGCACCGGCACCCACTGGCTAACCCCGGCTGACATCTTCGGCAAGGTACGAATCCGCGCGACGGCGACCAATCCAACGACTGGCGTTTTCATCGGCGTCGGACCGCAGGCGGCGGTCGACAACTACCTGGCCGGAGTCGGCCACGAGGTCGTGACGAACTGGGCGAACGGGGACACCGAGACCCGCCTCGAGCCCGGGAGCGGCCGGGGACCGCAGAGTGCTCCAGCCGGCGCGGCGATCTGGACAGCGCAAGCCTCCGGTCAGGGAACCCAGACGCTGAGCTGGCGTCCGGAGAGCGGTCAGTGGGAGGTCGTGGTGATGAACCAGGACGGTGCCGGAGGGGTGTCCGTCCTAGCAGACGCCGGTGCCACCATCCCGGACCTCGCTTGGTTAGCGGTCATCCTGTGGGTCATCGGCGGCCTGCTGCTGGCTGGTGCGATCGCCCTCGTTGTCGTGCCCGTGGTACGTGCCAGCCGGTGAGCCGTGACGAGTCCGCCTAATTGTCATCGCCACAGCCGTGCTTTCGGTGATTGCGGCGCGGCACCGTGAGCATGTCGATACTCGCTGATTGACTGCGTTTGTGAGCGCTCCCGCCTCACCGGCCTCATCCGCGCCTACTCATGTACGGGCGGAGAAGGTGCTCATCGCAATGGTTGTCGTTGGCGTTCCCGCGGGAATCGTGACCGGCCTCTACGCCGGATGGGGATACGCGCCAGTCGTCGGTTGGAGCGCGGCTGCGCTGACGTTCTGCTTAGTCGTCTGGTTGCTTACGAGAGGCCGCGACGCCGCTGAGACCGCAGCCATGGCGACCCGCGATGACCCGTCACCGACGGTAACCGAGCTCCTCGTACTGATTGCGAACTTGATGAGCCTGGTCGCCGTCGCATTCGTCCTGGTCCAGGCGAGCTCGGCGAGTGGAGCCAAACAAGGGCTTCTTGCCGCGTTGGCCGTCGTGAGTGTGGCGGCGTCATGGGCGGTCGTGCACACCCTCTACTTGTTGCGATACGCGACGTTGTATTACTCCGGAACCGTAGGAGGCATTGACTTCAATCAAGACGAACTGCCGAGATTCATGGACTTCGCCTACGTCGCATTCACCATCGGCATGACCTACCAAGTCTCGGATACCACCTTGCGAAGCAGTCAGATTCGACTGGCAGCGCTCCGGCATGGTTTACAGTCGTTCATCTTCGGCTCGTTGATCCTCGCGACCACGGTCAACCTCGTCGCCGGACTGGCTCGCTAGCGTAGCTTGGCTGTCCGAACGATCACCCCACAACAGGCGGTGGGGGGCAACTGGGCCAGGACGTGGATTCAATCAGAGGGTGCTCTCCTGGTGGCCGGACCACAGCGACGGAGATCACCGACGGCCCATAAAGCGGTCGGGGCTGGTACCCACGCAGCGTTAGCATCACACGGGAAAGCACCCGCCTACCAAGATCACGGTCGTGGTGTGGCCCGCGGCAAGCGGTCACGGCTGGAGATCTGGGCCTCGGCTGAGGATCACATCCGTCCCTCGGAGGAATGCCCGCCCACGCTCGACTACCCACGGAGGTGACTCGTGACCGGTCCTGCTCGCACGATGTATGCGATGCGGGCCACCGGCCCGGACCCGGCTCGCCTGACCGGCGAGAGGATCCCGGTGCCCGAGCCGGGGACGGGCGAAGTGCTGGTTGAGGTTCATGCGACTGCTGTGACGGCATACGAGCTCACTTGGCCGGACACGTGGCCTGTCATTCCTTGCCACGACATGTCCGGTGTAGTGGTCGAATCCGGCGGCGGAGTAACCGACTGGCCCCCCGGCGCGGAGGTCTATGGCCTGGTTGGGTTTGACCGGCCCGGCGCGGCCGCGGAATACGTTACGGTTCCGGCCGCGGACCTGGCGGCGCGGCCCGTCGCCGCGAACCACGAAGAGGCGGCTGCGCTCCCGCTCGGCGCGCTCACCGCCTGGCAGGCTCTGCACGACCACGCCGAGGTGCAGCCGGGCCAGCACGTCCTGGTTCATGGCGGGGCAGGCGGGGTCGGCGCCTACGCAGTCCAGCTCGCCGCCGCACACGGCGCCCGGGTGGCCGCGACCGCGTCGGCTCGGGACCGCGATTTTGTGGCCGGGCTCGGCGCGGCCGAGGTCATCGACTATTCCGACCGGTTCGAGGACCAGGTCGGCGATGTCGACGTGGTCATCGACCCAGTAGGCGGTGACGTACTAGCCCGGTCCTGGCCGGTGCTGCGCCAAGGCGGAATCCTCGTCGCGATCGCAGACGAACCCGACGTCGCTCAAGGCGGCCGCGGCGACGTGCGCGCCACTTATTTCGTCGTCAGACCCGACGGCAGCCAGCTGCGGGAACTGGCCGCCCTCGTCGATCACCACCAGCTCCGCCCCGCCGTCGCCCTCACCTTCGAGCTCGGCGACCTACCCGCAGCCTTCCGCGCCCAACAGCAGCGCCCCCGTCCGCCCGGCAAAGTGGTTGTTCGCGTCGACCGCACAGCGCACGCGCAGTAAGGCGATCAAGCGACAAGCAGAGCTGCACAGGGACTGAAACGACGCCGAAGCGCTCGGGGCTACAAAATGACTAGCTTGTTGGCGACTCCGGCGCCGCCGGCGTCTCGGTCTTCGGCTCAGCGGGCGCTGACACGTCGGAGGCCGATCCTTTTTCCTGCTCACCGGTCGTGGCGTGCGGCGCAATCTTGTGTTGATACTTGGAGACGCTCTCTTGGGCCCTGGACAGACCCTTTTGCAGCATCTCGAGATAGGACGATGTCAGCTGCTTACGGCGCTCCTGATCCTTGACCGCGTCGAGCGCCTTCTCGAACTCGGCCGAGATCTGAGCGAACTGGTGCTTGGCTACCTCGAGAAAGTCCTGCTTCTTGTGAGGGTGGTCTGACATGATCTTGGCTCCCTTCGGGGCAGTCCCTATGGCGAGCCTAGTCGCATGCCCTGATCACGCCCGGCGCGAGCCCGTCGGGCGACTCGGCGCGCTTGGCGGAGCGGAGCCGGGGTCCGCATTTGGCCTTTGCCGGCAAGTACGACGGTCAGCGCGGTGCTGGGATCCGTTCGCCAGCCGGCGTGCACAGCGATGGGTCGGGTGCCGGCACGAGAACGCAGCCAGAAACCGACGGTGATCTGGCCGTCGAGCAGCGGTGCGACTGCGCCCGTCCTGTCCTCGGGCCAGGCACCGCTTGCGACAAGTGGCCGGTGGGTGACCCCGATGGTGGGAACGCCGAGTACCGCGCCCAGATGCACGGCAAGCCCCGCGTGTCGCGGGTGATCGCGGCCGGTCGCGTCGACGAGCAACACATCGAAACGGTGGCCCAAGTGGCCCACCACCTCGCCCAGCAGCGGCCCGATTCGCAGCGCGAGCAGGCCCGGGATGTAGCCGGAGGCCGCTTGTCCGTACGCGACGGCACGTTCGGTCAGCCGCCCACCGAACATCGTCACCGCGGCGGCCCAGGCCGGATCACCCGCCGACCCGGTACCCGTAACGCCCCGCGCGAAACACACCCACGCTGCGGCGACGTGCAGCGCCTCGAGATCGACCGGACGCCATAGCGGCGGGTCCGCTCGATCAAGCCCTTGTTGCGCATCGATCAACTCCTCGGCCGTCTTCGGCCATGGCTGCCCACCGCTCACCGCTGCCTCGCCAGCTCATGCGACCTCAAGGTCCATCCACGGCTCAGCTAACGCGGAGCCGAGACCGCCCTCTCGTTC
>Ga0105249_10001620_pt1 | contig 19709 bp, 16 predicted proteins | sample KBSS44metaG_FD_81522 | JGI IMG/M metagenome (GOLD analysis project Ga0105249, IMG submission 81522) | Switchgrass rhizosphere microbial communities from Kellogg Biological Station, Michigan, USA - KBS S4-4 metaG | ecosystem: Host-associated > Plants > Roots > Rhizosphere > Soil | place...
AGCGGTCAGAAGTGAAGACCCTGTACATCCTCGATGAACCGACCGTTGGCCTGCACATGGCCGACGTGGAGAAGCTGATCCGCGTGCTGCACCGCCTGGTCGACGCCGGCAACACCGTGGTGATCATCGAGCACAACCTCGACGTCATCGCCGAAGCCGACTGGATCGTCGATCTCGGACCCGAGGGCGGCGACGGCGGCGGCAAAGTCGTCTACCAGGGAATTCCCGAGGGGATGGGCGCCGGCCACACTGCCGCGGCGATGAAGCCTTTCCTCGCCGAGCGCCAGGCGGCATGACGCGCTCGGCCGGCGTGGCGCTGATGATCGCGGCGCCGGTGCTTTGGTCGAGCGCCGGCGTGGTGACGCGCCACATCCAGGAAGCGGCGCCGGTGGAGCAGGTGTTCTGGCGCAGCCTGTTCGCCTTTGTGTTTGTCTTTGTGGTTCTCCTCTTTCAGAAAACCAACCCGTGGAAGGCAGTTCGCGATGCCGGCGTGCCCGGGCTCGTCTTCGGCCTGATGTGGGCCATCATGTTCACCGCGTTCCTGTTCGCGCTGTCGATGACCACCACCGCGAATACTCTGGTGGTGATGAGCGTGAGCCCGCTGCTCACGGTGCTGTTTGCCAGCATGTTCCTCAAGGACCCGGTGCCGCTGGGCACCTGGCTCGCGGCGGGCGTGGCCGCCGTCGGCATCGCGCTGATGTTTGGTTTTTCTCTGGAAAAACATTTCGTAGGGATGGCGATCGCATTCCTGATTCCGGTGGCCGCGGCGATCAACGTCGTCGTGCTGCGCGCGAGTGCGGCAAAGCTCGACCTGGTGCCCGCGATCATGCTCGGCGGCGCGCTTTCGTGCCTCATCGCCCTGCCCTTCGCCCTGCCTTTTTCTGCCACCCCGAGAGACCTGCTGCTGTTGGCGTTCCTGGGTGTCACGCAACTCGGGCTGCCCTGCATGCTGCTGGTGCTCGCCAGCCGTTCGCTGCTGGCGCCCGAGATCGCCCTCTTGGGACTGCTGGAAGTGGTACTCGGGCCGCTGTGGGCCTGGCTCGGCGCGGGCAAAGTGCCGGCGGAAAGCACCATCCTCGGCGGCAGCGTGGTGCTCGGCGCCCTGGTCGCCAACGAGCTCTATACCGCGCGGCAATTTACAAAACTTCAACCGCCGGAAACACGCGGCCTACGCTGACCCCGGATGCTGTCCTGGATGGCCGACATCCGTGGCGGCATACGGCCGCCTCTCGTCTACCTGGGCGCGATCGCTCTCGGCCTGTTGCTGCATTTCGCGTGGCCGGTTCGGCTGGTGCCTCCTGTCGCCAGCGTGCCGCTCGGGGCCACTGCAGTGCTCGCCGCCGTCGCCCTGTTCATCTCCGCGGTTCGCACCTTCCGTAACGCGGGCACGCCCGTTCCGGGCAATCGCCCGACCACCGCCATCGTGCGCACAGGGCCCTACCGCTACAGCCGCAATCCGATCTACCTGGCGTTCTCGCTGCTGCAGATTGGCATCGCGTTCTGGCTCAACAGTCCCTGGCTGCTCGTCACCTTGGTTCCCGCCGTGGCGCTGATGTCGCTGGTGGTCATCCCGCGCGAAGAGCAATACTTGGAGACCCGCTTCCCCTCGGAATACCTGCCCTACAAGGATTCCGTACGCCGCTGGCTCTAAAGGTCTGTATAATGACTTTCAGGTTGCTGTTGCGCACATCCGGTTAGCGTCTCAGTTCGTTCTTAGCGGTCCATCCTGGATCGTTCAATAACAAGCCTAAAAAGCATCTGCCTGAACCGGTCGAAGGCAAACCCTTCCCAGGCCGAGTGCAGGAGAAATTCCATTACTACGTCGTTCGATACGCTCGGGCTTCGTCCTGAGCTCCTCCGCGCTGTCGCGGACCAAGGCTATACAACTCCCACCCCCATCCAGGCGCAGGCCATCCCGGTCGTACTCGCGGGACGCGACCTGCTCGGCGCCGCGCAGACCGGCACCGGCAAGACCGCCGGCTTCGCGCTGCCGCTGCTGCAAAGGCTGGCCGAGAAGTCCAACAACACCTCGCATTCGCCGGCACGTCACCCGGTGCGCGCGCTCATCGTCACGCCGACCCGCGAGCTCGCGGCGCAGGTGGAAGAGGACGTGCGCACCTATGGACAGCATCTGAAGCTGAAGAGCACCCTGGTGTTCGGCGGCGTCGGCATCCAGCCGCAGATCGACGCGCTGCGCCGCGGGGTCGACGTGCTCGTCGCCACGCCCGGCCGCCTGCTCGACCACGTCGAGCAGAAGACGGTCGACCTGCGCCAGGTCGAGATCCTGGTCCTGGACGAGGCCGACCGCATGCTCGACATGGGCTTCATCCACGACATCCGCAAAATCCTCGCGCTGCTGCCCAAGACGCGTCAGAACCTGCTGTTCTCCGCCACCTTCCCCGACGAGATCCGCAAGCTCGCGGGCTCGTTCATGAAGGACCCGGTGACCGTCGAAGTGGCGCGGCGCAACACCCCGGCCGAGCTCGTCGGGCAGGTGGTGCACCCGGTCGACGCCGCGCGCAAGCGCGAGCTGCTCGCCCACCTCGTCCAGTCCAACGACTGGCGCCAGGTGCTGGTGTTCTGCCGCACCAAGCACGGCGCCAACCGCCTCGCGCAGCAGCTGGTGCGCGCCGGCATCGAATCCGATGCGATCCACGGCAACAAGGCGCAGAACCATCGCACCCGCACGCTGAAGCGCTTCAAGGACAACGAGCTGCGCGTCCTGGTGGCGACCGACATCGCGGCGCGCGGCCTCGACATCGAAGCCCTGCCGCACGTCGTGAACTTCGACCTGCCGCACGTCGCTGAAGACTACGTCCACCGCATCGGCCGCACCGGCCGTGCAGGCGCCGAAGGCGAAGCGGTCTCGCTCGTCAGCAATGAAGAGCGTCCGCTCATGAACGCAATCGAGCGTCTGATGAACCGCAAGGTCGAGAGCCGCGTCATCGCCGGCTTCGAGCCGGGCACCGCCTCGCGCGAGCCGCGGCAGGCAGAAGAACCCCGCCAGCCGCGCCAGCACCAGCAGCGCCATCAGCAAGGGCGTGGAAATCGGGGCCAGGGCCGCAACTCGCAGCCGCGCTCCAATGGGCAATCGCGCTCCAACGGGCAGCAACGCCCCCAAGGGCAACAGCGTCCCAACGGCGAGCAGCGCTTCAACGGCGGCCAGCGTCGCCATGGCGGTCGCCCGGCCTACGCCGCGCCCGCCGCGTTGCCGCCGGAGATCGCCAAGGAGCGCGAGGCCCAGATCCAGGAAGCCCGCGCCCGCATGGCGGCCGATGGCGAGAAGCCCGCGGCGCCCGCAACGAAACGCAGCCGCTACGAGCCCTCGCTCGGCGCTCATCTCGGCAACAAGCGCGAAGACTAGGCGGCCAGCTTCAGGGGTTGGTTGTGGCTGCGGACGGAGAACACCAGGCAGGGGATCTGCCTGGTCCCCAGCATGTACATGCAGCTGAGGCGGTGAGCGCCGTCGAAGCGGAAGTAGCGAAAGCCGAAATGCCGCTCCAGCCCCGGGGCGGAGGCAAGATCCGCCAGCAGGACGTAGCTTCCCGGACGGCAGCCGCCGGCAGCAATACTTTCGAACAAGGCGACGAACCGGTCGGCCTTGCGCTGCGCCCCCTCGGCGGGGAACCGGGTCATCAGGTACTCGAGCCAGTAGGCGGTGCTACGCAGGTCCCCGCCACGCAAGTAAGTCTGCAGGAAGCCGAGATGCCAACGCGCGGTCTCGGCGCGGTTCTTGGCGAAACATTCATCGGCGTCCACCAGCTGTTCCTTCACGCCGATGAGGTCGCACTCGGGCGTCGCGATCGGCGGGCCCTCGCGGGTCCAGCCCTTCGGACTTGGGCCGCCCTGCCGCCAGTCGACCAGGTTTCTCTGGAATTCCGGCGGTGCCCAGCGCAGCGAGCGCCAGGCGCGGCCGATTCCTCTCAGCCCCTGGCGGAGCCCTTCTTTCAACAGCAGACGGGCAGGCGGTACTAGCACGGTGACGTGACGTTAGTAACATTGCCGTTACGTGTCTGTCCTCCAGTTGGCGCATGGCGCGTAACCGACGGTTCAAAAGTGCTACGCGACTAGCCGTTTTAGCTCAGGCACGCACGAGCCGCAGTTGGTGCCGCACCTCAGGTCCTTCTGGACCTTGGCCAGGGTTGCGCCGGCCGCGATCGCCGAGACGATGTCCGCCTCGGCGACATCGAAGCAGCTGCAGAGCGTGCGGCCGCGTACCGCGGCGCGCGCGGCATCGCCGACGTCGACGCTGCCGTCTTTGAACGCGAGATAGATCTTCTTCATCAGCTCCTCGGGTGGCGACTTGCGCGCCGCCAGTGACATCCGTACCCCGACGCGATCGAGCGTGCGGAGCGCATACGGCACGGCACTCATGGCGGGCTCGAGTTGCTGCATGAACTGCGCAGCGTTGCCCGAAGCAGACGAGGCCACGAGGCGCCAGGGCAGCCCCGCGGCGCCGACGCGCACCGCGCAATGCTTGAGCTCGGGCTGGCGCGACACCGGGTCGAGCGCGGCGATGGTGAGCGCGTTCACGCCCTGCCCGCCGAGAAAGCGCCCGCCCCAGTGCATCGCGAGGAACACGACTCCCGGCTGCAAGTCCGCATCGGCCGCCGCCCGCACCACCAGCTCGCCGCGGCGCGAGGCGATCCGGACCAGATCCCCATCGCCCACACCGATCTTTTGGAAATCCTCCGGATGAACCATCAGCCGTGGCTCGGGCTCGTGCGCGAACGAGCTGGCGATGGTGCCGGTGCGGGTCATGCTGTGCCACTGGTCGCGCAGGCGGCCGGTGGTTAGGCGCAGCGGATACTCGTCATCCGCCTCTTCGGCCACCGGCTGGTAGGCAGTCGGCACGAAGCGCGCGTGGCCCGAGGGCGTCGCGAAGCGGCCGTCCTCGTAAAGGCGCTTCAGTCCCGATGACGCCCCTTGCGGATACGGCCATTGCTGCGGGCCGCGCTCGTCGAGCAGCGCGTACGACAGGCCGGTGATGTCCAGGTCGCGGCCGCGCGTGGTCTCGCGGTGCTCCTTGAACACGCTTTCGGAGTCCTCGTAGGGAAAGAGACGCTCGCCTTCCGGAAACAACCGGCGCGCGAAGTCCACCGCGATCCGCCAGTCGGCGCGCGCCTCGCCCGGCGCGCGGATCGCCGCGCGCACGCGCGAGATACGGCGCTCGGAGTTGGTCATCGTGCCTTCCTTCTCGCCCCACCCCGCCGCCGGCAGGAACACGTCCGCATGCGCGGCGGTTTCGGTGTTGCGGTAGGCGTCCTGCACCACCACGAGCTCGGCGCGCTGGAGCGCTTCGTGCACCAGTTTCTGGTCGGGCAGCGATTGCGCGGGATTGGTGCAGGCGATCCAGATGGCCTTGATCTCGCCCTGGCGGACGGCCTCGAACATCTCGACCGCGGTCTTGCCCGGCTTCTCCGGCACCGAGGGCACGCGCCAGAAGCGCGCGATTTCGGCCCGATGAACCGGGTCGGCGAGCTCGCGGTGGGCCGACATCAGGTTGGCCATGCCGCCCACTTCGCGCCCGCCCATCGCATTGGGCTGCCCGGTGAGGCTGAACGGCCCGGCGCCGGGCTTGCCGATCTGGCCGGTGGCGAGGTGCAGGTTGATTAGCGCCACATTTTTGGCCGTGCCGCTCGCCGACTGGTTGAGCCCCTGGCAGTAGAGAGAAAGCGTGGAACGCGAAGCCGCGAAAGCCCTCGCCGCCTCGGCCATGTCTCTCTGCGAAATGCCGCAGATCGCCGCCCAGTCTCCCTCGAGGTCGAGCCGGTCGAAGTTTTCGGTGTGGGACTTGATATAGGCGAGGTCGCACCAGCCCTCGCGCTTCATGACCTGCAGCATGCCGTTGAACAGCGCGACGTCGGTGCCCGGCTTGATCTGCAGGTGCAGCGTCGCCGCGCGCGCGGTCTCGGTGCGGCGCGGATCGACCACGATCACGTGCTTCGGCGCGGCCTGCTCCATGCGCTGGTAAAGCACCGGGTGCGCCCAGGCGGTGTTGGAACCGGCGATGAACACACATTCGGCCAGCTCGACATCGTCGTAGCACGCCGGCGGGGCATCGGCGCCGAGCGTCTGCTTGTAGCCCGCTACGGCGGAGGCCATGCAGAGACGCGAGTTGGTGTCGACGTTGTTGGTGCCGATCAGCCCTTTCGCGAGCTTGTTGAAGACGTAGTAGTCCTCGGTCAGCAGCTGGCCGGAGATGTAGAACGCGACCGCATCTGGTCCATATTGGGTAATGACTTCGCGAAATTTCCCAGCCGCATGCTCGAGAGCAACATCCCAGCTGACGCGCTGGCTGTTCACTTCGGGGAAGAGGCCGCGGAACGACGGATCGGCCTTGTGCAGCGAAAGCCCCTTGGTGCAAAGCCGGCCGAAGTTGGCCGGATGCGAGGGGTCGCCGCGCACCGACGCAATGGTGTTCTTCTCGACCCTGGCGAGAACGCCGCAGCCAACGCCGCAATAGCAGCAGGTCGTGGCCACCTCGCGAGCCGGCTCGACGACCACCATGCCGTCCTCGACCCTTGCCGCATAGACCGGGATGCGTACTTCCGGGTCCTCGATACAGCGTCCGGTGTTCAGGCCGAAGTGCTGTTTGTAGATCGGCGAGGCGACGACCAGCTCGCCTTTCAGGTCTCCGACAATGCCGCGCGATAGCACGTTCGCGCCCGAGAAAGGATCCTTGTTCCCAATCGCAAAAATTTCATCCTGAATCCTGAACACGGCCACCTGCTCGCCCGCAACGAGCGCGCACACTCCCGTGTCGGGCACGATGTCGTCGAAGCGGCAAATGTTCATGCCGGGATCGGCTGCCCGCGCTCGGTGACGAACTCGATGTCCGGGTCCGGCGCGTCGGTGTTCACGAAGTGGCGGAAGCGCTTGAGGATCGCGGGCGTCTCGATCGCCTTCTTCCATTCGCACTCGTAGCTCTCGACGTGCTTCTGCATGTCGGCTTCGAGCTCGGCGCCGATTCCCAGCGAGTCCTCGCATACCACGCGTCTCAGATAGTCGATGCCACCCTCGAGGTTCTCCAGCCAGGTGCTGGTGCGCTGCAGGCGGTCGCCGGTGCGGATGTAGAACATCAGGAAGCGATCGATGAAGCGAATCAACTCCTCATCGGACAAGTCTGTTTTCAGGAGAGAAGCATGTTTCGGCTTCATGCCGCCGTTGCCGCAGACGTAGAGGTTCCAGCCCTTCTCGGTGGCGATCACGCCGACGTCCTTGCCCTGCGCCTCGGCGCATTCGCGCGTGCAGCCCGACACCGCCATCTTGATCTTGTGCGGCGCGCGCAGTCCGCGATAGCGGTTCTCGATGCGGATCGCCATCGACACCGAGTCCTGCACGCCGTAGCGGCACCAGGTGCTGCCGACGCAGGACTTCACCGTGCGCAGCGCCTTGCCATAGGCGTGGCCGGATTCGAAGCCGGCGTCCACCAGCTCGCGCCACACCAGCGGCAGCTGCTCGACGCGCGCGCCGAACAGGTCGATGCGTTGCGCGCCGGTGATCTTGGTATACAGGCCGTGCTTCTTCGCCACCTGGCCGAGCACCACCAGCTTCTGCGGCGTGATTTCGCCGCCGGGCACGCGCGGCACGATTGAGTAGCTGCCGTCCTTCTGCAGGTTGGCGAGGAAGTGGTCGTTGGTGTCCTGCAGCGGCGCGTGCTTCGGCGTGAGGATCATCTCGTTCCAGCACGACGCCAGGATCGAGGCCACCGCCGGCTTGCAGATGTCGCAGCCGCGACCATGACCGTGCTTTGCGAGCAGGGTTTCAAATGTTCTTATTGAATTGATCTTTACGAGATGGAACAGCTCCTGGCGCGAATGCGGAAAGTGCTCGCACAGGTGGTTGCTCACCAGGTGACCGCGCTTCTTCAGCTCGGCGTCGAGGATCGCCTTGGCGAGCGGCCCGCAGCCGCCGCAGCTGGTGGCAGCCTTCGTCGCCTTCTTCAAGGCACCGATGGAAGCGGCGCCCGCGGCGATCGCGGAGCAGATCTGGCCCTTGCTGACGCTGTTGCACGAGCAGACGAGCGCCGATTCGGGAAGCATCTCCACGCCGACGCCCTTTTTCGAACCCTCCCGGAAGGGCAGGATCAGATCCTCGGGATGCTCCGGCAGCGGCATGTGGTTGAGGACGAGCTGCTGCAGCGAGCCGTAGTCGGAGGCGTCGCCCACCAGGATCGCGCCGAGCAGCTGCTTGCGATCCTCCGACACGACCAGCTTCTTGTAGACGATCTCGTCGGTGTAGACGTAGCTCAGCGACTCCGGCGTCACTGCGTGCGCATCGCCGATCGACGCCACGTCCACGCCCATCAGCTTCAGCTTGGTGGACAGGTCGGCGCCCAGGAAATGCACCTGGCTCTCGCCCGCCATGTGCCGCGCGGCGACCTCGGCCATCTGGTAGCCCGGCGCCACCAGGCCGAAGATGCGCCCTTCCCAGAGCGCGCATTCGCCCACCGCGTAGATGTCCGGGTTGCTGGTCTGGCAGTGCGAATTGATGCGGATGCCGCCGCGCTCGCCGACCGTCAGGCCGGCCGCCCGCGCCAGCTCGTCGCGCGGCCGGATGCCGGCGGAGAACACCACGATGTCGCTTTCCAGGTGAGTACCGTCGGCAAACACCAGGCGATTCCTGGATTTTTCGCCGTTGACGATTTCCTTCGTGTTCTTCTGCAGGTGGACCCGGGCGCCGAGCGCTTCGATCTTCCGGCGCAGCAGGCGGCCGGCCGAATCGTCGAGCTGCAGCGTCATCAGGCGCGAGGCGAACTCGACCACGTGGGTCTCGAGCCCGAGGTCCTTGAGCGCTTTCGCCGCCTCGAGGCCGAGCAGGCCGCCGCCGATCACCACGCCGACCTTCGAGCGCGCCGCGGTGGCGGCGATCACCTCGAGGTCCTCGATCGTGCGGTAGACGAAGCAATCGCGCCGGTCGCGCCCGAGCACGTGCGGGACGAACGGACTCGAGCCGGTGGCGAGCACCAGCTTGTCGTACGGCACCGACTTGTAGCGTGCGGAGCGAACCACCTTCGCCAGCGGGTCGATGCCGAGCACGCTGTCGTTGAGCCGCAGGGTGATTTTCGAATTCTGGAAAAAACTGTCCGGGACCACGTTGAGGTCGGAAGGCGTCTTGCCCGAAAAGAAGCTGGTGAGCTGCACCCGGTCATACGCCGGGCGCGGCTCTTCGCAGAACGCCGTGACCTCGAAGTCATCTCCCTGCGCGACCAGCTTCTCGAGGAAGCGCTGGCCGACCATGCCGTTGCCGATGACGACGACCCGGGTCATGCCGCCCTGGCCTTTTCCTGGACCGGCATCCTGGCGAGGCCGACGACCGCGCCAACCACGATCAGCGCGGGCCCGCGGAAACCGGCGCTCGAGAGCGCGCCAAGGCGTGTCATCACCTGGCGCTGGGTGCCGAGCGTGCCGTTTTCGATCACGCACGCCGGCGTTCGAGGATCCATGCCGGCCGCTGCCAGCCCGGAAACGATATTTTTGAGATTGCGCAGCCCCATGTAGATCACCAATGTGGTCCTGGAGCGCACCAGCGCCTGCCAGTTGATGTCCGCCCCATGGCCGGTGACGAAGCTCACGCCGTGCGCGAGATCCCGGTGCGTAAGGGGAATGCCGAGCGCGGCGGGAACGCCGATGCCGGCGGTGATGCCCGGGATGACTTCGACCTCGATGCCGGCGTCGAGCAGCGCGCGCAGCTCCTCGCCGCCGCGGCCGAACACGAACGGATCGCCGCCCTTCAGGCGCGCCACGGTCTGTCCCGCCTTCGCGTGCTGGATACAGAGCTTCTCGATGAAGGCCTGCGAGGTGCCGGCTCCCGCGCGCTTGCCGACTTCGACGATGCGCGCATCCGAGCGCGCGTGCGCGAGGCAGCCCCAGTTCACCAGCGCATCGACCAGCACCACGTCGGCCACGCCGAGCGCGCGCGCCGCCTTCAGCGTCATGAGCTGCGGGTCGCCGGGGCCTGCGCCGATGAGATAGACCTTGCCCACGCTAGGCCACCTTTAGCTTCGCTTTGTGCGCCTGCTTCTCGTACAGGAACTCGAGCACCGCGGCGCGCAGGTCCATGAAGCGCGCATCGTGCGCGAGCTTGAGGCGCTCGCGCGGCCGGTCGAGCGGCACCTCCAGCACTTCGCCGATGCGCGCCGCGGGCCCGTTGCTCATCATCACCACGCGATCGGAGAGCAGCACCGCCTCGTCGACGTCGTGCGTGACCATCAGCACCGTGGCGCCGGTCTTGGCGACGATGCGCATCAGCTCGTCCTGCAGCGTGGCGCGCGTCAGCGCGTCCAGCGCGCCGAACGGCTCGTCGAGCAGCAGCACCTTCGGCTCGATGGCGAGCGCGCGCGCGATGCCGACGCGCTGCTTCATGCCGCCGCTGACTTGATGCGGATACTTGTGCTCGGCGTGAGACAGGCCCACCAGCTCGAGCGCAGCATGGGTTCTCTCCTTCAGCCGATCCTTGAACACCCTCTCCACTGCCAGGTGCACATTCTGGTAACAGGTGAGCCACGGCAGCAGCGAATGGTTCTGGAACACCACGCCGCGGTCGGGGCCGGGGCCGTCGACATGCTTGCCGGCGAGCAGGATCGCGCCCAGCGTCGGCTTGAGCAGCCCCGCCACCAGGTTGAGCAGCGTGCTCTTGCCGCAGCCCGAGTGGCCGATCAGCGTGACGAACTCGCCTTTGCGGATCGTGAGGTCGATCCCGGTCAGGATCTCGGAGGCGCCGAACGAGATGCCGACGCCTTCAATGCTCAAGTACTTATCCATAGCTGAAGCGCCTGGCGACCAGCACCAGCCCCTGCTCGAGCAGCAGGCCGACGATGCCGATGGTGAAGATCGCGATCATGATGTGCTCCACCTTGAGGTTGTTCCACTCGTCCCACACCCAGAAGCCGATGCCGACACCGCCGGTGAGCATCTCGGCGGCGACGATCACCAGCCAGGCGACCCCGATCGACAGGCGCACGCCGGTGATCATGTAAGGCAGCACCGCGGGGAACAGGATCCTGGTGAACACCTTCCATTCGGAGAGGTTCAGCACGCGCGCCACGTTCAGGTAGTCCTGCGGGATCTGGCGCACGCCGACCGCGGTGTTGACGATCATCGGCCACAGGCTGCAGATGAAGATCACCCAGATCGCCGCGGGATTCGCGGCCTTGAACACCAGCAGCCCGATCGGCAGCCAGGCGAGCGGCGACACCGGCTTGAGCAACGCGATGATCGGCGCCGCCATGCCCGAGAGGAAACGGAAGCGCCCGATCATGAAGCCGAGCGGGATGCCGACCAGCGCCGCCAGGCCGAAGCCGATGCCGACGCGCTTCAGCGACGAGAGCACGTTCCAGCCGATGCCCTGGTCGTTCGGCCCCTTGCTGTAGAACGGATCGGCGAAGATCTTCGCCGCCGCCGCGCCCACCGTGAGCGGATCGGGAATGCGCCCGCCGAACTTGGCGATCGCCGCCCAGGCGGCGAGGAACACCAGCAGCCCGGCGATGCACGCGACGACCTCGATCATCCATGGCGGCGCCACCGCACGCCGGTAACCGGTGTCGTACTTCTCGATCGCCGCAGGAGGCGGCGGCGCGCTCGCCTTTGCTGCCGGAATCTGTTTTCGAAGAGCAACCGCGGCCATCAAGCGACCCTGATCTTGAAGGTGCCGGCGTACTTCTTCGCGTCCCTGCCATCCCACACCACGCCGTCCATCAGCTTCGCGGTGCGGAACATGTCCTTCGGCAGGGGTGTCTTGGTGAGCGCCGCGGCCTGCTTGTAGATGTCGATGCGGTTCACCTTCTTCGCCACCTCGAGGTAGTCCGGGTCTTCCTTGAGCAGGCCCCAGCGGCGGTGCTGGCTCATGAACCACATCCCGTCGCTGAGAAAGGGGAAGGTGACGTAGCCGTCGTTGTAGAACTTCATCGAGTTCGGGTCGTCCCAGACCTTGCCGATGCCGTTGTCGTAGCGCCCGAGCATGCGGGCGGTGATCACGTCCTTGTCCGCGTTCACGTAGGACTTGTCGGCGACCACCTCGGACGTCTTCTGCTTGTTGCTGATCGAAGAATCGATCCAGCGTCCGGCCTCGATCACCGCCGCGGTCATGGCGCGCGCCGTGTTGGGATACCTGGCGGTGAATTCGGCGGTGCAGCCGAGCGTCTTCTCCGGATGGTCCCGCCACAGGTCCTGCGTGGTGTTCGCGGTGAAGCCGATCTTGTCCATGATGGCGCGGTAGTTCCACGGCTCGCCGACGCAGAAACCGTCCATGTTGCCGACGCGCATGTTGGCCACCATCTGCGGCGGCGGCACCACGATTGCTTTCACGTCCTGGAATGGATGGATGCCGTGCGCCGCGAGCCAGTAATAAACCCACATGGCATGCGTGCCGGTCGGGAAGGTCTGCGCGAACGTGTACTCGCCCTTTTCCTTGCGGATGAGCGCGTTCAGCGAATCGCCGTCCTTGACGCCCTTGTCATGGAGCTTGCGCGAGAGCGTGAACGCCTGGCCGTTGTGGTTCAGGTTCATCAGGATGTTCATGTCCTTCTTCGGCCCGCCGATTCCCATCTGCACGCCGTAGATCAGGCCGTAGAGCACGTGCGCGGCGTCGAGCTCGCCGTTGACCAGCTTGTCGCGCACCGCGGCCCAGGACGCTTCTTTCGACGGGATGATCTTGATGCCGTACTTCTTGTCGAACTCCATCACCGACGCCATCACCACCGACGAGCAGTCGGTGAGCGGGATGAAGCCGATCTTCACTTCCTTCTTCTCCGGCGCGTCGGAGCCCTGCGCCCAGGCGCCGCTACGCACCGCGTCCGGCACCATGCTCATCAGGCCCGTGGCCCCCGCTGCTTTCAGAAACTCCCGCTTCTTCATTCCGCAATCCCCTTGGGCAAAAAAAAGGCGTTGGGTCCTCTCCTTTCGGAGGGACCGAACGCCTTTGTCCGTGATCGGCGCTTCGTTGCGCCCGTGTGCTACGTACTTCGCAAGCCCTGTGCCAGCGCTTCCCCTTTGATTCTCAAGGGATTTTGAAACATGCCGTGCACCAACCTCGTGCGGCGCACAACGCGATGCACGAATTCGGGGTCAGGGTCGCAACTCGTTGCCCGTATTCGCACCCTGACCCCGAATTCGGTCACCGAACTCGGTCATGCACCGAGAAGGTCCGCTGCGTCGACGATGCGTTGCGCGACTTCGACCAGCTTCAGCTTGCGGTCCATCGCTGCTTTGCGCAGCGCGGTGAAGGCCGCTTCCTCGTCGAGGTTGCGGCTCTTCATCAGCAATCCCTTCGCGCGCTCGATGAGCTTGCGCTCGGCGAGTTTGGTGTTCGCCTCTTCGAGCTGGTCGCGCAGGTCCTGCCGTTCTTCGAAGCGCGCCACCGCGACCTCCACGATGGTCTTGATGCGGCTCTCGTCGAGGCCGTCCACGACGTAGGCGGCGACGCCCGCGCGCGTGACGGCGCGGATCGTTTCCGGCGAGCCGTCGCTGGTGAACATCACCACCGGCCGCGGCGTATGCTGACTGATCATCATCAGGTGCTCGAGCACGTCGCGGCTCGGCGAATCGGTGTTGATGACGATGACATCGGGCTGCAACTGCTCGATGGTGTGCAGCAACGCGAGCGGCGAGGAAAGCGCAGCCGTAACTTCATGACCCGCGAGCAACAACGCTGCACGCAGCAGCTCTGCCCGCTCAGTCGATTCATCGACCACGAGCACACGCATCGCCCATGATTCGCAAGGCCTATGCCACCGTAATTCCCTTATGAATCAATAAGGCAGACACAAAATCGGCACCTCTTTGGGGCACCGGCGTGCGGCAGTGCACCAGCACGGCCATGGTGGGCACGCGCATTGCTGCGTGCTTTTCACCCCAGGAGGCATTCAATGAGACTCGCCGAAGTGACCAGAGAAGTAGCCGATCAACTGAACGAGGCATCCGAGCGCTATCAGGTGCCGCAGCGCCTGCAAATGGCGCGCGAAACCGCGCGCCGCGGCGCGCAAGTCGCCTACGACAACGCCTATCGCGGAGCGCAGCAGGCCTACCGCGTGGCGATGGAGAATCCGCGTGCGTCCGCGGCGGCTGGGGTGATCCTCGCCGCAGCGATCGTCGGCGGCGTGCTTTGGTACATCTTTGGCGGCGAGCGCGAGGAGCAGCAACAGCGCCGGCCGCGCCGGGTGCGCGCCGGCACCGGCCGCAAACGCGCACGGACTACAAGGTCTTCGCGCGCGGCAGCCCAGTAAAATCGGGGGGTGAGAGAACCCCAAGCCAAGGCAGTCCACCTCAAGGATTACACCCCGCCGGCGTTCCGGGTCGAGACCATCGACCTGGACGTCGACATCCGCGAAGACCACGCGCTCGTCAAGGCGAAACTGGAGGTCCGGCGCAATACGCCGGGCCCCCTCGTTTTGGACGGCGATGAGCTGGAACTGGTCTCGCTCTTGCTGGACGGTGAAAAGACCCGCTACACCGTCGATGCCGAAACGCTGACGATCGCAGACGTTCCCGACGCGTTCACGCTCGAGACCGTCAGCCGCATCTACCCGCAGAAGAACACCAAGCTCGAAGGCCTGTACGCGACGAAGCACGGCTTCGTCACGCAATGCGAGGCCCAGGGCTTCCGGCGCATCACCTGGTTCATCGACCGCCCGGACGTGATGGCGCGCTACACCACCACGGTGCGCGCCAAGCATCCCGTGCTGCTCTCCAACGGCAACCTGGTCGCGTCCGGCCCGGGCTGGGCGCGCTTCGAAGATCCGTTTCCCAAGCCTTCCTACCTGTTCGCGCTGGTCGCGGCCAATCTCGAGGTGCTGAAAGACGCACATAGGGGAAACAAGCTGTCGATCTACGTCGAGCCGGGCAAGCTCGACCAGGCCGGCTGGGCAATGGACTGCCTGAAGCGCGCGATCGCCTGGGACGAGCAGCGCTTCGGCCTGAAGCTCGACCTCGACGAGTACAAGATCGTCGCGGTCGGCGACTTCAATTCCGGCGCGATGGAGAACAAGGGCCTCAACATCTTCAACACGCGCTACGTGCTGGCGCGCGCCGACACCGCCACCGACGTCGACTACCTGAACATCGACCGCGTGGTGGCGCACGAGTACTTCCACAACTGGACCGGCAACCGCGTCACCTGCCGCGACTGGTTCCAGCTTTCGCTGAAGGAAGGCCTCACGGTGTTCCGCGACCAGGAGTACGGCGCCGACACCTACTCGCGTGCAGTCACGCGCATCCAGGAAGTGCGCGCGCTGCGCGCCAACCAGTTCCCCGAGGACGCCGGGCCGATGAAGCACCCGGTGCGCCCACAGTCCTACCAGGAGATCCGCAACTTTTACACCATGACGGTGTACGAGAAAGGCGCGGAAGTGGTGCGCATGCAGCACACGCTGCTCGGCGAGGAGAAGTTCCAGGCCGGCATGCGCCTGTACTTCAAGCGCCACGACGGGCAGGCGGTGACTTGCGACGATTTCGTGCTGGCGATGCAGGACGCCTCGGGCGTCAACCTGCAGCAGTTCAAGCGCTGGTACGACGTCGCCGGCACCCCGGTGCTCGACTGCGTCGGCAAATCGAAGAACGGCAATTTCTTCCTGCACGTGAAGCAGTCGATGAACCCGCCGTTCCACATCCCGTTCGCGGTCAAGGTCGGCGCGCACGAGCAGGTGCTGTCGCTCAAGGAGCGCGAGCAGACCTTCACCTTCGAGAAGGCGGCGAAGGCGGTGCCTTCGCTGCTGCGCGGCTTCTCCGCGCCGGTGATCCTGAACTACGACTACAGTGAGAGCGAGCTGATCGAGCTGATGGCGAAGGACGACGATCCGTTCAACCGCTGGGAAGCGGGACAGCGGCTCGCCAGCACCATCATCCTGCAGAAGCGCGGCATCCCTTCCGCCGCCTTCCTCGCCGCGGCGAAGAACGTGCTGCGCGACCCCGACCCGGCGTTCGTCGCCGAAGCGCTCGCGCTGCCGGCGGAGTCGTTCCTCGCCGAGCAGATGGAGGTGGTCGACCCGGACGCCCTGCACGACGCCCGCAACACGCTGCGGCATGCGCTGGCGGAGGCGCTGAAAGACGAGTTCCAGCAGGTTTACAAGGGCAACACCACTGCGGGTCCTTATTCGCCCGACGCCCGTTCGATGGGCAAGCGCGCGCTGCGCAACCTCAGCCTCGCGTACCTCGCCGAGCTCGGCCTTTCCAAGGTGGCCTACGAGCAGTTCCGCAAAGCGGACAACATGACCGACTCGATGGCGGCGCTGTCGACGCTTGCCAACTTCGACACCGCCGAGCGCAAGCGCGCCCTCGACGCCTTCTACGACAAGTGGAAGGAGGAACCGCTGGTGGTGGACAAGTGGCTCGCGGCGCAGGCGGGCTCACGCCTTCCGGGCACGCTCGCGCGCGTGAAGGAGCTGCTGAGCCACCCGGCCTTCGACCTCAAGGTGCCGAACAAGGTGTACGCGCTGATCCGCACCTTCGCCGCCAACCACGTGCGCTTCCACGCCGCCGACGGCGGCGGCTACGACTTCCTCGCCGACCAGGTGATCGCGCTGAACGCGCTCAACCCGCAGGTCGCCGCGCGCATGTCGCGCGCCTTCGACCGCTGGCGCAAGTTCGACGCTGGACGGCGGGATAAAGCGCAGGCCGCGCTCGAGCGCATCCGCGATACCAAGGGTCTGTCGAAGGACGTCGCCGAGATCGTCGGCAAGGCGCTCGCAGGGTGACGACTTGACCTCGGTCAAGCGCATCGGGTGATCTGGGTCAATCCTGTCGTTTCGCTGACACAACCTTACGGCGGGGCTGACGGCGGTCACACTCCAATACCGCGTCAGTAAGATACAAAGAGGGGACCGACAACTAGGGGGTAAGAAACATGCATTTCTGCAACCCGTTCCAAAAGGCGGCCATGGCCGTTTTGGCGCTCACATTCGCGGGAGCGGCCGCTGCGGAACCCGGCATTACTGCCGACAAGATCGTCATCGGCCAGGCCGCCGGCTTCACCGGCTCGGTCGCCGGCACGGTCAAGGAGCTGACCGCCGGCGCGCAGCTCTACTTCGACCATGTCAATTCGAAGGGGGGCGTGCATGGGCGCAAGATCGTGCTCGAGCAGATGGATGACGGCTTCGACCCGAAGAAGAGCCCGGACATCTTCAAGAAGCTGATCGAGGAAAAGCAGGTGTTCGCGATGTTCCTGTCGCGCGGCACCCCGACCAACGAGGCGGCCTACCCGGTGCTCGAGGCGGCGAAGGTGCCGCTGATCGGACCCTCGACCGGCGCGATGTCGATGTACGACCCGCCGCGCAAGTACATGTTCCCGGTGCGCGCGAGCTACCAGTCGGAAACCTTCCGGATCGTGCCGCAGCTGGTGAATATGGGCATCAACCGCATCGCCCTGCTCTACGTCGACGACTCGTTCGGCAAGGACGGGCTCACCGGCGTGCAGCAGGCGATGAAGGATGCCAAGCTCACGCCGGTCGCGGTGGTGAGCCATGCGCGCGGCAGCATCAAGGTCGAGGAGGCGGTGGCTGCCGTCGTCAAGGCCGACCCGCAGGCGGTCATCATGGTGACGCTCGCCGACTCCGGCGTGGCGTTCGTGAAGCAGATGAGGGCGGCGGGCAAGAGCCCGATGTTCATCACGCTGTCGAACAACAGCTCGAACGCGTTCATCAAGAACCTCGGCAACGACGGCCTCGGCCTGGCGGTAAGCCAGGTATCGCCCTATCCGTTCTCGGGCGCCGAGCCGGTCACGCGCGAGTTCCTTGCGCTGGTCAAGGGCAAGAAGGAGATGGCGCCTTCGTACTCGGCGATCGAGGGCTACATCGCCGCCAAGGTGCTGGTGGAAGGCCTGCGCCGCGCCGGCAAGCAGCCGACGCGCGAGAAGCTGATCGCCGGGCTCGAGACCATGAAGGGCTACGACCTGGGCGGGCTCGACGTGACCTACGGGCCCAACCTGCGCACCGGCACCAGCTACATCGACCTCACCATCATCGGCAAGGCCGGCAAATTCGTTAGATAGACCCAGTAGCGGTACAGTGGCCGCGTGACGACGCTCATCGCGGCCACTCTCGTTTTTCTCGCCACCCACTTCATCGCCAGCACGCCGCTGCGCCCGCGGCTGGTCGCCGCGCTCGGCGAGTGGCCCTACCGCGGCGCCTATTCGCTGGTCGCGCTGGTCACGCTGGTGTGGATGGGCTGGGCATTCGCGAATGCCCCACGTGAGCCCATCTGGGCCGGAATCAAAGAACTTCCGTACCTGGTGATGCCGCTGGCGTTCATCCTGATCGCCTGCGGCTACGGCCGCAACCCGACCATGGTCGGCGCCGACCGGCTGCTGAAAAGCGAGGACCCGGCGCGCGGCATCATCCGCGTCACGCGCCACCCGATCATGTGGGGACTCATGCTGTGGGCCGCTTCGCACATCGCGGCGCGCGGCGACTTGCGATCGCTGATCTTCTTCGGCGGGCTGCTGCTCGTGGCCGGGCTCGGCACGATCTTCATGGACCTTCGCAAACGGGGAAATCCGGACTTCGCCCGTTTTGCACAACTGACTTCTAACCTCCCGTTCGTCGCCATCGTCCAGGGCCGCAACCGCATCGTGTGGCGCGAGATCGGCTGGCTGCGGCCGGCGGCCGGGCTGGCAGTGTTCTTCCTCGTGCTGCTAGTTCATCCCTAGCTTCTTCTGCACCCGGGCGTCGAACTTCGCGACGTTCACCACCACGCGCTCGTGTGTGCCGTAGCCGATCAGGTCCTTTTCGTCCTTGGCTTCCACCTTGAAGTAGACGGTGCGGCCATCCACTTTCGCAACGACCGCGGTGGCGCTCGCCTTCATCCCCACGGGCGTGGCCGCGACGTGATGCACATCGAGGTGGGTCCCCAGGCTCTGGTAGCCGGGGTCGAGCAGATGCTCGATCGCCTTTAGCGCCGCCGCCTCGATCAGGTTGATCATCACCGGCGTGGCGAGCACGCGCACCTTGCCGCTGCCGATGCTCGGCGCGGTGTGCTGGTCGCCGACGGTGATTTCTACGGAACCTTCGAGGCCGGGTGTGATTTGCACCCGGCCATCATAAGGTAGCTAGATCTCGAGGCCGAGCGCGGTTCGCGCCGCGAACGCCTTCTGCGGCCCTTCCTGCAACGGATGGAAGCGCGCGCCCTGCGCGTCGCGAAACAGCTGCTCGAGCCCGAAGCGGCGGTAGAACGAGGCGCCGCCCGCCACGTTCATCGCGGCCTCGACGGTGCCGAGCACGCCCCGCGCGACCAGCGTGCGGTCCTTCATCGAGCGGTTGGTCGACTCGCGGCCAGGCTTGCCGGCCGCGGCGCACGCGATCCAGTCGGCGTGGGCGAGCTCGGCCATCGCGAGCTGGTTCTCCATCTCGCCGATTTCCTGTTGCAGCAGCTCGCCCGGCTTGCGCTTGCGCGCCAGCTCGAGCGCGCGCTCGCGCGCCGCCTGCGCCACACCCAGGTAGACCGAGTAGACGAGCGAGAGCGAGATCATGCACAGCAGGTCGAACAGCGGGTGCCATTTGCTCGCCGGCCGGCGCATCTGCACCGCGCCTTCGGCGATGAACACGCTCTCGAGCACCGCGTCGTGCGAGCCCGTGTTGCGCATGCCCATCGTCTGCCAGGTCGGCTCGATGCGCACGCCTTCGGCTTTCAGTGACACCGGGAAATGAATGACTTCGCCTTTGTCTTTCACAACTGCGGAGGTCACCAGGATGTTTCCAGCCGGCACAGCGCTACAGAACG